>Ga0114919_10000776_pt1 | contig 25323 bp, 23 predicted proteins | sample BlataG_FD_88682 | JGI IMG/M metagenome (GOLD analysis project Ga0114919, IMG submission 88682) | Deep subsurface microbial communities from Black Sea to uncover new lineages of life (NeLLi) - Black_00105 metaG | ecosystem: Environmental > Aquatic > Marine > Oceanic > Sediment | place: Atlantic... | reverse complement strand
TTATGTACAATTTTATTTAAAGCTAAAACCTTTTCTGATTCATATTTTGGAAGTCTAAAAGTAGTTGATGAAATTAAAAAGATTATTAAATAATTCTAAGAATTTATTTGATAATTGATTTAATCTTAGCAATATAAGAGCCTAATTTTCTCTCGTCTGCTTCTGGAACTGCGATTGCGAGTATCCTCCTCTCATCTAATTCGTGGATAATTATTGAACCGTTATCTCCCCCTATAATCGAGAATTCTAATCCCTCCTCCAAAAGGATCCCCGCTAAATTGTAAATAGCCGATGTCATCGCTGAAAGCATAGGTTCTGGCATAGTAGCTTGGACTTTAATTGGTAAACCATCTTTAGTAATTATCGCGATAACTAATGCGTTTGGAATTGCTCTCTTGATGGCTACGAACACTTCTTCTTTAATAAGATCGCTAGTTTCTATGAATGCAGAAATCTGTATCGCAAATTTCCTCAAGGAAGTTATATAATAATCCAAACCCTCAAGCTCAGCTATTTCCCTATTTAAATAAGCGATGAGAGCGATATTTTCAGTTAAAATTGATAGAATTATTCTTTTTTTTCCTGTGATCAAATTGTACGAGATTTGTTGGTTGAGTGAGTCGTTTAAAATTTTAGAAGATATAAAAACTAAGCTACTACTCGCAGCAGAAATCTCAGCATTAGTCATTGTAATTTCTTTTTTTAATTTACTAATGAGATGTGTTCCATCATGCGAGGAAATGGAGATACCGAGAAGGCTTTTTCTGTTATTAATTTCTTTTTCTAATAATTCAGATAGTTCATTGTTTAGTTTTTTTATACTCTCATCAGAACTCATGAAACTATAATAATAGTAATCAAATTTAAAGATATTCTTATATTTGTAAAAATATGATATAAAAAAAAAGCATGATTTTATGCCTTCTTCAATAAACACATATGTAATTATACTAGCAGCAGGTAAAGCAACGAGATTAGGACCTTTATCTAATAAAATCCCTAAACCGTTAATTAAAATCAATGGAATACCGATAATATCCCGAATTATTCAAACCTTTAAAGAAGCGGGATTTATTAACTTTATTATATTAGTCGGCTATAAACAACAAGCAATTAAAACGGAATTATTAAAAATTCAAGATATCGAATTAGAGTTTATAGAGCAAAAAAATCAGTTAGGGATGGCAGACGGTCTTTTATTATGTCTTAATCAATTTAACGAAAAAAAGCATAATTTATTCAATTTTTTTGTAACTGCCGCAGATGTTGTTTTTTCAAAACAAAAAATAAATCAGATGTTTTCTTTGTATAAAAACGCCAATGCGGACATAATCCTAGGGTTAATGAAATCAAAAGATAAAAAAATTGCTAGCGGGCATGGAAATGTTAAGATTTCTAAGGATTCAGAATTAATTAAAGATTCAGATATAAAGCACGGATTAAAAATTGTTGATATTGTAGAGAAACCGAAAGAAAATCAAATTTTAAGTGAATATTATTCCCTCCCCATCTATATATTTAATCAAAAAATTATATCCTATTTGGAAAAAGTTGATTTTTCTTTACGAGGTGAAAAAGAAATGCAAGATTCAATTAAAGCATCTATTCAAAAGAGCGATATAGTAAGGGGGATAAAAGTTATTGACCACGATATAACAATAGAGAATATTGGAAGTTATCATCTAACATTCATAGAGGATATCATCAAAATGGACAAAAGGTTTCGATAAATTAAAATTGATAAGAAATCTTAATAATTGTTTTAATAAAAAGAGATAATCTATAAATTCCTCTTTTTTTTAAATGAAGATATCTATATTTAGCTAAGAATTAAAAAGTAATTCTTTTATTATTATTCATAAAATAGATAATAAATTCTAGTTTTTTAAGATGGATAAATTAAACAAGATTACTGATGCAAATAAAGATTATGTAGCAAAACTACAAGAGGAACTAAAACAAAAAGAAGAAATTATTAACGAATTACGGGAAAGACTTTTCTCAATAGAAGAAGGATTGAAAAAGTTCGAAGATTTTGACATTAAATTGAATATTAAAGATGATCTAATTGAAAATTTGAAGAGTTCTCTAAGCCTTAAAGATGATCAAATAAAAACTATAAAATCCTCAATGGATTTAAAAGAAGAACAAGTTCAAACACTCGACAATTCTTTAAAAATTAAGAACGAGAAAATCAAGACTTTAGAAAAATCCATAAGTTTAAAAGAGGAACAATTGAAAGAGTTGGCTTCATCTACGGTTGAGAAAAATCTTTTTATAGAAAAAAACAGAAAAATCGAGAATCTTCAAGAAAAACTCAAAATCTTAAGTGGAGAATTAGAAAAAGCGGATGAAGATTTAGAATCGCTAGAGGCGGAAAATGAGAAGTTAAGAAATAACCTTGCTTCGGCATCTGGTCCTAAAATTATAGACTGGACAGACATAGAAATTACTAAGAAAGATATTCTGATAAAAATGAGAGATATACTAAATAAAGCATTACATAACATAACTATAGCTGTTCCCGACATAAAGGACTTGCAAGAGCTTCACTTATATGAGGTACGATCGTCTGTCAATATGAAAATATCTTGTTTAATTGACCCAAGCCTTCAGGAAGATGCTGAACTTTTAGAAGAATTTGAAAGTCTAGATAACATTTCAATAAGGTTATATGAAGTGAAAGATAGACTTGTTATCGATCGCGATGGAGAGGAATTATTATTTGCAATTATTGGAAAAAACGAAAATAAAAATTTAGTTATCCATACAAGAGACTCCAAACATCAAAGATTGCTACGGAGCTTGGTGATGGAAGGATGGTTACGATCACGGAAAATTGATTAAATCTTTTAATTTAATGTGTTTTTTATTTGATGTACAAAAACATCTCATATTTTAATCAAATTTCTATAAATGTTCTTCTTCTTTTATTGTAATGTGCAAGCTGATTATAACCAACATTTTTTAATAAATCAATTATATATTTAAATTCATAAGCTATTTCATCAATATGGTGTGCATCTGAACCTAATAAAACGGGGATATCTAACTCGTACATTTTTTCAATAATCTCAACACTCGGATATTGTTCTCTAATTTTTTTTCTCAAACCACTAGAATTAATTTCAATGGTTAGATCTCTCTTTTTTGCTAGTTCAAGAGTTTCTACTACTTTTTCCATAACAAGGTCGTAGTTTTCAGCCCTTTTACCGAATTTTTTGGGTAAATCAAAGTGACTTACAATATCAAAATCAAATTTTTTTGATTTAATCATATTTTGTAGGGTGTTGTAAAACTCAAAATAAATCTCATCGTTATTATCGTAATCTTTATACTTATTTAGAAAACGACCATCATCAAAAGCAAAAATACCTGCCTTTCCAAACAATATATGAACAGATCCTAAAATATAGTCAAGTGTATTAGTATAATCTTTAAGATATAGATTAATAACATGTTCTTGATTCTTAAAATAATCAATTTCAAAAGCGGATCTTACTTGAATTTTGTTCTTATATCTTTCTTTAAGATGTTCTAATTCTAAAATATATCCCTCAACTTCATCCAAAGCCATTGCATACTTTTTATATGGTATATCATCAAGAGATGAAATTTCTGAGCTTAAAAACTCGTAAGGAAAATGATCACTCACTCCAATAACGTTTAAATTAAACTCAATAGCCTTTTTAATGTAATCCTCAATTGAGCCTTTTGCATGCCGACAAAGTGAGTTATGAGTGTGCCAATCTTCAAATCTCATTTTAAAGAGTATCCGAAATTTATAAAATTATTCTAATATTTGACACTATTAAATAAATTAGATAAATTTTTTTATTATATTATGGTGAAAAAATACTGGAATTTAAAGAAAAACAATATGACGGCATATATGAGGTGTCTGAGGTTGAAATACATAACCAAAATCAAATCTTTAAAGGTATGCTTTATTTTCCTCCAGAAACTTTTCATAAACCTTATCCATTAATAATTTATTTCCATGGTTTCCCACAATTATTTGCGTTAAAAGAAATCGTTAAAGACCACCAATATCTTTTAGACATGGGTTATTCCTTTCTAATTTTTAATTTCAGAGGATATAGATCTAGTCAAGGGGAAGTATCTATTACATCTCAAGTGGAAGATTCCATCAAAATTATCGAATTTGTCATAAAAATGGCAGAAAGAAATGTATTTAACTTAAACAGTGTAAATCTTCTTGCTCATGATTTTGGAGCTTATATTGCGCTCATTCTGAGTTCAAAAATAAAGGTTTTAAATAGAATGTTGTTAATAAGTCCAATTATTAATTTAGAAAAACATGCGTATCATATTGATTTCTCAAAATCCTTGCGTTATATAAATCAATTTCTTCCAGGAAATGTAAAGGGAATAGAAAATATAGATGCTTTTATTAAGAAAACTAAAAACGAATTAAAAAACAAGAGTTACCAAATAAAAGAAGTGTTAAAACAACTTAGCTGTAGATCTTTAAGAATTATAATTGGCGATTCAGATAAAATAACTCCTGTTAATGAAATTACTGAAATTGTTCAAAACTCAATAAACAATTTAGATCTCATAATTATTGATAACATGGATCACGAAATTATTCAAGAAGAAGAGGTTGAAAAAATTCACGAAGAGATCAAGAATTTCTTCAAATATTAATTTCAATTAACAAAATATGAAGCAAAATTTTTTAAGAGTGATAAGAGTAACAATCTTACATAAGCATAAATTTTTATTAGGTGCGAATTGATGAGTTCAATTAAAAAGTCAAAAAGTTTTAATGTTACAAAATTATTCGAATCAGACGAAAAACTTACTTTTTTAGTGGGTGCTGGAGCTTCGGTTGATGCGCCTTCTCAATTACCATCAACTAATGATACGATGAAGGCACTAATTAAGCTTTCTTGTGCTAATTCTGAAATCGAAACAATCTTGAAATTTCAGAATTTGAGATTTGAGGTTTTAATAGGAATTATTCACAAATCGATTGAGGACGATTTTCGATTTCTAAACTTTTTTACAAAAAGCGATAAACCCAATCTTGTGCATTTTGTTCTAGCTGAAATGATAAAAAAGGGGCATTTTATTATTACAAGTAACTTCGATTTTCTGTTAGAATACGCTCTGCTACAATCTAATGTTCCTAAAAAGAAGATTGTTCCTGTAATAACTAAAAAAGATTACGAAAAATTTAGTGACCCCGAAAAGTTGTATAAAAATGGAAAGATACCCGTTTATAAAATTCATGGTTCTCATAGAAACATCATCACCGGTGAAGATACGAGAACATCGTTTATCAACACTTTAAGATTAATTGGGCTGAATCAAACAGAGAGTAACATCGTCCAATTAGAGCCCTATAAAGCACAATTTTTAGATAAAACCTCAAACGAACGTTCACTTATTATAATTGGTTATTCTGGTAAAAATGATTTCGACCTTCTGTCGACCCTTAAAATAATGAAAAATTTAAAAAATTTAATCTGGATAAATCACATTCCAGACGGAGGATCAAAAGAAGACCTCTACGAATTTGACGCACAAAAGAGTAGTGATCTCAAAAATCTAGATAAATTGGACCAATCATTGTTAGAAATTAAGCAAATAAATGGTTCAGTTAATGTTTTTCGATTAAATGTGAATACATCCAAATTTCTTGAGAAATTCTTTAAGGAAAAAGAAAAATTAAGCAAAGATAAATTTTCTATTGACCTAATGGAATGGCTTAAAACTAACATTGATGAACCCAACGAATTAACTAAGTTGTTTATATCTAGTAAAATCTACTTTGAGACTAAAAACTATACCGATGCCTTAAGGTGTTTAGAAAGAATTTTTCGGATAAGTGAAGATTCAGGAAATAACCAATGGAAAACAATTGCTCTTATGGAAATGGGAATTATCAACTATGTTCAATCAAATTATAGAGATGCTTTAGACTGGTTACGTAAATCTTTACAAGTTCAGCTAAAAATAAAAGTCTTTCCTCAACGAACTTCAATTTTTAAATATATAGCCCTAATTCACCAAGCTCAGAAAAATTATTCTGAGGCTTTACAAAATTTTGAATTTGCATTAAAGGAAAACGAGCGAATTAAAGATTTTTATGAAAAATCTAAATTATACAAACATATTGGTATTAACTATCAATATCAAGAGAAATATCAGGATGCTCTAAAGTATTTCGAAGCTGCAATTAAAATTAATGACAGGTTTGAAAATATTAGGGAAAAGGCGATTAATTACAAGCAAATAGGGAAAATTTACTATTCAAAAAAAAATTTTAACGAGGCACTTAAATATTTTAATGAAGCTTTGAAACTTAACGAGCAATTGGAAAACCTTATAGATAAAGCAGAAATTCTTAATCTCTTAGGGCGTATATTTCATGAAATGGGCGATTCCCTAAATGGTTTGGATAAGTGTAACGAAGCTTTGAGGATTTATGATCGGATAAAAAATGATGAAGGGAAATTGGATTCTCTAAATTATGTAGGGATAATTTACAGAGATCAGTGGAATTACATCAAAGCTTTAGATTATTTTGAGGATGGGTTTCAAATTGCTGAAAACTTGGGGAATCTCGAGTTAAAAGCCAACTTCTCAAACCAAATAGGTACAATTTTCCAAAATCAAGATAAATATTCTGAAGCACTAAAATGGTTTGAAGATTCTTTAAAACTCTTTGATCAGGTAGGAGACCTTAAAGGGAAAGTAGATGTGCTAAAAAAAATAGGACTTATCTATAAAGAGCAAAAAATGTATCTAAAAGCTTTAAGACGATTTGAAAAAGCATTAGAGATATTTGAGAGCATTGAAGATTTAAACAGTAAAGCCTCCATTCTTAATGTCATAGGACAAATTTATCTGGACCAAAGAAAGTTCTTAGAGTCACTTAGAAATTTTCAAGAAGCTCTTGAAATTTATGGAGAAACAGAAAACCTTGAAGGAAATGCTGATACTATGAAAAATATTGGAAATTTCCATGCCGAACAAGCAAACTTCAAAGACGCTTTGAGTAGGTATGAGAACGCCCTAGAAGTTGTTAATAAATTAGGTAAAAAAGGGAAAAAGGCTGAATTGCTTAACAAGATAGGATCTATTTTCCAAGATCAGGGTGAATATTCTCAGGCTATGGAAAAATTTGCAGAAGCGCTTGAAATCTTCAATCAAGAAATTAATATGGAAGGGAGAATTGAAAGTCTCCATTTGATTGGTATTAACTACCATTATTTAGGACAAGATAATGAAGCTTTAAAGGTATTTGAAGAGGCAGTTCAACTAGCTGAACAAATTGGAAATCTGCACAAAAAAGCACTCTGTCTAAATATTATAGGCGATATATATCGCGAAAAATGGGATTATGTTGAGGCTTTAAAACACTATGAAGAAGCTTTACTGATAGCGGATGAATTAGGCCATCTTGATGAACAAATTCAATTACTTATTATTATTAGCAAAATATATCAAGCCCAAAAGCATTATCCAGAAGCTCTGAGACATTATAACGAAGCAATCTATGTTTCAGAAAGTATAGGAAATCTTGAAACCAAAGCGGATATCTTCACAAGTATAGGGGATATCTATTTTGACGAGGATAATTTTCCAGAAGCGTTAAAAATGTACGAAGAAGCGTTAAAAATCGACGATCAACTAGGAGATACAAAAGGGAAAGCACAAAGGCTTCTATGTATTGGCAATGTTTTCTTGGTTCATAAGAAATACAATGAAGTATTAAAAAAATATAGGGAAGCTTTGGAGATTGAAGAACAACTAGGAAATTTAACCAACGAAGCTGCAATTATACGCAAAATTGGGGATATTTATAAGGTTCAAGAGCATTTTAACGAGGCTCTAAAGTGGTACGAAGATGCTTATAAATTATTCGATGAAATTGAAAATCTTGAAGGTAACGCTGATTGTTTTGAGAGCATAGGTTCAATTTATCAAAGTTTAGATAACTATCCTGAAGCAATGAAGTGGTATAGCGAAGCTCTTAAGATATCCACACAAATTTATGACGATGACAGGAAAGCACGAATTCTTTGTAAAGTAGGTGTCATTTTCCACGAGCAAGGCATATATAGAGATGCTTTTAAACGTTATAATCTCGCTCTTGATTTATTTGATGAAAGAGGAGACTTGATCGGTAAAACATATTGTTTAAATAAAATTGGGTTAGTGTATCAAGATGGAGGTGATTACAACCAAGCTCTTAAGTGGTACGATCGAGGAACAAAACTGTTTAAAGTTTTAGGACCATCAAATGAGAGAGCCGAAAATCTTTATAACACGGCTATGATTTACCGCGACCAAGGATTGTACCTTGACGCTTTAAAAACTTTTGAACAATCTTTAAAAATCGACGAAGAGTTATTCAATCTTTCTAGAAAGGCAGAAAGTCTTAACAACATAGGATTGATATATTTAGACGAAGGAAATTATTCCGTTGCGTTAAAACGTTTCGAGGAGGCTTCGAAAATAGCTGATAAAAACGAAGATAAGGAGAAGAAAGCTCAATATATTAATAATATAGGTTTAACTTATCTCAATCAAGGAAAATATGCGGATGCGTGGAAAAGTTGTAGTAAAGCCCTTAAAATATTCGAGGATATTGAAAACAGCGAGGGAATAGCAGACAGTCAATATAAATTGGGATTAACATATTTAGAACAAAAATCTTATGTGGAAGCTTTAAAAATTCATGAGGACGCGCTTAATACGCTTATTCAGAGCGGTTCAGGAAAAATCCCTCTATCAAAAGTTCTTAAGAGCAATATAAAATTGATTAAAAGTAAAATAAAATGAAATTTTAAATCTGATTTATTGATTTAATTCTATTTCTATTAAAATATTAAGCCTTTTAAAAGAAATACGATTAAATATATAATTAAAATTAGGAATCGGTTAACGGTTTTACATTTTTGACAAGATTGTGTGAACTTTTAGGGGCGATTATTTTCCATATAATTTCTGATGTAGCGTTCTACTTCGCTAGCTGGGCTTATCACACCAAAATGACCTTCGCATAAAATATCGGCCTTTAAAGCTAAAAGTTTTTGCATTGATTTTTGATAATCTTCTAAATCGGAACCAAAACTTTCATAAAAAGGTCCGTGAATATCTTGTCCGAATAGAATTCTAGTGTTATCAATTTCGATTAAGATAGATATTGAACCAGGAGTATGTCCAGGAGTATGAACGCATAGAAATTCGTAGTACCCTAATAGTAAAACTTCCAAATCTCCCTTGAATCTTTTTTCTAATTTAACTGGCTTGTAATCAATTCCGTACCAAGACGCAGCTGTTTTCTCATCGTGTCCACTCTCCTCGATTGGATCGGCGTCCAAATCGTGAGCATAGAACTTAACTTGCTTGTTAAAATTTTTTAAATCGAAACAAGCGCCTGTATGGTCAATATGAAAGTGAGTTAATATGCAGTGTTTTATATTCTTAGGATTTAAATTTAATTTGCTTATTTTTTTAATCATTTCAAGACTCATTCCACAATCAATCAAAACAAGCCCGTCTTCGCTATGAGTGTCCACTAAAAATACTGAGCAACCCGAATCACCAACATGATAAATATTTTTAAAAATCTCTTTCATAAATCTTTTTCCTCGTCAGAAACTTTATTTGAGTCCCAAAAGTAAAAAAAAATATTAAGAAAAATTAAAAAGGTTATTTCCTCTTTAAATATGATTTTTTATATAAAAGGATAGTCACAACAGCTGCAATTCCCGTCGAGAAGAGAACATCAGAAGCATAGTGAGCACCAACTACAATTCGGGATAATCCTACGAATAAACCCCATCCAATTACTAAAACTGTAACTACGATTCTATAGGGATCCTTGATTTTACGATCTTTAACAGCTATTAACAATGGTAGAAACATCCAACCCATTGCCGTATGCCCTGAGGGGAACGACCTACCATCCGAGCTTAATCCAGGTGGTAAAAACCATGGTGTAAAATTGGTAAATCCAGGATCAAGATCCCTGAAGCGAACTCTTCCACATAAAATCTTAGTAATTTGGACAAATAGCAAAGGGTTAATAACAGCTAAAAGTGAAATTATACACGCTAAGGTTCTATAATTTTTCCAATCCCTATTCCAAGTTATAATTGTATAAATTATCATTGGAATAATTAAACTGAAACCTATGTAAAAATCACTATCGACTATAATAAAAAGTATTCCAATAACAATAATTACCAAAGCAGGTATTTTCTGTAATTTCAATTTTTTAATGTACCCACCAATAAAAGTTGCTAATGCTATTCCAATTAACGCATAACCCGGTAATTCGCCGTAGTCTGCACCAAAATTCCCCCAAGCAGAGGCTTCGTCAACTACTGCGATTGAAATATTTAAATCATAAATACCAAATATTATCGCAAGAATTATCCAAGGCAGAAGTACAATTAAAATTAATTTACTAACCATGAACCAATTTGTTTTTTCAGACATAATTTTTTACAGAATTCTTTATTTAAAATGAAATTAATTATTATGAATTTGATCGTTAGAATTTATTTATATCTTTTTTGTTTTATAATCTCTCTTTTTCTTAGCTAAATTTTTTAAGTAGAAATTTCTTTACGCAATTTAACGAGGATATCGGGGTAATCAGTGTAAATAGCACTTACAACCTCACCATTACAAGTTAAATTTAAAACTCTCTTCATGCGAGATTTGCCGTTAACCCCCCACACGTAACACTTAAAGCCAAAATCAATAATTTGTTTAAAATTCTTGATATTAGCCCTCCAACTTTTAATGTTAATAGCTTCAATTTTTAAATCTTTTAATAGTTCGACATCAACAACATTGTCATTAATATTAGTAATACTTTCAGGTAAAGTATGGACTAGCTTTATGTCATTACTATTTTCTCTTAACTTAAGCAAGGTATTATGTTTTCTTTCCGTAATTTCAATTTTATCAAGAATATTAAACTCTGTAGCTATGTCTATTAGTTTTAATCCCGTTTTTAAATCTCGAATATCGCAGCTATACTTTAAATCGTTAGCATAGTTTTTCAAAGCGTTAAACACTTCGATGGTTGTTGGAATTTCTCGGTTATCCTTAAATTTGATATTTTTTAACTCAACCAAAGTTAGTTTTATTATATCATACCATTCAGAATCTATTTTTATATAGCGGTCGTGATAACAGATTAACTTATTGTCTTTTGTAAGTTGGAGATCAGTTTCTATATTTACTCCTATTTTTACCGCATTTTTAAAGCAAGGAATTGTATTTTCTATACAATTGCCCATTCCTCCTCTGTGAGCAAATATATGTGTTTTTTTCATAATTATTATGAATCTGCTTTGAAATATTAGCAAAAAACAAATTTTTATAGAAATTTTAATTACATATATTACTCAAAAGTTATTAAATAATTTGATAAAGATGGAAGATAAAGAAATTCATAATAAAAATAACGATTCCTTTTCTTTTAAATTAAAGAAATATATCAAAAATCTATTTAATTTTTCACAGTATAGTTTTAAAACCATTCTATACATTATATTATTTGTAGCATTAGTGTTTGTTTCACTATGGTTGCTCTGGTATATTTATTTAGGAGGTGGCGAAACATTTTTACTAACTTTAGTAGTAGAGTGGTTTATTAATCCAATTTACCTTCTAGGTATTTTTGGAATTCTGTTGTTTATAGTAATAATGGGGATACAAGGACTTTTAGTTCCAATCCCCTCCGAAATAGTTCTTCTTGCAGCCGGAATGATTTGGGGATTAGTTGGGGGCGGAATTATGGGCGTTATTGGTTCAATGGCCGCAGCTCTATTGTGTTATTACATAAGTAGAAAGGGTGGCCGTCCACTCGCTGAAAAGTTTGTAGGAAAAAGTGCAATATCTTTAGCCGATGATTTTATCCATAAATATGGAATGTCTGCGATAATTATCGCAAGATTATTGCCATTTATAGCCTTTGATCCAATTTCTTACACAGCTGGTCTTGTTGATTTGGACGTTAAGAAATATTCTTTAGGAACATTTATTGGAGCAATTCCTAGAGCATTCTTTTATTCTTGGCTTGGTGCCTCTCTTACGGTTGGCATAACTTTTCCTGTAAGACTTATTGATTTACCAACTGAACAAGTTGATGCTTTATCTGTGAATTTCAATAATGTGTTATTAATTGTGTTAGTAGTTTTAGTCATTATGTTTATAACATATTATATTATAAGCAAGCATTATGAAAGGAAGAAATTGCAGAAAAACGATTAAGCTACAAACTCAAAATAAATTTAATCAAAACATAATGAGTTATTTCTTGTTTTTTATCATTATAAAGTTTTATTAGTGATTAAAATAAAAGTAGTTTTAATTGAAATTATAAAAAAATCTTGAAAAAAATGTTAGAAAAAAGCAATATTCCTAAAAAATTAGCGAAAAGCCTTAGCCAATTAGGTATATTTTTGCATATTCTAAGTTGTGCTTTCGGAATCCTGTATTTCTCTTTTCCAGTTAGCTCTTTCATATTTGATATATTTGGAGTTATTTTAGTCGCATCCTGGCTCCTTAATATCCTAATTCTTCTTATAGACGATTCCTATCTTAATAAATCTACCGTAGTAGGAAAAAAGTTAAATAGATTAACTTATTACAACATAGTTTTGTTTATAATCGGAGTATTATTGATTTTATTGGGGGTAATTCTTACGGCATTCATATTAGATGGATTTCTTTTCGTTATAGCCTTTCTCATGATTATTATTGGATTTTTTGGAATCGAAATGATTAGTTTACAGCTTGCTCTCACAACATTTTTAAACATTAACAACAGAGGTGTATGGAAATTTGAATAAACCAATCTTACTGAAATCTCTAAAACGATTACTTGTAATTCTGAGTTTTTCAACCTTAATCATTGGAATTTACTTTACAATCGTATTTTTTATTCCTCTTGAAGATGGGATATCGAGTTCTTTTTCATTTTTTATAACTCAGATTTCTGGTTTTCTAATGTTTTTATATCTTATTACAACGATACTTTTGGTAAAACTAATCCCTACAATTAAACGAAGAAGTCTAGTGAAAAAATGTGTATTAGTTTTTGGACTAGTTTTAACCTTTCTTAACGCCTTACCATTAATAGCTACGCCTATTTCAATCCAAACTGCAGAAAATGAATTCAATGTTGCTTACGGTAAAGATTGGAGAGCACAGATACCATCAACTGTGGATTCTTATTTTTTACCTACTCAATTTAACCTATATAATTATTTCTTAGGGTTTTCACATAGAGATTGCAACATAGAGACTAATGTAAAATACTACGACAACGATGGGTTCCAGCTCTATTTCGATGTATATTATCCCAAATCTACAACAACACAATTACCCGGAAATAACAGCGTAATTATTAAAATTCACGGAGGGAGTTGGCAATTTGGCGATAAAAGCTTAGGAAACGTATTAGTACTGAATAAGTATCTTGCAGCTCAAGGGTATGTAGTGTTTGATATTCAATACGGTCTGTTAGATGCTGGAGGTTCTTCTTCTATTCCCACGCCAGATCATGTTAGAGGGAATTTAACTCTACACGATATGGTTTACCAAATAGGAAACTTTACCAAACAGTTAGAGACAACATTTGCAAGCACTTATAACGCGAATTTAGACTCCGTTTTTATCATGGGCGGCTCTGCTGGCGCTCATTTGACAGGCGTTATAGGGTTAGGATACAACGACCCTTATTTTGCCGGAAACTTTAGTAATGCTTTAAATATTAAGGGAATCATCCCCATTTACCCTCCAAATTTCGCTGATCCTTATTTTACTCACGAACCTCTATCAAGATTAATCCCTGGCGATCCAATATCAAACCCTTTAGCGTTCGAAAAATTTACTCCTAGTAATTTAGCCGATGCGAACGATCCGCCCGCTATAATTTTCCAAGGTTTAAGAGATGATTTGGTCCCATTAATAAATGCTGAAACGATAAAAAGCTCATTAAATACCAACGGGGTGGACTGTATGCTCTTGACTTTTCCATTTGCAGCACATGCTAGCGATCTCATCGTAGGTAATTCTTTTTCGCAGGTCTGGGTTTATTATCTGGAAAGATTTCTTTACTTAGAACAATAGTTTTCTTATTTTTTTTTTTCTTTTTCGAGATTAAAGAAGCTAAGTATGTTATTGTGATATTATTTCTGTTTTTAATTTTTGAAATTTGAATGTTTGCTATGAATAACGATGAAAAACTAGGAAATAAGAAAAGCGAGAATTTTGCAGATAATCAACCATCCCTATCAAAACTATACAAAGAACTTAATCAAGCGATCAATTCTAATAATATCCAATCTATTTGGGAACTTTCTAAAACGATAACAAGATACCACTTTAGATAGATCGATATCTAAGTAGGATCATTTAACTATAGGTATTTAATAAAAACTTGGCTGCTAATTAAACATTTTAAAATTTATATAATAAATCAAATAGAAAATTCATTGCAAAATTATTTAAAGATACACTCTACTATAATTATAATTAAATTAATTATGAATTTAATCGAAAAGAAGGGGTTCTAAATGTTTTTATACGGGGATTATAATGATATTTTAGAGGATGTTTTAATCCAAAAATTAAATTGGTTAAAAGAGGAATTTTACTATTTATTTAATTTTAGACAACATAAGTATAATCAAAAAGACAAAGAACTTGCTCATCAGATTATAAAAAACTTTATTGAGAGTGTAGATCCTTCTGATAATAAAAGAATGAATGAATTATTGCTAGATACCGTAGAAGCTATTGAGAAAAAATATATCGGTCTATTTTAAGTTTATATTATTTTTTTCAAATTTTCATACTATTTTTGGCAATATAATTTATATTGAATTTGCCTATTCTATTATATAAATTAACAATTTTCTGCATTATAAATCGATTTGACATATTATTATAATTTAACAACTCACTACAATGGAACGATTAATTGTTGTACATTGGAATAAAAGCACGGGGCCAATACCCATAATACAATACCCTCCTGAAGGAGCGTATCCTTCGAAGGACATTTTCCTGAAAATTTGGGCTCAACACGATTTAAATAAGGAGGATGCGCTAATTGAACTGGAAGAAAAAGATCGTAATATTATTTCTGTTATACAAGAGTACGAAGGAGAAATTTATTTTTTGTGTTTATTTTTCATGTCCAAAAGTAAAGTTAGCGAGATAATTTCTTCAGACATATTAGCAATTATTACTAAAAACTTATTAGAACTTATAAACACGAATAAAATTACGAGAGCCATCTCTGAAGCATTTAATACGATAAAGAATTACAATAAAATTGAAGGAGAAGATTTAATTAATTTTTTTCAAGAAAAGATAAAATATACCATATTACAAATTCTGCGAAATGGTGTAATTTCTAAAGCAGAATTAGCCGAAACTCTCCGGCAAGATTACGGTTTTTCGACCGTCAATATTGATTTATTGTTGATATCTTTCATCCGAGAAAAATTAATTCTGAAAAAAGCCATTTCAGGAAGTAAAGATTGTTATTTTTTAATTAAAGATTTATCTTATACTAGAGTACCTCCTAAAAAAATACCAGATGAGGGAACAGAGGAAAAACCATTGAAAAAATTCAAAAAAGAATTTATTAAATTATTTTCTAATTATAATTGTAGTCAAGAAATTGAAAATAAAGAAATTATTAATTTTCTAATTGATAGGGACGTATTTAACTTAATTAAAGCTCTAAGAAAGAAGGAACTAACTGTAAATGAAAGTATCAATATTTTAAGTAATAAAGAAGAACTATTTGAAGAATTATTAGAAAAAAAGCTCATATTCGAAGCAAAAGGCGTAGTTTATCTTTTTTCCGATATTCGATTTATTAAATTTACTCCTTACTACATTATTAAGTTATTGCTAGAAAGGTATCAGAAGCAAGAAATTTCTTTAGATCAATACTTATTTCATTTAAAGTTGTTAAATAACCAACTTAAAAGCCAACCGTCAATTTTAGATTATAATGTAATTTAATTAAATTAAAAATAATTCTATGCTATCCTTAACCATATCACAAAGATAAGTTCGAAAAACTTTTATAAATATTAAAATCATAATTTGATCACTATTAACTTTTCATAAAAAACAAATTTAGGAGATAATTTTGGCATTAGAACCTGTAGATTACTTACAAGGGAGTTTCAGCTTAATCTTTGTTATAATCTCGTTAATTATTGGTTTTTCAATACTATCTAAATATTTTCAATATAAATCGAGGCTTTACATTCTTGTAGGTCTTTCCTGGATTGGAGTTGCTACTCCGTGGTTTCCTGATTCAATTAGTTTTATTATGAACATACTTTTTCAAGAATCTCTCGCAATTGAGTGGTATTTTATTATCGGTAATGTTACTATGCCGCTCGCCCTTTTAGTTTGGCTAATCGCATACACAGATATGATTAATAAACAAAAGCAAAAATTAACTGTAATTTTAACTATTATTTTCAGCATAATTTTTGAAATCACCTTCTTTTATCTATTAATTACGGATATTGATCAAATTGGAATTATCAATCCGTCAAGGCCTTTTACCGTAGAATTCGGAATATTCATCAGCATATTTTTAATACTCATAATAATAATTATGTTTGTAACTGGAATTATATTTGCTCAAAAATCAGTGAAGTCGGAAGATCGGGATGTGAGATTAAAAGGAAAACTGCTTCGCGCGGCTTTTATCACTTTTACGATTGCTGCTGTTTTAGATTCATTACTTGGTACGATTTTTGAAGTTCCTACTGACCCCTTGTTAGCAATTATGGTAGTTATAACTCGAATATTATTAATAATCAGTGCGCTCGAATTTTATGGAGGTTTTATCCTCCCAAAATGGATGCATGCTATATTCACTAAAAAATAAATCTTTTTTTTTAATTATTTCCTTAAGTTTCTAATTGCAATAATTTTTTTACTATCAATGATGATTCTCTTTTAGGTAGTGAAATATTCTGGATAAATTTTGAGATAATTAATAAGATGGACGACTACACAGATTTAGATTGGAATTGGGAATTTTACGAAGAACTTGTTGATGATGTGGACGAAAATAAAAATATTATTCAATGTATTTCGTGTGGAAAGTGCGTAGGGGATTGTCCTGCTGCGAAAGTATCTAACTTTAACAGTAGAAAAATTATTAAGAAAGTTCTTCGCGGCGATAGAAGCGTTTTGAAAGATTCTGATATTTGGTATTGCTATTTATGCGAAAGATGTAAACGAGTTTGCCCTAAAGAAAATATAAACATCCCCTTACTTATAATCAACCTTAGGAACGAATCTTTTAAAAAAGGTTATGGACCAAAATATAACGATTTGAGAAAATACGTCGAGATGTCAGAGAGATTTTTAACCCAAGGTACTGTAGTAGAAGATCCATTAGGTGTTAAATTACCACAGGAGCGAGTTGATGAAATCTACGAAATTTGTAATTTTGCACGAATAAAATACGTGTTTAAAGCAAGTAAAAGTGACCAAGGCAAAAAAAATAAGAAAAAAACGAAATAGAAGTTAAAACAAAGATTAATTAAATAGGATAAAATGAATTTTAATAATTTAGCTTTAGATTTACAAGAAATTAAAAAGAAATACCCTGAAAATCCTTTAGAATTTTTTAAAGGTAAGAAGCTATGCCTATTTAAAGCTTGTTTAGAAAAGTATTTTCCAGGTGTAAGATGGGGGTTTCAAGATCTCTTAGAAGAACTACAGTTAGATGTATCTATATGTACCAATCAATCTTGTTGTAGTGGAACGTTTTTTCAGAGGAATCTAATAACAAGAGCCCAATTTTCAGCAATTAACGAGAGGAACATTAGCGAAATGAATCGGCAGGCAGATATCGTATTATTTAGTTGCAACGGATGCTACAATTCCCTTCTCAGAGGGCGAGACTTTTTAAAAAATACAGAAGTGAGAAATAAAACCCAGAAAATCCTGAATTCAGTCAAGAAAAAAGCTGATGGGGAAAAATATCCTGGAATGTACGACATTTTGGAAAATCCAAAACTTAAATTAGCTCATGATTTAGATTTTTTATACTTAATTCGAGACGACCTTCTCAACGCTCTAAAATTCGACTTAAGAGGTTTAAAAGTGGCCGTCCATTACGGTTGTCATTACTTAAATTTATCGAGAGATAAGAAAAATGTGGAAAATTACTTAGGGAGTAAATCTAAATTAGAGGAGCTCATTGAACTTTTTGGGGGGGTTCCCGTCGATTACCAAGAAAGAGAGAGTTGTTGTGGATGGGGGGCCAGTCAATTGTTAATAAATCCTCGCGAAGCTCTTAAAATCACTTATAACAAGTTAAAAAGTGCAGAAAACGTTGAAGCAGACTTTATTCTAATGCCCTGCCCAACCTGTTTATATAATTTAAGTAAACCAGAATATCGAGAAAAGATTGAAAAGTGGTTCAACGAAAAGTTAGAAATACCAACGATTCATCTTAACGAATTAATCGCTATATTGCGGGGGTGCGAAGAAGAACGTTGTATTACATTGCGAAGAAAAACTCCTCGTCTTGAGGAGATATTTGAAATTATAACACAACAATAATTTATTTCATTCTATTCCTATTTATTAAAAGAATATTTACATTTTTTCAATAGCTTGCCTTGGACAAGAATCGATACATAACGAACAACCTATACATTTATCAAACGATAATTCTAAGCGATCATCCACGTTAAAATGCAGAGCGTCAGTTGGGCAAAGAGATATGCAAGCACCACAATCAATACATTTATCATCGTCAACGATGACCCTTCCCTTTTTATTTACAACTACCTCGTTTCTTTGTAAAGCATCAATAATGATTTTCATTTTATTTTCAGGAACATCTAACAAGAAGTTCACGCCACTCGTTCCCGTAGAAAATTTTAGAATGTTAAATGTAATATCGTATTTTAAAATCTCGTTTATGATTTTCGAATAGTCGTCAATGTCTCTTATAGCTCCGAACGGTAAGGTGCAATTAATTATAGTCGTATTACATCAACTCCTCCGAAGTAATTATTCCAATTACTCTTTTATTTTCATCAACAACTGGTAATGCTGAAATATTGTTATTTTTCATTCGTCTGGCAGCAAGTCCAATTGGTTCGTTGTCCGTAGTAGTAATAACTTTTTTTGTTATAATGTCATTTAATTCTCTTTTATTTTGAGCAATTGCTTTGGTCACATCAAAACTAGTCACGATTCCTTTTAGATAGTTTTCTCGATCTGTAATAACTATGTGATTCATGTTCTCTTCTATAATTTTCTCTGCAACCTTCTTTAAATCACAATCATCAAAACATTTGATCGCCTGCCTTTTAAAGTCTTTTACAAACTTTAACTCGGATGTTTGTTTCATTGGTTTAAAAACTGTATTTGTTGGAAGTGTCTCTGCGGGGGGGTTTAAGAAAAATTTACCCTCATTAATCCAGGTTTTAAGTGTTTCAGCAATCTTACGCGCGTAAAATAGGGACGATAACGACGAACATTTGACTTTCTTTCCATTAATCTCTACATACCCACTTTCTAATTCTTTATAACTAACCTGTTTTAATATCGGCCTGTCCCTTCTAGGTACACTATAGTCAACTATGTCTGTTAAAATATCATCATTTCTAATTGATGTTTTTTTAGCTAAACCTTCATTTAAAATAGGAATTGGAATCCCAACACCAACAAACATAGTTGTACCGTACTTTTCATAAGCTACACCGCGTAAATATTCAGAACTCATCTGCTTTAGATCTCCTTTAAGAAATAATGTTCCAAATCTTTTTGAGGGGTTATGCTGAGTCCCTTCGCCAATTACATACCCAATACCTCCTCCAAGAAAAATTCTTGTACCAATTCCAATAGTTTCATAATTAGGATCATTATTTAGAGGGCTTAAACATCCTGCCCCTGCGTAATGGGCGTTGCCAAATTTTGGTAGTAGCTTACCCATGTAAGTGTATAATGTTTTATCAGAACTATTTACCGCACATATATATCGCTGGTAAGCGTTTCTTGGATTGCATAATATAGCTTGATTGATGCTATCGAGAGTGACTTCCGTATCCACTTCAGCTAAAGGATAACAATCAGTAGTGTTTGAATTTCCCCTAAGCCTTATCGGTTTTCCAGAAACGAGATCTTCGATGACATGACCTCCACCGTATTCGAACGGTCGAACATCCGCCATTCTGGTGCAACCAATATAACAATCAACAGCCGCGTTTCCATGATAAGCGTGAACATCGTTTAACCATAGGTGTTCGAACTTAATCGGAGGGTCAGAGTGCCCAAAATTTAAAAAAGCGCCGCTAGAACACATCGGTCCAAAGGTTCCCGTGGTAACTACATCAATTTCTTCAGCAGCTACTTTAACGCCTTTATATTCTACTATTTTTATCATTTCTTCCGCGGTAACTACCACTACATTACCATTTTTAATTTTATCGTTTATTTCTGCATAAGTTTTGCTCAAATAATCACCGTTTCCTTAATCTCCTAACTAATGGAAAATGAAAGGCTATATTGAAATGATTAGTTATATGCTATTTAAAAATATTTACATATAAAATATGCGACTATAGCATTTTTAATGAATTTATAGCATTTTTAATGATTTTCGCTAATTTTTTCATACCTATCTAAAAATAAACAAGTCTAATTTTTAGAAAAAATTATAAAAAATAGAATGGAAAAAAAAAGTAATCACATTCAATCATCTAAGCAGAAGGTAATAGCAAATATCCTATTGATAACAACTACAATTCTATGGGGTACAACATTTATAATTACAAAAAATCTCACTCAAGAGGTACCTATTTTTTTTTACCTTGGCTTACGGTTTTCTTTAGCGATTATTGGTTTTCTTCCATATTTTATTCACATAAAAAGAATTAACAAGAAAATTATCTTATATGGTGCTTTAACTGGCTTAATTTATTGTCTTGCAATTATTTTTCAAACGTTTGGTCTTCAAACTACTAGTGCGGGTAAAGCAGGTTTTATTACGGGACTAAGCACTATCATGGTGCCTTTTTTAACATGGTTTTGGTTTAAAAAAAAGCTAAAAATGAGGATTTGGTTAGCCGTAATTATTTCAGTGATTGGTATGGCTTTATTGTTATTAGAGGGAGAATCAGGTGTAGTAGTTGGAGATTTTTTAGTTCTTATTTGCGCTGTTTTTTGTGCGTTTCATATCGTATTAACCGATAAATTCGTTCGACTTGTAGATGTTTACCTCTATTCTATCGTTCAACTAACTACAATTAGTTTATTTTGTTTTGGAAGCTCGTTTCTATTTAATGAGAGCTATGATATAATAAATGCGGGTTTACCTTTTTGGTTGATTATGATTTATATGGGTGTTATCGTTACAGCTGGAACCTTTATCTTTCAAAATTGGGGGCAAAAACATCAAGGACCATCTCAAACGGCAATAATCTTTACTTTAGAACCCGTATTTGCTGTAATTTTTGCCTCTTTCATTATAGGTAATGAAACGATGAGTCTGGTAGGTTGGTTAGGATGCGCTTTAATTTTTATTGCTATTTTAATTACTGTTCTAAAAAATAACGCAAATGTTAATAAAAGAGATTAGTGAAATTATAATTTGGAAGAGCTTGAAATTAAATTACAAAACCTAAAGGTAGAACCTAAATACGTAAATGTCAGAACTCTAAGCGACATTTCGATTACTTTTTCAGTAAATAAAGATATTCCTAATGGTTCTTCTATAATTTTTAGATTTCGTGGAGGAAGAAACAATAAAAACGACTGGTATTACTTACAGCCCTACGACCCGCAAATGAAAGGGTATGTTGAATTGAGCCTAAGCTCGCAAGCAAAAATAGTTCCAATACTTATTTCTGGAAAAGAACTTTTAATTAAATATATCGTCTGCGAGGAAAATGGAATTAAAGCAGGGGTTGTTTTTCGCTTTAATATTTTTAAAACGCTAGTTCAATCGTTAGTAGAACAAAATAAAAAAGTAGAGGTCTTAATCAAATTACGAAATCAAAAGCTAATCACTCCAGATATTTGTCCCACTATTAATGTCGTTAACACGAAATTTGATCACGTTACAATAATTTGCCCCTCAATCGTTAGTGCTAACAAGGAATTCAAAATATTAATAAGGGTTGAGGATAAATTTAATAATTTAATAAAAAACTTTTCCGATAGCATACAATTGTACAAATCAACAAATTCTAAAGATATAGATTACATAGCAAGTTTAGAATTTAAGGAAGAAAACGAAGGAATTTTAAAGAAATACGATTTTAAAATTTCTGAATCAGGAACTTACTCAATCGAAGCTTTTTACAATGGTTCTTACTTTAAATCTAACCCCATCATATGTCTTGATAAACCTAATGAAAAGAATTTATTCTGGGGCTATATTCATGGACACTCTAATAAGAGCGATGGAATGAGAGATGTAGAGGATTATTTTAAAAATCTAATAAATGCGGGACTAAACTTTGGGACGATAACAGACCACGATCATAAAGGGGAAACATCTGACGAAGATTTTGAAGATATTAAGCGAACTGTAAAAAAATATCACTCAGAAGAATTCGTTTCTTTTTTCGGATACGAATATGGATATTGGTACACTGGCCATGGTGATATTTGTATATATCATTATGATGAAGATCTGCCGATTTTAAGGTCTGATGTTAATAAGTATAATTCTACAAAGAAATTGATAAAAAATTTGAAATCCCATAAAGGAAAAGTTTTGTTAATTGCACATCATACTGCATTAAGGCCAGGTTATCGTAATTGGGATTACTTTGACAATTCCATAGAGAAATTAGTAGAAATATATTCTACTTGGGGGAGCCAAGAAAATTCGCATAAAGACGGAAACCGACTCCCTCCCCGTTACAAATTTTTTGGTTATGGGAAGTATGCTAGAAAGCGGGGACCAATTTTAGAAAAAAAAGGTTCTTTTGTCCAAGACGCTTTAAAGAGAGGATATAAATTGGGTTTTACAGCAGGCGGAGACGATCATTTTGGTATTTACCCTTCCGGACCAGGCGATCCCGATAATGGAATTTACCCCTCTGGAATCATGGCGATATGGGCAAAAAATCTAACGAAAGAATCGATATGGAACGCTTTACTTAATCGTCGTTGTTATGGCTCAACAGGACCAAGAATTATTATAGAATTTCAATTAGCTCAATTTTTCATGGGTGACATTATAGATTTAGAAGCATTTTCTCAATTACAGTCTAAAAGAGAAATTATTGTGAAAGTAATAAGCCCAAGTAAAATTGATAAAGTAGAATTAATCAGAAATAATTCAATCTATAAAACATTTGATGTGAATTCAACTAGAACAGAATTCAACTTAATTGACTACGAGAATTTTAAAGAATTTTCTCTAACTCACACAAATAGTAAAGAAAAGTTTGCTTTTTATTATCCTCGGATAATTCTTGAGGATGAAAATATGGCATGGGCAAGTCCCATATGGCTGATTAATAAATTGTAGCCGTTTTATCGAAAAGTTTTTTGAATTTTAAAGTTCTTATTCAGATTCTTCAATTATTTTCTATTAAAATAAATTTATTAACACTTAACCTATTAGTTTAACAAATTTGACATAATTATTCTAATTGTAATTTTTTTTTGTATGAATATATAGCAAAAATCTTTGAAGTTCTTTCTGAAATCTATTCTGGAGAAGACTATCGCTAATGGAGGAAGTAGCAGTTAATAAGTTACATATTTGCGAAAAATGCGGAAATGTCATGGTTAATAGAGTACTTAGGAGAGACTCCGACAAATTAGAAAGAATGCTTCAATGTATTGTATGCAGACATTGGGTCCCTTTAAATTAGATCTATTTCTACTCCAATAGCTACTTTATTAAACAATTCCAATGTATTCAGATATATTTATTGACTATCATAAGTAGAAGTTTTAAATAACAATTAAACGAATATTGAATATAAAAGCCCCTTGGATGGTCCTGAGTGGCTAAAAAAGAAGAAGTACATAATGGAACTTCACGAAGAGAAGGAAAAAAAGTTCCTTAAATCCCCATCAGAAAAGTCCAACCCTAAAAAAACAGTCTGATTTGAAATATTTTTAATGATTTTATTAGTACTCTTTTTTTTTTTAATTACTTAATTTTAATCCGGAATTCCGTTATCCTTAAACAGTTATGAATTCCAAGGACATTAAGGATAAAGGAAGGGAACGATTTATTTGAGCAAAAATACAAAAACAGGGAGAGAATTAAACTCTTAGAGCTTAATAGAGGGCGAAATCCAATGTTAGCTCAAATTATCGTGTAAATTTCCCTTCTTATTAATAGATTTACTTCGGTATTATAAATAAATATGTATTATATTTTATAGGAATACTAATATCATGAACAAATTTAGATTAAATTCCCCTTTAATTCAATAATTTATTAGTTAATTTAGAAAATCAACAATTTTAATTTTTGCTCCATCTTCAGCAGCGTTGATTTTATTGATATTGGTATTATCCTTTAACTTTTCGATTTGGCTTGGTATATAATTTTTTGGGGAAAAAGGGCTGTCCATATAGCTTCCAAAATGAGTGATTAACAATCCTTTAAGCGAGGGCTTAATTTTGTTTAAATAGGGTATCACTTCGTCAGTACATAGATGGCGACGACAAACTACAGAATCGGGTCTAAGCAAATTCAGCACTAATATGTCAACTCCCGAGAATTGTTCGGAGAATCCTTCAAATACCCTCGTGTCGCTGGAGAACGCGATCGTATAATCTTTCAGATTAAATTTTACCCCAAATCCTTCAACTTGAGAGTGGACGACTTTAGTACCTATTATCTCAACCCCTTTGTAACTAAAAACATCTCCTTTCTTGAAAGGAACTATCGATTCGAGCATGTCTTGGTGATATTTAGGCACGAATTTTAACGCCTCTTCGGTCGTTATTAGAGTTCCTTTTTTAAAATAATTGTAATTTTTATCATGAAGGCGTTCTCGAGAAGCTTCGATTATCGCGCACAAATCATTAAAATGGTCTATATGCATGTGAGTAACGATAAATAATTCTGTTTTCGTAGGATCTTCCTTATATTGGTTGATCCGTACGATAGCTCCGGGTCCAGGGTCTATTTGCGCCTGAATTCCGTTAAATTTATACAAAATACCCCCCGTAGCGCGATACTGAGTTCTGATGTGGTGCCGTCCACCTCCAGATCCTAAAATTACTAATTCGTCGTCCATAATTTAAAACAATAAAAATAAGTTAATAAGC
>Ga0114919_10000775_pt1 | contig 25326 bp, 24 predicted proteins | sample BlataG_FD_88682 | JGI IMG/M metagenome (GOLD analysis project Ga0114919, IMG submission 88682) | Deep subsurface microbial communities from Black Sea to uncover new lineages of life (NeLLi) - Black_00105 metaG | ecosystem: Environmental > Aquatic > Marine > Oceanic > Sediment | place: Atlantic... | reverse complement strand
TGACTTTGAACAACTCGGATTGGATTTTGAATCCAAAATCAATTACAAACCGGGAAAAATCGGAATGGCGGAAAGTCGATTGATTTCATTGCGGGCTATTGTCGATTTTGGAATTGAATGGCTTAAAGAAAACCGAAAAGTTCCTTAAACTTGCTACATAATCGTAATTATGGTGATATATAAATGAAAATGAATAATGAAACTGCAATCGTAACTGGTTCCACAAGTGGGATTGGAAAAAAAATAGCTGAACTATTCCTTAGAGAAGGATGTAAAGTAGCGATTTGTTCACGGAACGAAACTAACGTAAATCAGACTGTAGAAGAGTTTAAAGAGCAATTCGGCGATGCTGTCATTGGTATGGCTTGTGATGTATCTGATACTGTTGCGGTTAAAAATATTGTTGATAAAACTCTTGAAGCCTTTGGATCGATCCGTATCTTAGTGGCGAACGCCGGTGTGAACTTAACTTATGGGCCCTTTCAATATTTAACTCCAGAAAAGGTTAATTCAAACGCTAAAACTATCATAGGAATTAACTTAATTGGAGCCATAAATTCAATATCGGCAGTATTACCCCACATGATTAAACAAAAATATGGGAGGATAATAACACTATCAGGCGGTGGTGCCGATAGACCAATGGAAAATATGACTATTTACTCTGCCTCTAAAGGTGGCGTTGTTGCATTTTCTCAATGCTTAGCAAAGGAGTTGGAAAAGGAGGAAAATGATATCAAAATTAACATATTTCAACCTGGAATGGTATTGACTAATTTATATAATGTGTCATTGATTGAAGAATGGAAAGATAAAGAGAAATATGAATCTCATATGGAATTAATAAAGGAACATGTTATGACGGATGTTGAAAAGAGTAGCATGACAGTCATACCTTACGCATTACCAACTTGTAAAGATACTGGTAAATCCTTCAGAGGTTTTCCACTTGCAAAGATGATCAGAGGATTTATGAAAGTATCAAGAGAAATGAAACGCAGTAATAGCACCTGAAATGCGTAATATTAAAACTGACTAGAATTTTTAAAAAAATTAAATTAAAAAAAAAAGATAAGGTTAGATAACAATCGCAAAAAGAGTTTTTTACTAATTATTTTTTAATCCTTATTTTATTAAATTACATTTGTAGATTTATACTAACTCATTTAAACTAATAGCGATTTCGTCTGCCGCCGCCTCCTCCTCCGCCTCGATTATACGAGTTAAATTGAGGAGGGGCTTTCTCAGTTACGACAACATTGGAAGCTTGAGGGCCTTTTTGACCTTCAGAAACTTCAAATTCAACCTTATCGTTTTCATTTAATGTTTTATATTCATCGTCTCCACCTGATAGTGCAGAAAAATGAACGAAAACATCGGTACCATCTTCTGAGTTTATAAAACCAAATCCCTTACGAGAATTGAACCATTTAACTGTTCCTTTTACCAATTTTAAAACCAATTTTTTATTAAAACTAATTCTTTCTATATCAAAGAATTATTTAAATTAACGAACCATCAATAATATATTTTTACCTTTTCTTTTAAAACTAAAACAAATTTCTAAATTGGTAAAGTCAATCTACCCAAAAACCTTTTGCCAATCTTCTTCTTGTTTGCCACAAACCGGCTTTTTCAGTGAAACCTATAATGCCTTTGCCTTGGTCGGCATCCTTTATTTTCCACATTCCATTCACCGCTCCCGTTAAAGCGCCAGATAAAACTTCAAAACCTTGAGCTGTGTATAAATCGCATTCTACTCCACGATTTATTATAAACTTTAATTGCCGCATTCCTTGTTGATTTTTGGTTTTAAGCACTTCTATTAATCGATCCACTTCTTCATTGAGTTTGTCGTTGGCAACAACGCGGTTCCACAAATTCCACTCAACAGCTTTTTTACTTGGATGAAGTGCTCCAATAAGATTTATTTCTTTCGCTCTTCTTCGACCTATTAATCGTGCTAAACGTGTCGTACCACCCCATCCTGGGGTTATTCCAACATCTACTTCAGGCATGCCCCATTTTGAACGTTCAGTAGCTATAACAAAATCGCAAACCATAGTAATCTCTAATCCTCCTCCCACAGCATAACCGTCTACCGCAGCTATAGTAATTTTATCCAGTTCCTCGAGTTGATTAGCCATATTTTGATAATACCGACATCTTCGAGTTATATCGTTAGCGTTTCCCCATTTAATCATTTCTTTAATATCATCACCAACACAAAAGTTGGAACCCTTACCTTTAATAACCAAGAATTTGAGTTCTGTAGATTGTCTGACTATCTCTATCGCAGCGACTAATTCCTCTGAAAGTTTCATGCTTAATGCATTCATAACTTCTGGACGATTCAGATATATCCAAGCTGTTTCTTCAATTTCCTTATAAATTAAACTTTCGAATTTCATAATTTATTCTTAATCAACAATTTATTTTAAATATTTAGAACTTGAAAACCACTTTCCTCTAAATTTTTAGATAAAATTTATAAAAAAGAGGGCATTTGATACCATTAATAATGTTCATGAATAATACGGCTTTCACGAGCTCAGTAAAAGAATTTTTACGCAAAAGAGTATTGCTTCTGGCATTATTACCATTATTATTATGAGCAATACAAATCCGCTTTATCTTTTTCTGTTAAATTTTTGACGGATTTGTTTGCTATGAGCATAAAATTTAACTGAATAAGCTTAAGGAATGGATTGGTAGAAGCTGAAAAAAAGAATTAAGTTGAGAAAAATTATGTATAACCCACAAGAGATTGAGAAGAAGTGGCAAGAAAGATGGGCAGAGGCAAAAATATATGAAGCTAACCCAGATCCAGACAGAGAGAAGAAATTTTTTACCTCTCCTTATCCCTATGCTTCAGGTCCCTCACACATAGGTCACGGTAGAAGTTTTGTAAACGGAGATGTTTTTGCGAGGTATTATCGCGCTAAAGGCTATAACGTATTATATCCTATGGCGTTTCATATTACCGGAACACCTGTTTTAGCAATTTCTTCTTCCATCGAAAGAGCGGAAGAAGAAACTATTGCGAGAATGAAAGATTATGTGTCATTACATACTAAAGATAAAAAAAAGGTAAAGAAAATTGTTGAGAGCTTTGTAGAACCTTGGAATGTCGTTAAATATTTTTCTAACACTTATAAAATTGATTTTAGATCAATTGGGATGAGTCTCGATTGGAGAAGAGAGTTTACAACTGGAGATAAGTTATACAATAAGCTGATAGAGTGGCAATTTCAAAAATTATTTGATCAAGGTTATTTGGAAAAAGGAGAATACCCCATTTTATATTGCTCTCGATGTGAAAACGCTGTAGGTGAGGACGATATTTCAAGAGGAGACGAACTCAATCTGGACATAAACGAATACACATGCATAAAATTTCCGTTTGAGGACGCTTTTTTAGTTCCATCTACCCTAAGACCAGAAACTATTTACGGTGCTACTAATTTATGGATAAATCCTACTGGAACATATGTTTACGCTAATGTGAACGGAGAAAAATGGATTGTATCGGAAGAAGCAATACACCTTCTAAAAAACCAAAATAAATCCGTAAAAGTTCTCAAAAAAATTAAGGGATCAGAATTGATTGGTAAAAATGTTAAGGAGGTGTCCGGTCCTCGAGATCTTCCGATTTTGCCAGGAATTTTCGTGGATACTTCAGTAGCAACCGGAGTTGTTTACTCCGTCCCTGCCCACGCTCCCTACGATTATGTTGCTCTAATTGATTTGCAAGGAAATGAAGATATGCTCGAAAAGTTCCAGCTAAATAAAGAAGAAATAAAGAGAATAGAACCGATTCAAATTATAGATTTAGAAGGCTTCAACGATTTTCCCGCAAAAGTATACTGCGAGAAGTTTAAAGTCGAATCTCAAGAAAATTCTGAAAAACTGGATGCTGCAACTGCTGAAAATTATAAAAACGAGTATTACAACGGGATTTTAAACGACAAATGTGGAAGATATAACGGGATGAAAGTTAGTGATGCAGTAGAAAGCGTTATTGAAGACTTAATCGAAAATGGTAAAGCAGATAGGATTTATCTCCCTATTACTAAAAACCTCAATTGTAAGTGTGGTGAACAGATAATAGTATCAATATTAAAAGATCAGTGGTTTTTGAATTTCAATGCGGGAGATTGGAAGCAAAAAGCATTTGAATGTTTAAATGGTATGGAAATTGTACCTAAAAAGTATCGAATGAATTTTGAGCATATTTTCAATTGGTTAGAAAAAAGACCCTGTGCGAGAAAGAGAGGCTTAGGCACCCAACTTCCGTTTGATAAAGATTGGATTATTGAGTCATTGAGCGACTCTACAATCTACATGAGTTTCTACACGATAATTCATTTGCTAAACGAGAATGCTATAAAACCAGAACAACTCATAATGGAATTTTTTGATTATGTTTACTTGGGTCAAGGAGATGTTGAAGAAATAGCAAAGGAGTCTAAGATTACTAAAAAATTGTTAAAACAAATGCGAGAAGAATTTCTCTATTGGTATCCCGTAGATCATCGACACACTGCTATAATGCACATCTCTAATCATTTAAGTTTTTATATTTTCCATCACGTTGCTATTTTTCCAAAAACCCACTGGCCCAGAATCGTATCTCTCATAGAACCGGTAATCATTGAAGGCCAAAAAATGGGAAAATCAAAAGGAAACGTAATATCACTAGCGGACATACAGAAAAATTATTCTGCCGATTTATTCCGTTTCTACATATCTCATAGTGCGGATTTTGGAATAATAGTGGATTGGAGAGAGAAGCAAATTCAAACGGTAAAAAATCACATTACACGATTTTATAATTTTGTAGTAGATAATCTCAATTCTTTAAAGGCAGTCGAAGGGAATGTGGAAAACATTAAAACCAAATATTCTAAAATCGTTTTATCAAAGTGTATCAATAAATTTATCGAAGCTGAAAAAGGTTTGGAAGAATTAAATTTAAGAAAATATTTACAATTATCATTTTACGAGGTTTTTAACTTACTCCAAGATTTCAGCAAGCATTCTGAAGACGAAAAAGACCTATTAGAAGTCTACAAAATTCTATTTCCTGAATGGATAAAACTGCTTTCTATCACTATGCCACATTTGTGTGAAGAACTTTGGGAGAGGCTGGGAAACACAGAATTTTTGTCAAAAACGATTTGGACAGAATTTAACAATAAACACGTTGATAACAAACTTGAAAGAGAGTTCGAATTTGTCTCTGGTGTAGTTGAGGATATCTTAAACATTTTAAAAATTATGAAATCTAGTACGTCTGGTGCCATCTATTTATATACAGCTCCTATATGGAAACAAGAAGTATTTAAAATAATAAGTTCTAAGAGGGGAGATTTCAAAGAAGTAATTGATGAATGTAAATTTAAAAATAACTTAATGAAAAATAAAAATTTAATCTCGTACGTGAAAAGTCAGATAAAAGAGAGGATTTGGGAAAAGGGTTTAAAGACACTAAATGAAGAAATCATATTGGAAGAATATAGAGAATATATTGAAAAAAGAACTAAAAACAAAATACACATCAACTCAGATTATGATCCTAAAAACCGGAGAATAAAGGGAGTCCCATTTAAGCCTGCGATTTACGTAGATACTTAGCATCTATATAATGTTATTATTCATCCAGCCCATATACTTGCCTTGGAGTAAGATATTGAGGATATTTATCGATTAAGGCTAAACGCGCTTTATAACACAAGTGACACTCATCTACGTACGAGTTTTCGTGTTCAATATCGTAATCTTTTATTAATTGAGCTGGACCTCCTCGAAGTAAAGGACCGCATATTGGGTGGTTCTCAGGTTTATAATTTCGCACTAATTCTGATAGAGGGGTTTCCCAGAAATTACCTATACTTAAACCTTGGCAAATCTGGGCGTTACCAAAAGGATCAACATGCACTCTCCCTAGCCCTATTAAATCTTCGTATGGACATTCTTTTAACACCTCCCATTTTTTACGAGGGAGACCTTCTATCAATGTTTCAACAGCTCTACCTCTAAAAGTTACTCCTCCGCCTATTACAGGCTCTCCCTTTTCATACTCGGATTCCGATCTCATTTCTACTTTAGGTTCATTGATGCTTATTGAAGCTGTATAAAGGTTTAATTTATCTGCTGCGATTCTTGCTACCTTGGAGGGGTTCTCATCTTTATTTCCAAAATGAAATTCGTCGTCACTTACCGTTAAATTCTTTACGCCTAAGTCTGCAAGGGATTTAAGCCATACTTCTGCATCCTCAGTACAAGTTGCCCAGTATGAATTTGTTACGATACCTACTTTGAAACCCTTTTCATGTGCTAGTTTAATCCCTTCAAGCATTATAGGATAAAACAGAAAGGGTTCACCACCTTCAAAATAAATCCATTCTATTGTGCCGATTTTAACAGCTTCGTCAAGAACAGTTCTAATTTGCTCCAAAGTAAAAGTACCTTCAGATTGAGGCCCACAATACAAAAAACAGTGATCACATTCGTAATTACACTTGTATGTGAGGAGAAAGTGTATTCCATTCAGCATATTAATTTCACAATAATGATTATTATGAATAGATATGCAATAGCGTAAAATAAAATTAATTAATAAAAATACATTTGATTCTTTAAAATTTACTAGAAGTGAAGAATTATGGCAAACCCAGTAAGTATATATGAAAAGTATTTCAAAGATCCTAAACGGGAACCGGTTTTGGTTGATTATGTGAGGACTCCAATAGGAAAGAGGAGAGGGACTATAGTAAGGCATAGAGGAGATGATCTTATAATCCATTGTTATGAAGCTTTAATAAAGCGAAATGATTTTGATATGAGCCTTCTCGGTGATTCTATGGTTTCATGTAATAGTCAAATAGGTGAATGTGCATTAGATATTGGAAGAAATACAGCATTAGGTGCGCACCTTCCTGTTAGTGTAGGAGGGATGAGTCTCAATAGGCACTGTGCAAGTGGTGCTCAGGCTGTTTTATCTGCGTGGCAAGCAGTCGCTAGTGGTGTACACGATGCGGTCATTTGCGGAGGAATAGAACTTCAAAATAAATACCCTATTATGGCTGACGCCTTTGTTTTTAACGAAGAATTAGGAAAACCTTTGATGGTTGCGCCCAATAAGAAGATAATGACGAATCCCGAAGTTGCTGCAAAATTGGAAGAGTATAACACAACACTTGCAGGACAAATTAATAGTGCGCATGTATTAGGGATACACTATTTCTCTAAACATAATGGAATATCGCCTAAGGAGTTTAAGGGAGAATATAAAGATAATCTTAAACAAGATTTAGATCAACTCTCTTTACTTTCCCATCAAAAAGCAGATAAAGCATGGGATGACAGAGGAAAAGAAATTGAGCCAATTTGGTGCCCAAAGTTAGATGAAAATGGAAAGCCTATGCTAGACGAAAAAAATGATGTCGCAAAAAATGAAGATCTTTCGGTTTTAACCTCTCGTGACGAAGCTCCTCGTCCGCAAAGTACTATGGAAGCGCTCGCAAATTTGAAAACAATTGCAGGTCGAAAAAGTCAAGCATTTTTGACTGCTGGAAATAGTTGTCCTACTAGCGATGGAGCAGCAGCGCAAATCTGGATGACAAGAGGGCTAGCAGAAGAACTTGGTCTTAAAATTCGTGCTTCAATCTTAAATTTTGCCATTGTCGGAACCGATCCTGTGATAATGCTAGATGGTCCTGTTAAAGCAATGCCGGAAGCATTAAAAAGAGCAAATTTAACATTTGACGATATGAGCTATATTGAAATCAATGAAGCTTTTAGTTCAGTCATCTACGGTTGTTGTAAAGAATTGGGTTTAGATTGGAATAGTCCTAATTTTAATCCATGGGGCGGAGCTATTGCCCTAGGACACCCAACTGGAATGACAGGTTGCAGATTAATTGGTTCTAATGTTCATCAACTGGAGAAAACAGGTGATGAATTTGCTATTAGCAGCATGTGCGTTGGTTTTGGCATGTCAATTGCTACAATAGTTAAAAATGAAAATCCTAAATAATACTTTTTTCTCTTTTTTTCCTTGTTTTGTGGTTTTTATTAATTAAAGTTTGACTTTCATATTCAGAAATATGCTCTTCAGCACATCCTAATGTAAAAGAATTAATATGGAATAAGAAATATATATATTAAGGGTACAAATATTTTATCCCCTAATAATTAGAAAAACAAACAAATGTCGGATAATAATATTAATTGTGAAGATGGGAATTGCGTTGTCCTCGATTTTTCAGAAATTTACAAATTGATTAATAGAATAAATAAAAAATTTGAAAAATTACAACGCAAAATAATTCAAAAAGAGAACCTTACAACGGCTCAATATTCAATTTTGCAGCATCTCTGGAAAACTGATGGCGTTCAATTCAAAACCTTAGCCGACGCGTGCTTTTGCTCTCAATCAACTATTACTGGGATTGTAGATACTATGGAAAAAAAAGAAATCGTAGTTCGAAAGGATCATCCCGATGATAGGAGGAGTTCACTAGTAATGCTCACTGATAAAGGTAGAACATTAGAAAATAAAACTCCAAAGATTAATAACATCCTAGATAATTGTTGTAGCGGATTTGATCCGGATGACATTGATCTTTTGACGATATTATTAAAAAAATTGGATAAATCATTCGCAGATACTGAATTAGATTCTTGCTAAGACTTAGTCTGACTCTTAATAATAGAATAAGTTCGGATCCTGAATGTTCGGAACCGAACATTTATATAGTGATATTAATTATATTTTCTTAAGAAAAAAAACTTAAATTTTCTTAAAAAAAAGTTTAGGAGTGATTTAAATGGAAGATAACGAAATAAAAAAAATGGTAAGAGATCAATACGGTAAAATTGCAAGTTATTCAAGTTGCTGTTATCCTACTGCAGAACCCAAAGCATCAGCGTCTTGTTGTGAATCTCCGTCTGAAGAATCCCAAGTTTTGTCGTCATGTTGTAGTACTGACGAAAGAATTAATGAACTAGGATATACTATTGAAGATCTAAAAAATATACCCGAAGGAGCAAACTTAAATCTTGGATGTGGGAATCCAACAGCTTCTGCTGGCTTGAAAGAAGGTGAAATAGTCCTTGATTTAGGTTCAGGAGCAGGTATTGATTGTTTTTTAGCAGCTAATAAGGTTGGAAATTCAGGAAAAGTCATTGGAGTAGATATGACTTATCAGATGCTCGATAGAGCAAGAGAAAACGCATTAAAAGGGAATTATGAAAATGTAGAATTTAGGCTAGGAGAAATTGAAAATTTGCCCGTAGCGGACAATAGCGTAGATTTGATAATCTCTAATTGCGTGATTAATCTATCCCCTGATAAAAATAGAGTATATCGAGAAGCATATCGCGTATTAAAACCTGGCGGAAGGGTAATTGTCTCAGATATCGTACTTTTAAAGGAATTACCCGATAGTATAAAGCAAAATGTGAAAGCATACGCAGGTTGTGTAGCAGGTGCAATGCTAAAAGACGATTATCTTAGCGTGATTAAGGAAGTTGGTTTTAAAATAGATGAAATTACTGAACAGACTTCTTGTGGAACACCCTCTGTAGCATACAAAGCTGAAACAGGAGAGATTGTTAGCGCTGACACAATTCCGAAAGAAAAATTAGATAAAATGAATGCGTTCGCAAATTCAATTCCAGCAGTTAGTATCAAAGTTCAGGCTCTAAAACCGAATTAATTTTTTTATTTTAAAAGTAGAAAATAAATTTTAATATTTATTTTTTTTGTTGATCTACCACTTTTTTAATCCTTTGCATTGTTTCTTCGAGAATTGATTTTGGACAAGCCACGTTAATTCTTTGAAATCCTTCTCCACCGGATCCAAATAATTTACCACCATCGAGTGCTATATTAGCTTCGTTTAGGATAAGATTTTTTAATTCTTCGTCATTCAATCCTAAAGAATTAAAATCTAACCACGCAAGATAAGTTCCTTCAGGTTCGATATACTTAACATCGGGTAGTTCTTTTTTAACAAATTCATTTAGAAATTGGAAATTTGACTCTACAAATGCTATTACTTGTTCCAACCATTCCTCTCCTTCGTTATACGCTGCGATCATTGCTACGATCCCAAACGAGTTTGGTATCCCTATTCCATTTTTATGTACGATCGTATTAATAAACGATTGGCGTAGTTTTTCATTAGGTATTATGATATTAGAAACCTGTAAACCAGCAAGGTTGAACGTTTTACTTGGCGCTGTACAGACTATAGTTTTTTGCTCAAATTCTTCAGATATAGTTGAGAATACAGTATGTTTATTTCCTGGAAGTATAAGATCGTGATGAATTTCGTCTGATATGATCATTATATCGTGTTCTAAACATATATCTCCTAATTTTTTGAGTTCTTCTTTGGTCCATACTCTTCCTACTGGATTATGAGGGCTACATAGAATAAACATCTTGGTAAGTGGATCTTTTGCCTTCTCTTCAAAATCTTCGTAATCAAAGGTGTATTTTTGATTCTCGTAGTGCAATTGGTTTAGCAAGAGTTTTCTTCCATTTTCGGTTACAGCACTGAAGAAGGGATAATACACTGGAGGCTGAACGATGACTTTATCTCCTACATTTGAATATGTTTGAACCATCATGTTTATGGCGGGAACTATCCCGGGGCTATATACAATCCATTTAGGATCAACTTCCCATTGATGTCTTCGTTTCATCCATCCAGTTACAGCATCTAGATATTTTGGAGTGCCATGCCAATTATACCCGTAAATAAATCCTTCTGCTTCCTTTTTAAGTGCATCAACCACGGGCTTTGGACATTCAAAATCCATATCCGCGACCCAGAGTGGTAAAAGATCATCAACATCCTTTTTAAAGACCATCTGGAGTGCTTCTTTACTCCATTTAAGAGAAAATGAATCTTTACGATCAATAAATCTATTAAAATTATATTTCATTTTTATCTTACACTGGGATACTTAAATAATAATATATATTGTTCAAAAGTACATAAGAATATAATAGATTCAAGGTGATAATTATTGAATAAAGTTGCGATTGTGGGAGTTGGCCACACGAAATTTGGAAAACTTCAAGATAAAGGTTTAATGGATTTACTTTCAGAAGCTTCATTAAAAGCTATAGAAGACTCAAACACTAGGGATAAAGATTATGATTCTGTGTATGTTGGAGCCATGAGTCCTGCTGTTTTTAACAACCTATCTGGAATAGCAAGCACATTAGTAGATCGTATAAGTTTATTGCCTGCTGCTGCCGATCATATAAAAAATGGGCCTGCTAGTGGGGGTTCAGCTGTAAAAGCCGGGTTTCAAGCAATAGCATCAGGAATGAGCGATTTAGTTCTGGTTGTCGGCGGAGAAAAAATGACTCATATTACCACTCCTGGATATGTCACCTCAACCGTAGCAACATTAACACACCCGAACGCAGAAAGACGACACGGTGTTTCACTTCCTTCTTTTGCAGGATTGCTAACGAGAGCGTATCTCGAGAAATATGACGCAAAAATAGATTGGATTTCCGATATCGCAATTAAAAACCATAAGAATGGGGCTTTAAATCCAAACGCTCACTTTCAGAGAACTATTGAAAGCTTCATGGAAAGTGCCGTAAAAAAAGGAAAAGGAACTTGGGAAAATGTACACGATTTCCTAAACGACGATAAGACTAATCCTATAATTGCCGATCCATTGAGACTTTTTCACGTTTGCCCAATTTCAGATGGCGCTGCTGCTTTAGTCTTATGTAACGCTGAAAAAACAAAAGAATATTGTGACGCCCCTGTGTTAATCTCAGGTATTGGACAAGCAACAGATACTCAAATAGTATTTGAAAGGGAGGAACTTACCGTTCTGAAAGCTTTACGATTATGTTCTGAAAAAGCTTATAAAATGGCTCATAAAACCCCGAAAGATATAGATGTAGCTGAATTACATGACGCTTTTGAAATTCTCGAGGCAATACAGAGTGAGGATATAGGCTTCTTTAATAAGGGAGAGGGTGCTAAAGCTGCCCACGAAGGTCAAACTGAGATTGGAGGTAAAATCCCCATCAATCCCTCCGGAGGACTGAAAGCAAGAGGTCATCCACTAGGCGCCACTGGAGTAGCTCAGGTTGTGGAATTGGTATGGCAATTAAGGGGAGATGCAGGTAAAAGACAAGTTGTTGGTGCTGAAACGGGAATTACATGTAATTTCGGAGGATTTGGAAATAATATTATATCGATTTTAGTAGAGAGGATGTAATTTGCCAGAAGGAAACGATATTTTTGAATATTATACTATTAGCAGTAATGTAGTTGCTATGATTCCCTCAATTCCGATTAAGGATATTACAGAAGTTACTGAATCTGTCCCCGCCACTTGTTTCTCACTTCCTAATGGACTTGTTTTTGTAGACTGTGGAGCTTTTCCTGACTTAATTGGGCAATTTCGAAGAGATATGGAAGAAAAGTTTCAAAAAACAACAACACACTTACTTATTACTCACACTCATTGGGACCATGTTATTTCGATGGAAGTTTTTCGTGATGTCGATGTGTTTTGTAGCGACTTGGGAAAACAAGGTATTGAATATATTATTAATACAATTAAAAATAAAACACCAGAAGAGTGTTAAAAAGCTTTCGATGTAGGTCCAAAATTAGGTGAAATTTTTGGTGAAACTCAGTTTTTTATTCCAAATATCATTGTAAAAGATGATTACAAGGTTGAATCGGATGGTTTTGAATTGATTTTTAAAAAAATCGGTGGACATAGTCCAGATTCTGCTTTTGTTTATTCGCCCTCAGAAAAGGTATTATGCATTGGAGATAATCTACAAGAATGTTATGCACAGCTCCCAGGAAATCCAGATGAAACTTCAATAATTTTTGACGAATTGAAATCTTTAGATATTAAAATTATAGTTCCTGGTCATGGGAGATTTGTTGGGCCGGCATATTTTGACAAGGTCGTGAATTATTTTAAAAATGTAATTACCTTTCTTAAGAGAGCAATTGCAGATAAAATTACGTTAAGAAACATTCTTCAACACCCTGAGTTACCAGAATATTTCGGGAGAACACAGGATAATTGGACTGAAGGCCTTAAACCTGATTCAAAATGGATAGAGAACACTATTAGATCGTGGTATAGATATATCAAACGAGAATCTAAAACTTAAAGAAAAAGAAGAAATAATGGATTAGAAACTATCCAGTATCGACTTGTTTTGTTCAAACTCCTTCAAAATACCATCAAATCGAGCTTTCATATATTCTTTCCAATGTGATCCCGTTTCAGTAAATATATAAAAAATATTCTTCTTAACGCACTCAAATATGACATCACCTGCTTGATCAGGGGATGTTCCTTCTTCGTACATTTTTGTAAATGCTTTTACAGTTTCTTCAGATTTAGGATAAAGTTTTATGAACCTTTCCACGCTTTTTTCATAATCTGGACCACACAATTCTTCTGGTCTGTTTCTCTCGCAATCGGTAATTTTAGTGTTTACAATCCCGGGACAAACGACCGAAACACCAATCTTAATTTTCAATTGAGCAAAACTTGTACGCAGGCTCTCAGAAAGTGCTACTACTCCGTGTTTGGTAACACTATAAATTCCATTTGCAGCTTCTCCCGTTATTAATCCCGACATAGACGCAGTATTAACTATATGGCATTCTTTGTCTTGCTGCCGTATTATAGGAATAAAAGTTTGAATCCCGTGGATTACACCCCATAAATTAACTCCAATAACCCATTTCCAATCAGGTAAAGTACAATCCCAAAGAAATCCTCCCATACCAACTCCTGCGTTATTACATAAAAAGTGAACTTCTCCAAATGTGTCAATCGTTAATCGTGCTAGATTTTCAATATCCTCTAACTTAGAAACATCAGTTAAAACAGATATAGCACTTGTCCCCGATTTCTTTAACTCTTCTTCTGTTTGATTTAGAGCATCTCTCTCGATATCTGCCAATACAACTTTCATGCCTTCTCTGGCAGCTCTTCTGGCTAATCCCCGACCAATTCCACTTGCAGCACCGGTGATTACAGCCACTTTATTTTTAAATTCTCTCATTTTTACAAAAACTCATTTCTAATAATATCTAAATTTTAGTAGTATCTCTATAAATATTTAACTAAGGATTAAATTAATCTTATTTTAAAGAAAGTTCTTCTTCTTGGTTGAACTAGCTATAGACTAATATAACAGAATTACTTGTTTATTAGTTATTAATATAAATAAAAGGAGAGATATCTATCTTAATAGGAAACAAAAAGTTTTCAATATATTTCCAAAGTGATGCTTATGAAGCGGATTGATCAATACCGTCGAAAATTAGAATTTATTGTAGATAGAATAACCATCCTACCCAAAAATGTTGAAGAAAATATTTTTTTTTTGGATGCTTTATTTTATCGACTTCAGGTTTCAGTTGATGCTGCTATGGATGTTATCGCTATGCTATGCAAAGATTTAGGTATTACAGTTAAAGATGATTATTCCAATATTAACGAATTAGAGACACTAGATATATTTTCAAAAGAAATTTCGAATGAACTTCGGCGATTAAATGGACTCCGAAATGCCCTGGTTCATAGATACAATAAAATTGAAGAAGAGCAAATTATTAAAGAAAAAGTACATTTTGTTGAGATTTTGAAAAAATTTGTTTCACTCGTTGAGGTTTTAATTGATGAACGACTTAAGCTATCTGAATAAGATTAGAAAGGATTTAGTAAAATTGAATAACTTTCAAGTTGTGATTTATGGGAGTTTCGTTTCGAAATATTACATTCCTCATAGATCAGATATTGATATTGCTATTATCACTCATCATCAAAATAAAAACAAAAATATTTCTATCTGGAGAGATATTCTTGGAGAATTTACTGAGAAATATGATATTAAATTGTTTGAATTATTACCCTTATATCTAAAAATGGAAATTATTGAGAATTATCAAGTACTTTTTGGAGATGTGCTTGAAATCTCAGAATATTTTTACCATTACCGCTCAATCTGGAAAGATATGTCCGTTAGAATCAAAACTAATAGTTTTAAAACAATTTCTGAAAAAAAAGAATTAATAGAAAAACGCTTAGGTGCTCTTTAGCTTAATAGGTTAGTAGTTTTAACCTATCATCGATTATCTTAACAAAATCGTGGATATTCAAGCTATAATGATGTATCTAATTCTGAAATCCGTGTTTCATATAACATTGAAAGATATCCTTATTGACCGCAAAATAATTAGATTACGGTTTAACCCAAGTAAAATTTTAATCTTAAAAATCTTCAATAAGCGCTTTGATCTGTTTTTTAAAATTGGATAGCCTTAGGTTATTTGATCCATTCTAATATGGAAGAACATCCAAGACCTTTTTCATCTACAATCCTACCATGAACAAGAAATGTATCGCCTTCATATCCGCACTCAGGACATTTATTTTTTGCTACAATTTCTACCAAATCGTTAACAGTTACAGCATGGTTGACTGACGCTGCCACACCAAATGGAGTAAGAACTTCTAGAAAACCTTTATCACCAGCCTTATTTAATGGATCTTGAGAAACTAAATCCCTAATTATTATTCTTGCTTGAGATGGGCAATGAAATATAAAATCTTGATGCTTATCCGACCAGTGACTACCAAAAGTTATCGGTGTTTCAGTAAAGCCAAACATATCCGTGATTCTCTCAGGTTTGGTGCCAAAATTTTCCATGCAATCAGAAACAAATTTTGCTTTATCTATAGGAGGATACTTCAATTGAGACTTATGACCATTCCATCCACCACCACCAAAATTGACAACACTGTTAGGTAAGTCGAATTTAAGATTTTTCTCTTTCATGATTCTATTCATAAATGTATTTAGTAAATGAATGCTTCCTCCAAATGAGATATGCTTTTGTTTCTCCAAGGGTTTTGCTGAATTTTTTTTAACTTGATTAATAACATATTTTGAATTTATTCCAAAAGCACCGGCAAGTCCTCGCTTTTTTATCATTGCCTTTACCGCTTTAAGTGGAAAGAATTTTATTAAGAATTTTGGGTTAGACATTCTTGTTGACAATTCATGCAGGATACTTCCGTATAATTTAATAGGTCTAACTTTTGTATATCTCATAGCAATTCTGTTTAAGAAAGTTACGCTTGGTGCGAAATCAAATGAAATAGTGTCAAACCATTCGTCTTTTGGAATTGGAATGAATTCATAAATACATTTGATAGTCATACTCGCTAAAAGTTCGATATCATCTTTTGAACGACCGACTAAGGATGGATCTCCCGATGTGCAAGAAGAAACATTCCATAGTTCAAACTCAGGAGATTTTAAAGGAATTTTTAAAAGTTTTTCATACATGGCATTTGATTCTTTGAAAAGAATACCAGGAATGGTTGGAATTAAGGCTAAATCGTCAATTTTATTTAGATCATCTAAAATAAAATTCTCCTTATGAGCAAGATTTTTATAGAATAGATTCGTTTCAATAGCTTTTTGAGTAATTTTTCGCATTAGATTAATGAATATATCATTCTTATAATCTGAATTAATAATGTCCCGTATTCTCTCATCATGTACAAGTTCATTTGTTATCAAATTATTGAACACTCTTGTATTTTATGTATTTTTAACACTAAATGTTTTAGTATTTATAAAATTTTTATTTTTATTATATTATTCTTAACTTGTATTCTTGTAAAAAGAATATGATTATAATTATTTTGTTATTGAAAACTTAATTCAGTTTTATTAGCTAAATAAAGTTGCTTTTAATTTGTCAAGAGTTATTTTATTCAATTGGTAATTCAATTGTAAATGTTGCTCCCATATTTCTTCCCACGGATTCTGCATAAATTTTTCCGCTATGCAATTTGATAATTTCTTTTGCTATAAACAACCCAAGACCAGTACCTTGAATATCAAGAAATTCTAATCCTTTACCGTATCTTTCTATTTTACCAAATTTTGTAAATAATCTATTGATTTCGTCTTCAGTAAAGCCTACACCTGTATCGCTTATAGATATTTTAGCGTTTTTTCCTTCATATCTGACAATGATTTTAATATTGCCATTAGGAGGAGTGTTTTTAATGGAATTTAAAAACAAATTTGTTATCACTTGCTCAAATCTTATTTTATCTACATTTAGTTTTACACTTGTAGGAAGTTCTAAAATTACATTGATTTCATTTTTTTTCAAAAAATACATCAATTCTTTAATTATTTCTCGAATTATTTTACAAATATCATATGACTGTTTCTTTAGTTCGAGTTTCTTATTATCTATACGTACAGCGTCAAGTAAGTTATTAATAAGATATTCTAATCGCTGCTTATTTCTTTGAATAATTTCAAGCATTTTCAAAGCAGTATTATCCAATATATCTTTATAATAATTCGTTAGAAGCTCGCTAGCTCCACTTATAGACATTAAAGGTGTTTTTAATTCGTGGGAAGCTCTAGTAATAAATTCTTTTTGAATTCGATTTATTTCTTCTAATCTTTTAACTTGGTCTTGTATAAGAAGACCTGCGTTCTTTTGTTTGGTAATATCGTGTATTATAACTTGAAAAAATGTGTCACCATTTAATTTAACATGAGAAGCTTGTAAATTTATCCATATCAAGTCTCCATTTTTTTTATACATCTGTATATCTCTATTATAAACCTTTTTTCCCTTTAGAAATCGATTAAATGTTTCTTGAAGTGAAGGCAAAAATTTTGGATGAATTAATGAAAGTTCTCTAAAATCTTTACCAACCAATTCTTCATATTTATAACCACTGTATTTTTCTGTTGCGGGATTACCATCAATGATGATTCCTTTTAGATTAACTAAAACTATAGAAAATGGTGAATCTTCAAAAATTTTTCTAAACTTTTTTTCCGATTCTTTTAATTTTTGTTCTATTTTTTTACGCTCTGTAATGTCTAAGATTTGAGCAATGGTCGTTATTCCTCCCTTTAATTCTGTATTTACTGTAGAAATTATTTCTACGCATCTTTTTTCACCATCTTTCCTAATAACATTAAATTCATATCTGGGAGGTACTTTTTCTCCTCTTTGCCTACGAATATAACGATCTGCTACAAGATTTTTGCTCTCCTCATCTAAAAAATTTCGAAAATCTTGACCGATAATCTCATCATAAGAGTATGCTAGAATGCGACAAAAAGTATTATTAACATAAGTGAATTGATAATTATCATTTACAATAAGAATTCCATCATGAGAGTTTTCTACAATGGAACGATAATGTATTTCACTTTCCTGAAATTTTTCTTCTGCATTTTTTTGCTTAGTAATATCTTGTGTATGAACCATAACTAAATTTGGTGGAATATAATCATAAATTACAAATAGAACTTTTACTTGTCCTGTAGACTGATATCGATATACCATTTCTCTTGAAATATGTTTATGGTCATTAATACAACAGTAGAGGTCTTTCAAAATTTGAGAATGTTCTTTATATAACTCTGAAGCTTTAATCCCCAAAAAATTAATTATTCTATTTTCTGTGATTTCATTGGCAGCATTATTATAATCAATCAAGATTAAATCGTCATTTTTTTTTTCCCATAGATAAGTGGGTGTTGGAATAATCTTAAAAATTGATCTATAATCTATATTTGATATATTTCCATTAAATTTTGATTCATTCATAACTTATTTTCCAAGAATTATATTAAATATGATCTTTTTTTTTAAAAAACTTGATTTTGATCAATCTTAAACAGATATACAATCAAAAATAACAAAAACAAATTAAAACTTCTTCATATATGTTAATAAATAATAAGTTTTGGATCATTTATTTTTTATTCTGATTTTATAATATCCTATTTTTTTCATCAGATAAAACTAACAAAAAAAGAGCAAAAAAACAAAAGAGGATCAGAAACGGGGATAATATGTAATGAAAGAATGTAATTTTTTAATTTATTATATTTTTAAAGCAAAAGTTCAATCTCAGCGAGAAATAGATCTGCAATTTGGAGCCATTTTTGTTTAGTCTCCTCGTCAGATCTGCTTTTTTCTATGAATTTTTTACCTTTCTTTAAATTTTCGAGAGCTGATTCTAAATTTCCTAATTCTTTATCACAGATTCCTAACTTTATGAAAGTTTGAAAAGCATACCAATCGTTAGAACTTATTTCAATCGACTTGATAAATTCATTCTTGGCGTTTGCGTAATCTTGAAACGACATCAGCATTTCACCATAAGTATCGTGATAAATTCCATTATCAGGTTCCGCTTGAATTAGATTTTGTATAATCTCTGTAGCTTCGTCTTTTCTAGTTAAATATTGTAACCAATACACCTTATAAACAAGTAAATCTTTATCGTCTGGATACTGATCTATCAGATCATTGATTATTTTAAGACCTTCTTTTATGTTTCTCTTTTCCTTAAGAATATATGCTCTTTTTATCTCGACATTTTTATGTTCAACCGGAAATAATTCAATAATTTCGTCCAAGAAGCCTAGTATTTCATCGTATTTATTAAAATATATTAATACACTTTCTTTAGAAAGGTAGAGATCATAGTTACCTGGATTGAGTTTTATAGATTTGTTGGCCTTTTCAATGCTTTCCTCATAGTTATCGTATTTATGTGCGATTTTCTTTTCTGAACTATAAGTTTGGATTTCGTGCCATATTAAACCTTTTAACTTATCATAAATATCATAGAATTTCTTCTCTTTTTCCACCTTATAAGCCAAGTATTTGATATAATCTGGTAAAAATTTCCGCAAGGCTTCACGCAAACCTTCTTTAAAGAAATTATCGCAAGTTTCTTTTAAAATAGCATCGATAGTTGAATCCAAGCTTGTAGAATACCTTTTATCTCTTTCTTCTTCGTAAAGTTTATTTAAATATGTAAATTTGGTAATGTGTTCCTCAACAATAGCGTTTAAGATATGTTCAAGCTTTTCATTCGCTTGTAAGTAATAAATTTCATCAGAATCCACATTTAATTTAAAAAATTTTGTTGGATAAATATTCTTTTCAACTATTTGATGTAAGTAATATTCAAGGGTTACAAGTTCTATCCCGTATTTTAAAGCAAATTTTGCGGTTGAGATGGAATTAGTGTATTGGGTTGGATGGTTCATTGATAAATACAACAAAATTTTATGGAAATCTTCCTCGCTTTCTAAATTTGATTTTACTCTTTCGTACGGTAACCTTAATAGATTATTGAGAAATCGAAATCTTATCTCTTCTTCACTTATTTTGTTTTTTTTAAAGAATTTCAGAGTTTTTTTAGTATTTTCTTGAATTCGCTTACTTTCTTCTTCCAAAATAGATTGGCGGTCTAAATCATATTCTCTTAACATATTAGAATATTCTGATTTGCCTAATTGAGTAATTCTATACGATTTGTTTTCTTTTCGAACAAATCCATCCTCTATTAAGAGATTTATATTTTTTGAAAGAGAAGAATTATTAATAGAGAGAGGTTCATTAAGAAAATCAGCCCATTTACAAAAATTGTTGTTATATACCATCCAAAGTATCCAATGGTCGTAATTTCTACGGTATAATATTTTGTCTGGAGGAAAATTTAATTTTCTTTTTGTATTTTTTGATTGAGATAATTCATAAAACCTATCTTTGCCTTTTGAAGTTATACTATAATTATTAAACTCTTTTTTTATAATCAATTCAGCTTTCTGTAAATTTTTCAAGTAAATTGACAAGGTGGAAGGTTTGACCAATTCCTTCAAATTAGCCCATGTACAAAATTCATTGTTGTTTACCATCCACAAGATGATTAATTCAAAATCTGTCTTCCCAAAGATGGGCTTTTTGACTTCTTCTGGAGGAAAATTAATAGGTGTCGGCATATTTTAATCTGAATGTTCTACAATACATATATAATACAGGAGTTTATTTATATATACTTTTTTGTTCCGAATTTTACTTAAACTCTAATTAAAATTTAGAATTAGAAATGAATTCTAAAGTGAAGATATGAATTCTTATTCTAAACACGAGTGTAATTAGGATTCTTGAACAGCATACTTAATGTAATTATACTAAAGCTTTAAATTCAAAAAAAACCCTAACTTATATTATAATAAACAATTCTTACGGTTCTTGAAGATTTTCAATGCGTGAATTTGATAACGAATTTAAATTTAAAATCACAGTGATAGGAGATGGTGGAGTAGGAAAAACCTCTCTAATTCAAAAGTTCACGAAAGGTACATTCACTAAGGAATATATTAAAACTATCGGAGCTCAATTTTCGATATTCGATAAAGAGATCGAAGAAGACAATGTCAAGCTACTTTTTTGGGATATCGCGGGGCAAGATGATTTTAATTTTCTACGACCTGCTTTTTTTAACGATAGTCAAGCGGCTATTGTTGTATATAGTTTAGAAGAAAATCAGCTTGGAGTAGATAGTTTCGAGCATATTAAAGATTGGGTAAAAGATATTTACTCCTATTGTGGTGAGATACCAGTTGTTGTTTTTGCAAATAAAGTCGATTTAATTGACGGACAAAGATTGAATACATCGAAAGTTGCTGAATTAGTAAAAGAGAATAATTTTCTCGGATATTTTATAACTTCAGCAAGAACAGAACAAGGGGTTATTGAAGCGTTTAGTGCTATTATCGATTGTTTGTATTTGAAATTTAAGGATATTTCTGTTTAAAGTGTTGTATCGGTATTAGCTAATTTTTAATTCTTATTGATAAACAGGTATAAAATCGAAAATGCGCTCTACTATTTTTTTTGCATCTCTAAATCTACTGACCTCGTATAATCCATCGAATTGAGATTGAAAAGTCTCGATGAATTCGCTATTAAATTTTTTCAGTCCATATTTCAAAGATTTTGAGGATTTTGAGGTAACCAGAACCGAAGCTACAGGAGTATTTTTCTCGTGCTGAATCAGAAGAACTGCTTGATCCATTTTTATTTCACGGATTTCTCCTTTCTTCAAGACTTCATCCAATATACTTCCAACCGCTTGGAGAACCATTGAAAAAATATTTTCATCGACAGCTTTTAATTCCGCCCAGTCGTATTTAAAGAGCCCCGTTCCTGCGTTAGTATCGACTACTATTATTCTATACGCTTTAAAGGGTAGAATGTAGATAATCTTAGGATCTCTCCATATTACGATAATCGTAAATAATGCCCCTAAACTGTGAGTGATAAACCCCATAGCATTAAAAATTTTAACGATTCCTCCGAGGCTGTACATGAAAGCGGTTACAAAAGAATACAAGATGCTGCCGAATAATAGAAAGTTGACTAACTTCTTTAATTCTTTTGGTGCTCTTTTCCATGTTAGATAACTCCAACTAAAAAAAATCAAAACATAATAAACCAGAAAAATAATTTGAAGAATACGAAGAGGACCAACAGTATGGATGCCATAACCTGGTACGATTTCCATCCCACCTGGTATAAAAGTCAAAATCAATAATAAAATTTCAATTAAGAACAAAACTGACAACTTAACAGAACTTACTCGTTCTTTCTTAATAAGATCGATAAAGATAAAGAGGCATGGAACACCTATAATTTGCGGAACTATCGCAGCTACCATCAGAATTGGTGAATAGAAATAGTGAGAGGCCGCATCTAAAAACCAAAAAAATGCTTGAAATAACCAATTTGCAGAAAATAAATATACTAAGCGATTATTCCTTTTTTTAGCGTAAAGAAATGAGAGTATGAAGCAGATAATATTTAAAATTCCCGCAGTGGAGGCTGCAAATACCAACAACAAATTATCGAAACTGGTCATTATTTTTCTCCTATTTTTTATTTATCTGTTTTTAACTTCTTTATAACTTGGGACAAAATCAAAGACAACATCTACTATTTCTTGAGTTTCTTCAAATTCACCAACTTTGCGTTCTTTATCAAGATTTGAACCAAAAACAGCGATAAATTTCTCATTAAATCTCTTAAGCCCATACCTTAACGATTTACAAGATTTTGAAGCGATTAAAATTGAAGCGATAGAGTAAGTTTTATCGTGTTGAATTAGAAGTACTGCGCGATCCATTTGTATTTCTTGTACTTCACCTTTTTTTAAGATATCATCTAACACATTACCTATAGCTTGGAGCATCATTGAAAACATGCTTTCTTCAAGTTCCCCAACTTTTGCCCAATCATGTTTAAAAAGAGCAACGCTCTCGTTTGTATCAACAACTATAATTCTATAAGCTTTAAAGGGTAGGACAAAGATAATTCTTGAATCCTTCAGAATAACAATTATCGTCGTAAAAGCCCCTATTCCATTAACCATAAAAGCAATTGTATTTAACATTTTGACAAAAGTCCCAAGCGCGTACATAAACGCAGTTACAATTGAAAATAGAGTGCTTCCAATTAATAATAAACTAGTTAAACGCTTCAATGAAGCTGGTGCCTTTCTCCATGTTTGATAACTCCAGATAAAATATAAACTCACGAAATAAAAAAGAAAAATAACCTGAAAAATCCGAAGAATGCCTTTATTGTGCACGCCATACCCGGGAATGATTTCATAATTACCAGGCACAAAAAAAGTGATATATAACAAAAGAGCTTCAATTATTATGAGAATTGAAATTTTTATAGGATTCACATGTTCTTTTTTTATAAGCTCAATGAATACGATGATACAAGGTACTCCTATTAGTTGTGGAAGAATAGCTAACATCATAAGAAATGTTGAATAATAATAATGAGCAGCGGCATCTATAAACCAATAAACTGCATAACTTAACCACATCGCAGAAAATAACAAAATCAGCCGATTTTTTTTCTTAATTGCGTAAATAACAGTAATTATACCACCAATTGCCACTAGTGTTCCCACTATAGAAGCAGTTAACACTAACATTAAATTTTCGAAGTCAACCATGGGTTGTTAACAATACATTTCTTGATATAACCTAATAATAGATTTAAATGAAATTCCGCGCGTTTCCTTTTTTATTTTGAGCAATTTTTAGATAGGATTTCAAGTAGATCATTTTTTTCTTATACTTTAATATTATTCTAATTTGATTTATAATATTATTTCTTTTTTGTAAATAAATAATTATTAAATATTGAGATTTCCAAGCTTTTAGAGATAAAGATCATATAGAGTTTAACACTCCAATTTAAGTTCGCAGAAAAAAACTAAATATGCATAGTCGATACTATTATCTTTAATAATAAAAAAAAGAGGGTGAATTATTGTAATTCAAATTCTTGAAAAAGAAGCAGAAAATAAAAAAAGTATTTCAATAGAGTTAGAAGACCTCGCGGACGATACCAATCTTAAAGAAATAGAAAATGCATTGAGTGAGTCTATTGAAACCCTTAGCAGTATTAATAAAAAAGACTTAATTAAAACAAAGAAGCAAGTTCGTAAAGAAAAAAGGATACAAGAGAAACTAGAGCAGATTTGGGAAGATAGACAAGCACGAGTTTTCTGGCCTTCCGAAATGAAACTTAATGAAAGCATGAGATCTATCGATCGTTTTCATAATGTGAAGGATAATAGATATTATCCATAAAAGTAGCTAGCGGTAGTAATCTTTAAATAGGGATTTACCCACAAAAGAGCGTTTAAATTTATTTCAAAGGGTGGGGCTAATAGAGGATTGAGGGCGAAACCACCTTAACAAATATGCAAATTTAATAACAAACCAATAAAGAGAAATGTAAATATCAAAATCATAAAAAGGAGTTGGTGTAAAATGGCAGTTATAAAAGAAGAAGTTATATCTATATTGAGAGAACTTCCTGACGATGCTACTTTGGTAGAAATAGAGAGAGCAATAATCGTTAAATCCTTTCCATCAGCATTACAATATTCAAAAAAAGTTGAAAAACAGATACTGAAATTTGAAAAACTTAACCGAGAATTGAACAAACTTATCAAAAAAGCCGACCTGAATCCAAGATACCTTCAAGAAACGATATCTATCCAAAACTTGAGGGATTCGTTCTATGTCGAAAGAAATTTTCACATTCGTTAATTAATGAATAATTTTTTTTTTAATAACCTTATTTTAATAAACCTATAATTAGAAGTTCTAAGTTTTTCCGAAACGATATTATATATTTGCTTATTTTATAATCTTGATTTGAAAGGTGAGATAATATTGACCAATGATAAAAAGATAGAGTGGGAAAAATGTCAAAAATGTGGATTTTTGCAGCATTCTTCTCATCTTAGATGTTTAAATTGTAAGTACGATAAATTTGAAATTATTAACGCAATTGGTAACGCTAAGTTACTAACTTATACTATCTTAAAAGCTCCACCCGCAGAATT
>Ga0114919_10000774_pt1 | contig 25341 bp, 28 predicted proteins | sample BlataG_FD_88682 | JGI IMG/M metagenome (GOLD analysis project Ga0114919, IMG submission 88682) | Deep subsurface microbial communities from Black Sea to uncover new lineages of life (NeLLi) - Black_00105 metaG | ecosystem: Environmental > Aquatic > Marine > Oceanic > Sediment | place: Atlantic... | reverse complement strand
GACCGGCGCCACCCAATCGCCCCCGATGAAATTGTCATATTTGGGCCGCAAGGCGACTTGCGAACCCAGGGTCTCGATGACCTCATGCAACATGGACTCTCTCCCTAGACGACTGCGAATTATGGTTATTTGGCTACCATCTGAAACCCGGCCTTGATCTCCGTCAAGCTGGAGTTGAGCCTAGGGAACCCGGGTCCGGGGAGGGCGTTCATTTCCAGGCAATTAGGAGGAAAAGATTAGATGGCCAATGAAGCGAACCGAAGCGGGACCAATCCGGTCCTTGCCATCTTGCTGATCGCGGCCCTGATCGGGCTTGGTGTGCTGGGCTATCTTTACTACCGGGAGCAGCAGGATGTGGTGAAGGTCGACGTGCCGGGCTTCGAGGGCACCATCACCGAGGGCGACGGTATTGACGGCGTCAACATCGAGATCGGCAAGGATAAATAAAACGACCTCACCCTGAGGAGGCCGCGGGACGAGGCCATCGCGAAGGGTGCCCATGCTTCGAGATGCGCCCCCTAGGGCGCTCCTCAGCATGAGGCCGTGCAAAATCGTTCAGGGGATCAGTACGGCGGCGCCTTGCAGCGCGCCCTTGCGCAAGAGGCTGAGCGCCTCGTTCGCCTCCGCGAGCTTCATCGGCACCACACTGGTCTTGACCGGCACTTGAGGCGCGAGCGTCAGGAATTCACGCGCATCGTCGCGGGTGAGATTGGCCACCGAGCGCACCACCCGTTCCTCCCACAGGATGTCGTAGGGAAATTGCGGGATTTCGCTCATATGGATGCCGCCGCACACCACCACACCGCCTTTGCGAAGAGCGCGTAAGGCCGCGGGCACCAACGGCCCCACCGGCGCGAAGATGATCGCCGCGTCCAGCCTCGAAGGCGGCGCTTCGTCGGAGCCGCCGGCCCACACCGCCCCGAGCCGCCGCGCAAACTCTTGCGCCTCGACGTCGCCGGGACTGGTGAAGGCATAGATTTCGATAGCCTGATGGCGCGCCACCTGCGCCACGATATGCGCCGCCGCGCCGAAACCGTAGATCCCCAGCCGCTTGGTGGGTCCTTGAAGCGCGTCCTCCGCCATCTTCAGCGAGCGATAGCCGATCAGGCCGGCGCACAGTAACGGCGCGGCCTCCGCGTTCGTGTAGCCGTCCGGCAGCGCGAAGCAGTAACGCTCATCCGCCACCGTGTAGGCCGCATAGCCGCCGTTGATCTGGTAGCCGGTGAACAACGGATGGTCGCAGAGATTCTCCCGGCCCATCCGGCAATAGGGGCAGGTGCCGTCCGTGTAGCCGAGCCAGGGCACGCCGACACGCGCGCCTATGGCAAAACCCGTCACCTCGTCCCCGAGCGCTTCCACGCGCCCGACGATTTCATGCCCGAGCACGAGCGGCAGTTTCGGCTGATCGAGCTCGCCGTCAACGATGTGCAAATCCGTGCGGCATACCCCGCAGGCCAGCACTTTCAGCAGGATCTGCTTCGGCCCCGGTACCGGTACGGGCAGCTCGGCTGACTCTAGCGCCTGATGCGCCCCGTTGAGCACCATGGTCTGCATCGTCTTGGGCGCCATAGGTCTACTCCTTAGGGCTACTCCATCGACCTATTCAATGCCGCTCACGATCGCCGCCTTCATGGCGTCGTCGGGTTCGCCGAGCCAGTGCCGGTCGCTGCCGCCGGTGATCAGGAGGCCCCAGGCATGGCGGGCCTCCGGCGCGAACATCACGTAGATCTGGCTGTCGGCGCAATTATGCGGCTCGCAGATCCAGGCGAGCATATGGGTTTCGCCGCCGACGGGCACCTCTACCACGGGTGAGCCGGTGGCGTTGAACGTGCCGCCGAATTTGTTGACCCAGCGGCACCTCTTCGCCCTTGATCATGTTGGCCCAGGCGGAGCGATAGGCGGGGTTCTTCATCAGGTCCGGCAGGTAGAGCGCGTCCTGCGCGAACGCGGGCGCCGCTCCGGCAAGAAAAAGCGCAAACAGCAATCTGGCGAGCATCGGCCGCTCCATTGGCGAGGTGGAAGCCCCAACCTTACATGGTCGGTCGAGGCGGCAGAGGCGGGCGCGCCTCGCCTAGTTCGCGGCGCCGCTTCGCCTATTTGCGCAAAGCGCCATGGATGGCGTCTTGAATGCGCTGACTGGGGCGGCCGATCCAGGTGATCCCGCTGGGTTGCGCCAGCATGGCCCAGGCGTCGCGCCCTTCCGGCGCGAACAGCACGTAGAGCTGATTGGTCTCGCACGCATTGGGCTTGCAGGTGAAGCCGAGCGTATAGATCTCGCCGTCGAGGGCCACCGGGATGCTCGGGGTTGGCGGCCCGTCATGCATCGTTGAATACTCTTTGACCCATTCCGGCGGCGTCTCGCCTGCCATCATGTTCTGCCAGGCATAGATATATTTCGGGAGCTTCAGCAGCTGCCCCATCACCGGGCCCTCGCTGGGCTCCGTGGCCGTCTCCTCGGCGAGTGCCGGGCTGGCCAACAAGCCGAGCAGCAACGCAAACGAAAGTCGCGCAATCATTGATCGCTCCGTCATGCCGAATATGAGGGGCGAAGCGCTCGCACCTCAAGATGACGTTATTATTACGGTACGAAGGATCCGGGGCGAAGGCTCGGTTTCGGAGTGTCCGGCGAGACCGAGACCCTAATGGCGGACCAGCGGCCAACCTTGCACATGGGGCCGCATGGCGGTCACGGGCGTGTCCTGCGGTTGGTCGTAGGCGGCGGACGGCTTTCGGCCTTCTCCCGCCACCAGATGATGGCCCGGCACCGGCACCGATGCGGTCCACAGCGCCTTGAAGGCGTGGCGCGCGCGCAGCGCGGCCTCCGGTGCGTCCGTCTCGAACAACACCAACGGATTGCGCGTGTCGGCGTCGCGGCGCATGGCGTCGCCCGACCAGCACATCTCAGCGCCGTAGGTGACTTGCTCATGGGCCTCGCGCAGGCGCGGATTCCGCGCCCAGCGGATCAGCGTGGTCGCGTTCGCGTCGGGGCTGAGGTCTGAGAGCGCGGCGAAGAGCTGCTGCAGATCGTCCTGCGGCTCGAGTTTGGCGAGGATGGCTTGCGCGCCAATACCCGCATCGCAAAGCACATCCTTCATCAGGATCAGTGCTTGCGCGGGCGCCGAAGCGGCGGAGCGCAGCACCAGCGTGCAGGCCGGCGCGGGATATTCCGCATGCGCCTTGATGAACCTGGACATGGCTTCGAGATGCCGCTCGAGCTCAGCCTGCTTGAGATTTTTGGAACCGTCCGAACCGACCACAACGCGCATGAGTCCCCCCTAGGGCGTATGGAAGTGGCTATTGGGCAGACGCTTTCGTCGCGGCGTCATCCCGTCCCGAACGAGAATGGCCCGGAGCAGGTTAAGGAAGGCTTGATCGCCGTCCATTTTCGTAACGGTCAAAATTATCGCGCGAGGCGTGCCCAACGGCTCCTTCCGCAAAAATTCGGGAGTCTTCGGCCAAAAGAGGACGGAATCCGCCCTCAAGGATCAGATGAGCAACGCGCTCCCAACTGCCCATCTGCCCTGATTGAACCGGTCAAGTGTGACCTGTGTGGGACGGGCCACAGCCTAAGCTGCTGAAGAAGCCCAAATTTCAACTCTTAGAAGAATCCCCAACCTCGGGTTGGCCTCTACCTAACTGAGCCTGTCCACGACGCCCCGGCCCCCGCGCGACCGACCGGGGCTTTCTTTTGGAGGATCAAAGGTTTGAAGTTCTGGCAAGATCTCAATGCCGTCTAAGTAATTATGCATGACGGGTGGCGTCCTGGGGTCAGGGGCTCTCTCTAGGTCAGGGCTAATTCGCCGGATGACTAGGTAGGCCCCTGCGAGGGCCACAGTAGCCAAAGCCAAGGGCCACCAGTCGGCCGCTAGGCCGAGGAAGGCTGCAGAGATTGCCGTGACCGCTCCCATAACCCGGTCTTGATACACGGCATCCGTGCTTCACTCTACCAATACAACGTAAAACACTTAACAGCCTTGCATCGGAAAGACTGGCCCGGAACGACTAACCGGCCTTGTGTAGCTAGACCCCTGAAGCCGCCCGCTCAATTGGTCTCGTCGCGGCCGTGGACTTCAGCCGGGGGCGACGTGGCTTCGATGGCGGTGAAGGGCTCGACGATCGTATATTTGTGGGAGGCGCCTTCGGGCACGAGCCAGGAATCCCCAGGGGCCAGGTTCATTTTCTGGCCCTCGATCTCAAGCTCTGCCTTCCCTGCGATGACAAAGCCCACTGTCTCGTAGTCCCGTTTTGACGGGGCTTTTTGATCGTCGGCGGGTTCCTGAACCCAAAGGCGCATGGAAACGCTCTTCCCGGAGGCCAGATAGCGCTGGCCCATGTCACCTTGCGGCGACGTATCGGCTTCCACCTTCTTGAGCGTGGTGTCGGACATGAAATCCTCCCTTTGAGTTCGCTGGCCGGTTCCATCCGGCTGCCCTGGAACAACGAACGCCTTGGAGATTCGATCCGCGAACCCGGGATTTTGGCCGAAAATGGCGTAAAACCGAGCCGGCGACGCTTTTTATCGAGATCGGAGATTTTTTTGGGAACCCCCACGGGCATTGCGCGTTTGTTTTTCGGACCCGAGCGGCGCGACCCTATCCCCCCAAGCCCCGCCCCGCGCTGGTCCCCGACTCATCCGAAAGCCCGGCTCCCCTGCCGGGCTTTCTTTTTGCCCCCGCAGCGAAGCGCCGGTAACTAACGCGCCAGCACGTCTTCCAGCGATTTGCCGGCCTTGGCGCCCGCGGGTCCACCATCGGCGAGCGCGGCGCGCACGCGCGGCAGGGCTTCGGGATGCTCGGCGCGCAGCCACGCGATCATCTGCTCCCGAATTTCACAGCGCAAATCCCAAGCCATGGGGGAGTTGCGCGCGCTCACCAGCGCGCGCACCGTGATGGTCGCAGGCCCCGACTCCACCACTTGCAGATTGGCGACCTTCCCGTTCCACAGCTGGTTGCCATAGAGCAGTTCCTCCAGCATCTGGCGCATCTCGGCGATGGGCGCGCGATAATCGAGATGCCACAGCACCACGCCGAGAATATCCGCGCTCTCACGGGTCCAGTTCTCGAAGGGCTGCTCGATGAAACGCGACAGCGGCACGATCAGCCGCCGCTGGTCCCAGATCCGCAAGACCACATAGGTGGTGGTGATTTCCTCCACCCAGCCCCATTCGCCCTCGACGATCAGCACGTCGTCGATGCGGATCGGCTGGGTCAGCGCGATCTGCATCCCGGCGATCAGATTGGTGAGGATGGGCCGCGCCGCGAAGCCGAGCACCAGGCCGGCCACGCCGGCTGAAGCGAACAGCGACACGCCGAACGCCTGCACGGCGGGAAAGATCAGCAGGCAGGTCCCCGCCGTCAGCAGCAGCACGATGATCACGGCCACCCGGCGCAGGATGTTGATCTGCGTGTGGACGCGCCGCGCCGTGAGGTTGTCCTCCACGTCGATGCGGTGGCGCCGCTCGATACGCCGCGAGGCGGCGTTGATGGCGATCACGGCGCTGCAGCCGAGCAGGATGAGCATGCCGACCTTCAGCACACGGCGCACGACCTCCCCGAACTCGGCGTTGAACTCGATGGCCGGGAGCACGATGACCAGCGCCAAGAGGATCATGGCGAGCCGTGTCGGCCCGGCGATACGCTTCAAAATCGTGCGGGCCATGCCCTCGCCGTTGAACAGGTGCCGCAGCAGCGCGAACGCGCCCGCGTGCAGCGCGATGGCCAGGACGATCGCGCTCGCGAACACGAGGACGATCGCAAGGTCGGCGCTGCCGGTGAGCGTGCGCAATTGGGCGTACCAACTGAGGGCGAGATCGTCGCTCATTTGGGTGGGCTCTATCTAGGGTTTCGTCTTGTCCGGGAATAACTTACCGCATCGCAGCACGGTCTTCGAACCCCCGCGCGCCATTTCGCCGCGCGGGGTGGAATCGCTGAAATGCAGGAAAATTCGAATGCGCGAGGCGCCTCGGTGCTCAGCGCCGCGCGTCATCCCGGCGAAAGGTGACGAAACCAAGAAAGGAGAAAACCGCGCCAATTTGCGATTTTGCGTTGCAACACAATCTTGATTACATATTTGAACATGATGACCGAGACACTCAGCAAAGACAAAATCCTCGCCGCGCTGAAAGGCGTGAAGGGCCCGGATCTCGAGGACGATATCGTTTCGCTCGGCCTCGTCTCCGAGGTGGTGATCCATAAGGGCAAGGTCTATTTCGCCATTTCCGTGGACCCGGCACGTGCCCGGGAGCTGGAAGAGTTGCGCCAGGCGGCCGAGAGCGTGGTGAAGGACCTTCCCGGCGTCGAGGGCGTGGCGGTGACGCTCACCGCCGACCGCGCGCCCGGCGCCGCGAGCCCGAACGGCAATGGCAACGGCTCCAGCAGTGGCAACGGCAACGGGGCCACCGCACAGGCCGCGCCGCAATCGCAGGCCGCGCCGCAACCCCAAGCACCGCAAGGACCTGGCGTCACCGCACTAGGGGCTGCCCGCGATGCGCGCCACCGCCCCGGCGGCGTGCCAGGGGTGAAGCACATCATTGCCGTGGCCTCGGGCAAAGGCGGCGTCGGCAAATCCACCACCGCGGTGAATTTCGCGCTGGCCCTGAAGGATCGAGGCCTGAAGGTCGGTGTGCTCGATGCCGATATCTACGGACCGTCCATGCCGCGGCTCCTCGGCATCCATGGCCAGCCCCAGCAGCTCGCCGGCAATAAGCTCGATCCCATGCGCGCCTATGGGCTGAAAGTCATGTCCATGGGCTTCCTCGTCGACGAGGAGACGCCGATGATTTGGCGCGGCCCCATGGTCATGTCGGCGCTGTCGCAAATGTTGAAGGACGTGGCTTGGGGCGAGCTCGACGTGCTGGTGGTCGACATGCCGCCCGGCACCGGCGATGCCCAGCTCACCATGGCCCAGCAAGTGCCGCTCGCCGGCGCCGTCATCGTCTCCACGCCGCAGGACCTCGCGCTGATCGATGCGCGAAAAGGCCTCAACATGTTCACCAAGGTCAACGTGCCGGTGCTCGGCATCGTCGAGAACATGTCGACCTTCCTTTGCCCCCATTGCGGCGAAGCCTCGGACATTTTCGGCCATGGCGGGGCGAAGGCCGAGGCGTCCAGGCTCGGCGTGTCCTTTTTGGGCGAGGTGCCGCTGACCATGGCCGTGCGCGAGACCTCCGACGAAGGCAAGCCCGTGGTGGCGACCGATCCGGAGTCCCCGGTGGCACGCGTCTATCGCGACATCGCCGCTGCCGCTTGGACTGAACTCGAATGGGTCTCCGGGACCGAGCGTCAGGCGCCGAAAATTGTCATGGAAAACTAAAGGCTTGCGAGCAGTCGGGCGACTCAGCTAACCCAGAATGGGCGCGCGTGAAGAGCGTTTGGCGAAACTATTGGCGCCCGGCCGTCTGTGATTCATATCGACAAGCCCAGTCTCCCCGTCTGCGCCTTTGGCGCGAGCGCCGCCCATGCCGCGGTGCTCGCCCTCATACTTCCGGTCATGGTCACGCTGCCCGCGCCTGAGGACCAAGCCCAAGGCACCGTCGCTATTCAGGTCGCGGTCCGATCCACCCCGCCTGCGTCCTTGGTCGCCGCCGCTGCGGCCGCGCCCGACATGCTCGAAGGCGCTCTGGCGGGCGAGGGGGACGTTGACGACGCGGCGTGGAATGAACTGCCACCGCAAGAGCTCACGGGCGCTTTGCCGGACATTCCGGAACAGGCGCCGTTGAACGAGGCGCCGGCGGCGTTCATGGAACAGGCCGCGCTGTCAGACCCGGTCGCGGCCAAACCGCCGGTTGAGAGTGCCGACCCCGTCATGAACCCGGATGCGGCGCTGATGGAGCGCGCGCCCGCGCTCGAGTCCGAGGCGGAGATGGAGCTGCGCGCGGTCGCGAGCGTCGAGTCCACCGAGCCTGCCGCCTTCAGCGAGTCGGAGGCCGTTTCGGTCACCGTGCCGCTGCCGTTGCGTAAGCCGGCCATGCGGGCCGTTATTCGCGAAACCGTCGAGGTTCGCCCGGCGCCTGCGCCACGCAGGCAAGTGCCCGCGCGAAGGACGACCACGCGCGCCGCGCCCAAACCTGTCTTCAAGGGCTTGTTTGGTGGACGCCCGGTTACGCCAATGAAGGAATTTCCGTTCCCGGCGGGGCGCTGAGGCGCCCGTGAGATCTGCCGTCTAGGCCGCGCTCGAGCGCCGCACCCGGATCGGTGTCACCTTGCCGTCGCTGCCGCGTTTTTGCTTTTGAGTGTCGTCGGCTTCCGGATGCCCGTAAAGGAATCCCTGGACCTGGCGACAGCCAAACTTGCGCAGCATCTCAACCTGTTGGGTCGTCTCCACACCCTCCGCCGTGATGGTCACGTCGAGCGACTTGCCGAGCGCGATGATGGTCTTGACGATCGCCCGCATCGCCGGGTCGCGCGTCATGTTGCGGATGAATTGCCGGTCGATCTTGATCTTGGAGAACGGGAAGCGGGCCAAGTAGCTCAAGCTTGAATAGCCCGTGCCGAAATCGTCCATGGCGATTTTTACGCCGAGATCGCGTAGGCGGTTCAGCTTACCCAACACCTCCTCGGTGTCGTTGATCAGGAGGTTCTCGGTAATTTCGAGCTCGAGCCGCTGCGCGGGCAGGCCGGTCTCGTGCAGAATGTCGGCGACCGTTTCGGCGATATCGCTGTCGCGGAACTGCGCCGGCGACAGGTTCACCGCCACGGTCAGATGCTCCGGCCGCCCCAAGGCGTCGAAACAGGCGCGCCGCAAGACCCACTCGCCGATCGGAACGATGAGCCCGGTTTCCTCGGCGACCGAGATGAAGTGGCCCGGCGCGATCTTGCCGTGCACCGGATGGTGCCAGCGGATCAGAGCCTCGGCGCCGCATTGCTGCTCCGACATCAAGTCGTATTGCGGTTGGTAGAGCACCTCGAATTCTTCGCGGCCAAGCGCCAGTCGGAGCTCATGCTCGACGGTGCGCCGGCGCTGGAGAGCCTTGTCCATGCTCTCCTCGAAGAAGCACATGCGCTGGCCGCCATCGCCCTTGGCGCGAGACAGCGCAATGGTGGCATTGCGCAGCACGGTGGCGGCGTTGTCGCCATCAGCCGGCGCCAAGGCAAGTCCGACGCTTGTGGTGATGAGAATTTCCTTGCCGCCCACATGGAATGGCGACCTCAAGGCAGCAACCAGCCGGTTCATGAAGGCCATCACGTCGCCGAGATTGGTAATGTCGACGAGCGCAATGGCAAACTCATCGGCATCGAGCCGCGCAATGATGTCGTGCTCCCGCAGCGTATCTCGGATGCGCGCACCGATTTCGCGCAGCACTTGATCGCCGCCCCCATGTTCCGTGGCGTCGTTGATCTCTTTGAACTTGTCGATGTCGAGACAGATAATGGCGATATGGGTGTTGTCCCGCTCCATGCGAGTCATGGCCTCGCCCAGCCGCTCGGCGAACGCCCTGCGATTGGCGAGCCCGGTCAGCGCATCGTGGCTCTCGAGATAGCGGACCTGTTCTTGCGCTTCACGGCGTTCTTGGCTGCGCATCCAGGCAAAGGCGACAGGCGTCGCCACACCGATGCCGAGCAGAACAAGCGTCACGATGGCGATGAGGCCGAAATAGCCGGTGAACACGGCCGCCTGATCGGTTTGGTCGAGATAGACGATCAGCGTTCCGTTCGCATGCTGATTGGGAGTGAGCGGCAACCGCAAGACGGCGAAATGCGATGGTCCCTCCTTGCTGGCGCTGGTGTAGAGACCGACAACGGCGCCGGGCTGGGCAGGGTTGCTTTTGACGTCAACCAGCTCGTCGCCGAACTCGAGATTGGCTTGTCCGCTGGTGAAGACGAGACGTCCGCGCGCGTCGTAGAGCTCGTAGCGCAGCACGCGACGCGCATATCCGGATTGTTGAAAAACTTCGCCGAGCTGGGGGGCAAGTCCCGGGCGGGTCAAGGCATCCAGCGCAAGGTTTGGCTGCTCAAGCAGTTGCGCGCTGATGCGGTCTTCGGCGACGAGAGCCTCGCGCTCCAACTCCAACTGACTGACTTTGCCCGGTGCAATAAGCGCCGTCACGGCGATCACCGCCGATAGCAGCGCCAATCCCGCCCAGCGCCAATATTTCGTCAGATATCTCTTGAGTAACATTGAGCAACCGCAGCCGTTCAGCAGCCTCCTATGCCGCTGATCCCGGAGGGAAAACTACCCGCTCGGGGTTAAGAAACGCCCTAGGCTAAGGGGTTGTTCGACGAAACGTATTGGCGCGCCGGCGCGCGACCGCCAGAAACTCTGAAAAGGAGTTGGATTCCAACGGCGTAGGCGATTCTTAACCCTAGCCGGACCTAGCCGCCCGTGGCCGACATATGGCGCGAAACTGCGGGGCCCGCGGCCCGATCGATAACGAAATCATGGCCTTTCGACTTGCGGGCCATAGCCTCATCGATTGCGGCATGCAGAAGCGTGTCGGACGGGCTCGCCCTCATGGGCTCCCGGAGATCCGCGGCGTCCTCTTGCCCGAGGCACATATAGAGCGTGCCGGTACACGTGACCCGGACCCGGTTGCAGGATTCGCAGAAATTGTGAGTCATCGGCGTGATGAAGCCGAGCCGGCCCCCGGTCTCCGCGACGCGCACATATCTGGCGGGCCCCCCGGTCCGATCCGCAGTGTCCTTGAGTGTGAGGTGTTGGGAAAGCCGCGCCCGTACCAAGGATAGCGGGAGATATTGATCCGTGCGGTCCGCATCGATCTCACCCATCGGCATGGTCTCGATCAGTGTGAGGTCAAAGCCGCGGCCGTGGGACCAGCGCAAGATGTCCTCGATCTCGTCCTCGTTCATGTCACGCAGGGCCACGGTATTGATCTTGATCTTCAGCCCGGCGCGCGCCGCCGCATCGATCCCGCGCATCACCTGGTCGAAGTCGCCCCAGCGGGTGAGCACGCGGAACTTGGCGGCGTCGAGCGTGTCCAGCGAGACGTTGATGCGTTTAACGCCGAGGGCGCCGAGGCTATCCGCGAAGCGGTAAAGCTGACTGCCGTTCGTGGTCAGCGTTAACTCATCGAGGCCTTGTCCGAGATGTCGCGACAGCGCTTCGATCAGCCACAGGATATTGCGCCGGACGAGAGGCTCGCCACCGGTGAGCCTGACCCTTCGCACGCCGCGCGCGATAAAGGCTCTCGCCATCCGGTCGATCTCTTCCAGTGACAGGAGATCCTTGCGCGGCAAGAAGGTCATATCCTCCGCCATGCAATAGGTGCAGCGAAAATCGCAGCGGTCGGTGACCGAGACCCGCAAATAGGTGATGGCGCGGCCGAACGGGTCGATCAGGGGAGAAATGGTCTCACTCATCTACGCGTCTTCATTCTCGACCACTTTGGTTTCGTCCTTGCGGCTATAGGCCTTGGCGCTCTTGACCACGCGCTTGCGGTATCTAGGGTCGGCAAGCGCGGCGGCAGGCGCATTTCTGCGTTTCACCGTGTTTTTCCGCTTCATCGTACCGGCTCGCGTCTTGTTTTTGGCGCGGCCCGTGCCTTGCGAGGTGACCGCCATGATGTTTCGCCTCTAATATGGGCTTTCGTCTGTAATATAGATATGCCGTCTTTTCCATATCACGAGACGGCATGCCAAAGGAGGCCAGGCGATGGACGAGGATCGGTTCAATATGTCGATGCGGAAGTTTCTGAAGGAGGTCGGCGTGACCTCGCAGCAGGCCATTGAGCGAGTGGTTCGCGAGGAGGGGCTCGGCGGCAAGGGCAAGCTCAAGATGAAAATGGTGCTGACCGCCGAAGGTGTGCCGCTCGACCACGAGGTCGAGGGCGAAATCGACCTCGGCTGAGGGTGCGATGACGGCCTGGCCCACGGAACTCAAGCTCGACAAGGACAAGCGCGCATTGTTCGTGACGTTCGATGACGCCCGGCGTTACGAGCTGCCGGCGGAGATGCTGCGTGTGCTGAGCCCGAGCGCGGAGGTCCAGGGCCATAGCCCTGAGCAGCGCGTCACCGTGCCGGGTAAGAAGAATGTGCACATCACTCGGCTCGAACCGGTCGGCAATTACGCGGTCCGCATCACCTTCGACGATGGCCACGATACCGGCCTTTATGTCTGGGACTATCTGCGCGACCTCGGCGAGAACGGCGAAGCGCGCTTCCAGAGCTATCTCGACGAACTCGCCGCCAAGGGCCTGACCCGCTAGCGGCCAGCATGCTTACGCATCGAGGACGATGCGGTAACGCGCGTTGCCGGCCGCGAGGTGCTCCAGCGCCTCATTCACTTGATCCATGGGAAATCGTTCCGTCTGCGGCGATATGCCGTGGCGCGCGGAGAACTCCAGCATTTTCGCCATGACGACGGGGCCAGCGGTCGGCGACCCCGAGATGCTGCGCTGAGCCATGATCAGGTCGAAGGCGACAACGGGAATGGGTTTGAGCACCGCGCCGACGACATGCATGCGCCCCTTGAGAGCCAGCGTGCCGATCATCCTCTGCCAGTCCAGCGGCACGTTCACAGTGACCAGAAGCAGGTCGAGGCTGCCGGCGATCTTTTCCGGCTCTTCCTTGTTGCGGCTGTTGACCACGTGATGGGCGCCGAAGCTGCGTGCTTCGTCGGCCTTGGAGTCGGTGGAGGTGAACGCCGTTACTTCGCAGCCCAGGCATTGGCGAATTTCAGACCCATATGGCCGAGGCCACCAATGCCCACCACGCCCACACGATCCGTCGGCCTGATCCGGTATTCGTGGAACGGGGCGAACACCGTGGTGCCGCCGCAGAGCAGCGGCCCTGCATCGGCTCGGTCCAATCCATCGGGGAGAGGGATGACCCACTGCCACTGCGCGCGCACGCGGTCGGCGAAACCGCCCATATGTCCGATGATCGTCGGCACGTTCTGCTCACAGAGATTGGGATCGCCTGACATGCATTGCCGGCAATGCATGCAACTCTCCGCGCTCCAGCCGAGCCCGACCGACTGTCCGACCTCAACACCCTTGGCTTGAGAGCCGACGGCCACGATGCGGCCGACGACCTCGTGCCCCGGGACCGCCGGAAAGGTCGCGATGCCCCACTCGTTGTTGATCACCGAGAGATCGGAATGGCAGATGCCGCAGTGCTCGACTTCGATCTCGACTTCCTCGGCACCAAGCGCACCCGGGTCCTATTCGTAACGCTCGAGCTTTTGCTTCGGTCCTTTGGCGGCCCACGCATGCACCATTGATCTGCTCTCCTGTTGTTCTGAATTGGGATCTGCTGGTTCAACGCTCTGAGCGACGATCCGTTGCCGGCCGAGCTATTTCGATTCCTCGGCGAGAAGCGCGGCTGTGCGTTCCACGCCCCAGCGATAGCCTGATAACGATCCATCCCTGCGCACGACGCGGTGACAGGGAATGGCGACCGCGAGCCGGTTCGCCGCACAAGCGCCCGCCACGGCGCGTGCCGATTTTGGTGCTCCGATCGCCGCAGCGATCTCCATATATGTCGCGGTCTTTCCGACGGGGATGCGGCGGAGTGCCTCCCAGACGCGATGCTGAAAGGCGGTTCCTCTGATGTCGAGGGGGAGATCGGGGTCCATTCCGGGCGCATCGACCAAGGCAACGACCCTTGCGGTCAGTTGCGCGAACGCAGCGTCGCCGTCGATCAGGCGCGCCCCGGGAAACTGGGCCCGCAATTCGGCAAGCAGGGGCTCGGACGCATCGCCGAGAAGGATCGCGCACACGCCGGTGTCGCTCGCGGCAACGAGCACCTGCCCCAGCGAGCACGGGGCCACGGCGCATCTAAGCTCTTCGTTGGTGCCGCCTGCGCGAAAACTCTCGATCCCCATGCCGAGCACCTCCGGTGCGGCCGCGTAGAACCGGCTGTTGGAATTGAAGCCGGCATCGTAGAGCGCCTCCGTCACGGTTGCCTTCGTCTTGAGCCCCGCGCGCACACGCTTATTGCGGAACGCCGCGGCATAGGCCTTCGGCGTGACGCCAAGTGCGGCTTTGAACAGGCGGTGGAAGTGATACGGGCTGAGCCCCACGGCGTTCGCCAACGCGGCAAGCGTGGGCGGGCTCTCCGCCGCTTCGATCATCTGGCAGGCCTGGGCCAGCTTGGCTGCATGCTGCGCCTTCATCGACGATTGATCGGGTTTGCAGCGTTTGCAGGCGCGGAAGCCGGCAGCCTCCGCCTCCGCCGCGTTGTCATGAAAGACGACATGCGCGCGGTTGGGTCGTCGCGCCGGGCAGGAAGGCCGGCAATAGATACGGGTGGTCCGTACCGAATAGTAGAATCTGTCATCGAAGCGGACATCGCGCACGAGCACGGCGTCCCAACGCGCATTATCGGGCAACGGCGGAAGGGAAGGAGGCGCGGAAATCGGAAGCGAGTTTGTCATCGAAGGTCCTGTGGAGGTCCTAGGAAGATCCTGGAACGTGCCTGTCCGCTCAAGACTGCCCGTCGAACTCAGGGCGCGCACGCCGGTTCTTGCTGTCAAAGTCGATATTAGCCCGCTTGGCTCGCTCGGGTCTCCGAGGAATGGTGACCTCCTGTGGAGTCATGGAGAAGGGCCAGTCTGGCATTCCTCGGGCCTGCTCCCCACATGCTACCCAGGGACGTGCATCTCAGCCCCGCTATCCGGTCTGAACTGTCGTAAACCATGGCCCAGCGTGCGCACTGTCATGGAGACGGCGCAGGAGGGGGAGGAGAATGTCGCAAAATCGTGATATTCCAGGCGCAAATAGAAGCCCGTCAAAACGCGTCGATTCGTAGCGGAGTCCAGGAGAAGGCCTTGACCAATCAGGCAGATCAGAGCGCCCGTACCCTGCCTCCGGGGCTGCTCTGGCGTGCCGGCCAGGCTGCCAGGCGGGGTCTTCGCGAACTGGCCGCACGGCTTTGGGCCGCCTTCTGGCAGGTCGTGATCGTCGCGGTCATCATGGCCTCTCTTGCGGCCCTCGGCGATCTGTCCGCCGGGCTCGCGCTCACCGCTTTCGTGGCCTTCGTGGGGGCCGTCGCGCTCCTTCCGCGCCAAGACGTCGACCAAGTGCTTGGCGAAGATCCGGTGCGTCAGGTGACCTCGTCACACGCGACGTCGGCTATGCACGTCATGGCGGAAGCGCTGCCCGATCCTGTCATTTTGCTCAATCGCGCCGGCCAGGTGCTTTCCTGCAACGCCCCGGCGCGCGGCATGTTCGCCTCGTTAAGCGAGGGAAGTCATATTTCCTCGGTGATCCGCACGCCGGAATTCCTCGATGCGGTCACGGCGGCGCCGACGCGCCGGCATGCCGTGACCGTCACCTATGCCGAGCGCGTCCCGGTCGGCCGACGCATGGCCGTCACCGTGGCGCCCCTGACCCGCGGTGCGGAGAGTGACGGCAATATTCTCGTGCTCCTGCGTGATTTGACTGAGGGCGAGCGCATCAACCAGATGCGGGCCGACTTCATCGCCAATGCGAGCCATGAACTGCGCACGCCGCTGGCCTCGCTGCGCGGTTTCATCGAGACGCTGCAAGGCACGGCCAAGGAAGATCCGGGCGCGCGCGAGCGCTTTTTGCCGATCATGGCCGAGCAGGCCTCGCGCATGACCCGCCTTATCGATGCGCTGCTCTCCTTGAGCCGGGTCGAGATGAATGCCCACGTGCCGCCGAGCGACCTCGTCGATCTCAACGACGTGCTGGGCCACGCAAAGGACACGCTGGAGCCGCTGGCCAGCGACAGCGGCATGAGCCTCGAGGTTCAGCGTTTTCCGCGGGCCGCGATCGTACGCGGCGACCGTGACGAGCTCGTGCAAGTCCTCCAGAATCTGGTGCAGAACGCGCTGAAATATGGAAACCGCGGCGACCATGTGCGGATCGAGGCCAAGCATATCCCCTCGCTTGGCCGGCAGAGCCGCGGCCGCTATGCCGTCTCGATCATCGACGACGGCCCCGGCATCCCGGCGGAACACCTGCCCCGGCTGACCGAGCGCTTCTATCGGGTGGACGTCGACTCCAGCCGCGAGAAAGGCGGCACCGGGCTCGGGCTCGCCATTGTGAAGCACATCTTGAATCGCCATCGCGGCGAACTCGCCATCGCCTCCAAGCCCGGCGAGGGCTCGACCTTCACCGTGATGCTCAACGAGGCGCGCGCGAGCTGACGAAGGCTTGCTACATCGCGTCGAGATCGACGCCGCTGGCTTCCTTCTCGAGGATGTCTTTGCGTTCGCTGTAGCGGCTCGTGAGATAGCCCGAGACACTGCGCGTCAGCAGTGTGAACTTCACCAGTTCCTCCATCACATCCACGACGCGATCGTAATAGCTGGATGGCTTCATCCGGCCCGCCTCGTCGAATTGCTCGTAAGCCTTGGCCACCGACGCCTGGTTGGGAATGGTGACCATCCGCATCCAGCGGCCGAGCACGCGAAGTTGGTTGATCGCGTTGAAGGACTGCGAGCCACCGCTCACTTGCATCAAGGCAAGCGTTTTTCCCTGCGTTGGCCGCACCGATCCGAGCGAGAGGGGGATCCAGTCGATCTGAGTTTTCAGGATCCCCGTCATCGCCCCGTGGCGCTCCGGGCTGCACCACACCTGTCCCTCGGACCAGGCCGATAGCTCACGCAGTTCCTGAACCTTGGGGTGGGTCTCCAGCGCGTCGTCCGGGAGCGGCAAGCCGGACGGGTCGAAGATCTTGACCTCGGCGCCGAACGCCTAGAGCAGCCGGGCCGCCTCCAGAGTGAGAAAGCGGCTGTAGGAGCGGCCGCGCAACAAGCCGTACAGCATCAGCAGCCGCGGAGGGTGAGACGGCGGGCGGGCGCGCTCTAGCAAACGCTGATCCGGAATGGCGAATACGGGTTGGACGATGTTGGGCAGGTCGCGCGGAAGGTTGCGCCCGGTCGGGGATTTATATCCATACATCCAGAAATATAGACATATCGGCATCCGGTCAATCTGCCGGTGGAGGCTGGGCCGATTCGGTTTTCCACAGCCTGCTTAGAGAAAGGCTATAATAATCAATTGGTTGATCTGTCATAAAGTCGAATCATCGCCGTCATAAAACAATGATCCATGGGGACTAGCGTGCCCGCGAGCTGGCGGCGTTGCTCGCGCTGGAGGAGGCTCATTTTCCAAGCAAGGGAGAGCGAAGTGAACAAGTTTACTATCGCAGCGTCGACGTTGGTCGTCGCCGCTCTATGCACGACCGGCCCAGCGCTGGCTCGTGATCAAATCAAGATCGTCGGTTCCTCGACGGTGTTCCCCTATACCCAGGCGGTCGCCGAGGAATTCGGCAAGAAGACCGGCAAGAAAGCTCCGGTTGTCGAGTCCACCGGTACCGGTGGCGGCATGAAGATCTTTTGCCAAGGCATCGGTGAGGACAACCCGGATATCACCGGCGCGTCGCGCGCGATGAAGAAGTCTGAATTCGAGCTTTGCACCGAGAACGGTGTCACGGACGTCACCGAGCTTCTGATCGGCTATGACGGCCTTTCCATCGCCCAATCCAAGAAGGGCAAGCCGATCGATCTCAGCAAGGAGCAGATCTTCCTCGCGCTCGGGTCCGAGGTTCCTGACGGCGACAAGCTCGTTCCGAACCCGAACAAGAAGTGGAGCGATATCGACAAGTCGCTTCCGGACGTGGCGATCACGGTCTATGGCCCGCCGCCGACTTCCGGCACGCGCGACGCTTTCGTCGAGCTGGCCATGCACGAGGGCTGCGAGGAGCTCGAGTACTTCAAGACGAAGAAGGGCGAGCTCGAGAAGGGCGACTACAAGTCGCTTATCAAAGAGAAGTGCACGCCCATGCGCCAGGACGGCCCCTTCATCGAGGCCGGTGAGAACGACAATCTGATCGTTCAGCGCATCGAAGCCGATCCGAAGGCGCTCGGCATCTTCGGCTACTCGTTCTTGTACGAGAACCAGGACAAGCTTCAGGGCGTGAAGGTCGGCGGCACCAAGCCGGGCTTCGATACCATCGCTGACGGCAGCTACGGCCTTTCCCGCCCACTGTTCATCTATATCAAGAACCCCCACCGCAAGGTTATCGGCGGCATGGATGAGTTCATCGCCGAGTACACCAGCGATGATTCCATGGGTCAGGACGGCTATCTTCACGAGCGCGGTCTGGTCGTGCTCCCCGAAGACAAGCTGAAAGAAATGCAGAGTCGCGCCAAGGAAGGCGAGAAGATGGGTCCTCCGACCTCCTAAGGCCGGATACCACTTCGACTGAGTTGATCGAAGGCGTGGCCGCGACGTCTACCACGCGGCCACGCCGACGATCGTGAGGCATCAAACGACTTAATGGCATGCTCCGCGGGGGGCATCCCGGGGACTGGCAGGCTTCAATGCTCGGCTCCCTTCTGCTTCTGCTTCTCGTGCTGGTCACAGGAAGCTATTTCCTCGGCCGCAAGCGCGCCGTGGCTTCGGTAAGCGGCCGCCAGCAGGAGCTCCATTCACGGCCAAACTATCACGGCGCCTATGTGGCGGCCTGGGTCGGAATCCCCGCTCTTCTCTTGGTCCTGATGTGGTTGCTGCTGCAAGGGGCCGTCATCGACAAACTGTTGCTTTGGAGCTTGCCGCCCGGCACCACGGATGGTCTCAACGCGGGTCAAGTCAGCCTCATCCTGAGCGAGATCAAGTCCGTCGCGGACGGCAACGTGTTCAGCGAGCCGAGCCTCGTGGTCCAGGAAGCGGCCGAGCGTCACCACGCTTGGCAGATCATCGCCCGCTGGGCCATGGCAGCCGTTGCCTTGAGCATTGCAATTCTGGGGCTTTTTTTCGCCAGCCGCCGCATCAGCCCGGAGTTCCGGGCGCGGCACGGCGCGGAGCATATTCTGAGCGGTCTGATGATCGCCTGCTCCCTGATCGCCATTCTCACTACGCTCGGCATCGTGCTGTCGCTCTTGGTCGAGGCCTTGCGCTTCTTCGACCGCATTCCGGCGCTTGAGTTCTTCTTCGGCCTGAACTGGGAGCCGCAGATCCCCATCCGCGAAGATCAGGTGACCGGCGGCGGCGCCTTTGGCGCCATACCGGTGTTCGTCGGAACGCTCCTGATCGCCATGATTGCCATGGCCGTGGCCACGCCCATCGGTCTCTACTCGGCCATCTACCTCACCGAGTACGCCAATCCCAAGGTGCGGGCAGTGATCAAGCCGGTGTTGGAGCTGCTCGCCGGAATTCCGACCGTCGTCTATGGCTTCTTCGCCGTCCTCACCGTGGCGCCTGCCATGCGCGAATTCGGCGAGATGATCGGGGTGCCGATCGCGCCGAACAGCGCGCTGGCCGCGGGCGGGGTTATGGGCATCATGATCATCCCCTTCATCTCGTCTCTGTCCGACGACGCCATCGCCGCCGTACCGCGCGCCATGCGTGACGGCTCTTACGCGATGGGCGCGACCAAGGGCGAAACCATCACCAAAGTCCTGCTGCCGGCTGCCCTTCCTGGGATCATGGGCGGCATCTTGCTCGCGGTCAGCCGCGCCATCGGTGAGACCATGATCGTGGTCATGGCCGCCGGCATCATTGCCTCGCTCACGTTAAATCCGCTCGAGCCGGTCACCACCGTGACAGTGCAGATCGTGACGCTTCTCATCGGGGATACGGAGTTCGACAATCCAAAGACCCTCGCAGCCTTCGCCCTCGGCCTCGTGCTGTTCTTGGTCACCTTGGGACTTAACGTTTTCGCTCTTCACATCGTACGGAAATACCGAGAACAATATGAGTGATGCACAGGCCATAGGAGCCGCGGCTCCCGACAGTTGGGGCTCCGATCAGGCAAGACGGCGCGTACGGCGGCGCTATGCCGCTGATAGGCGGCTGCAGGCCTACGGCATCATTGCAATTGCGCTTGCCGTCGGGTTGCTCGGCGTCCTCATCACGTCACTGGTGCGCACGGGTTACCCCGCTTTCATCCAGACCAAGATTGACCTCCCGATCTACATCGATCCGGCCAAGGTCGATCCCCAGGATCCGGGCTCCGGCAAGTATCGGGCGCTGGTGCGTGATGCCGTCGACAAGGCTGTCCCGGGTATTCCCGACGATCAAAAGCGGAGTATCGGCAAGATTCTGTCATCGGACGCGGCCTATATTGTGCGCGACTATGTCGTCGACCATCCCGACGCAATCGGCAAAACCATCACGCTGCCGATCGCAGTCTCCGATCCCTATGATCAGCTCTACAAGGGCGTCATCCCAAGAGAGATGGATGCGCTGAACTGGACCCAGGTTGCATGGTTCGAGCGCCTCGAAAACCGGGGTCTCGTGGTCGAGCATGACGGCCGCAAGAGTCTCGAGCTCGACGTCTACGTTAATCCTGAGATCGTGGAGGCCGGGCCGCCGCCGAGTGGCGACTTCGCCGTCCTCGCCCAAAGTAGCCTCAAGGCCTATCTGCCCAGAATTCGCGACACGTCGCTGGTCGAAATGCTTGCCGCGGATGCACCCAAGGCGATCGGCGCCCGCGTCGCGGCCGATCCGGACATCATCGGCAAGACGGTGCAAGTCTACTTCCCGCTGTCGCCGCATTACGTCACGCTGGCCGAGGGTCAGACCCCGAAGATTTTCAACCCACGCTTTTCAGAGGATCAGCTCGAGGCGTTTGACCTCCTGGACGAGAAGGGGCTTGTGCGCACCCCGTTCAACTGGGAGCTGTTTTTCAATGCCGACAGCCGCTTCCCCGAACGGGCGGGATTGGCCGGCGCCATCACCGGTTCGTTCTACGCCCTGCTGGTCTGTTTCCTGCTGAGCTTCCCCATTGGCATCGCCGCGGCGGTTTATCTGGAGGAGTTCGCCCCGAAGAACCGGTTCACCGACCTCATCGAAGTGAACATCAACAACCTCGCCGCCGTGCCGTCGGTGGTGTTCGGCCTATTGGGTCTCGCGGTGTTTCTAGGCTTTTTCGGCTTACCGCGGTCCGCACCGCTGGTCGGAGGCATGGTGCTTAGCCTCATGACCCTGCCCACGATCATCATCACCACGCGTGCCGCGCTCAAGGCCGTGCCGCCTTCCATCCGCGAGGCTGCTCTTGGCGTTGGCGCCTCGAAGCACCAGGTCATGATGCATCACGTGCTGCCGCTCGCGCTGCCCGGAATTCTCACGGGCACGATTATCGGCATGGCGCAGGCGCTCGGCGAGACCGCACCGCTGCTCCTGATCGGTATGAACGCGTTCATTCCGAGCGTGGAGAATATGGGCATTTTGGAGCCGGCGACTGCGCTGCCGACTCAGATTTTCAGCTGGGCAGACAGCCCCGAGCGCGGCTTTGTCTCGCGCACCTCGGCGGCAATTCTGGTTCTGTTGGGCTTTCTCGTCATCATGAACATTATTGCCATCACGCTTAGGCAGATGTTCCAGCGGAAGTGGTAGAAGGGGATCGATGTCATGGAGGCAAAGGTGGAAGAGCGGCCAGCCATCCGCGTAGAGGCGCCTGCGGCGCCACAGAAGAAGGAAGGCGCTTTGCCGGTTGAGCAGCACGAGCTCAAGATGAAGGCGAGCGACGTCAACCTGTGGTACGGCGAGAAACAGGCTCTATTCGACGTCAATCTCGAGATGTTCGATCAGTCGGTCACCTCCCTGATCGGGCCGTCCGGGTGCGGCAAGTCGACCTTCCTGCGCTGCCTCGACCGCATGAACGACGTCATCGACGGTTGCCGCGTCGAGGGCGACATCCAGCTCGACGGCCAGGACATCTATGCGCCTGGCGTAGACCCGGTGCAGTTGCGCGCCCGCGTCGGCATGGTGTTCCAGAAGCCCAATCCGTTCCCCAAGTCGATCTTCGAGAACGTCGCTTATGGCCCCCGCATCCACGGGCTCTGCAAGACCAAGGCCGAATACACGGAGATCGTGGAGAAGAGCTTGACCAGAGCCGGCCTTTGGGAAGAGGTCAAGGACCGGCTGGACGAGTCCGGAACCGGCCTTTCGGGCGGCCAGCAGCAGCGCCTCTGCATTGCCCGCGCCATCTCCGTGAACCCGGAAGTGCTGCTCATGGACGAACCGTGCTCGGCGCTCGACCCGATCGCTACGGCCAAGATCGAGACGCTCATGGACGAACTTAAGCAGAGTCTGTGCATCGTCATCGTCACCCATTCGATGCAGCAGGCGGCGCGCGTGTCGCAGCGTACGGCCTTCTTCCATCTCGGCAAGCTTGTCGAGGTGGACGAGACCTCGAAGATCTTCACCAATCCAGCCGATCAGCGGACCCAGGACTACGTCACCGGCCGCTTCGGTTGATGCCGGCCCATTAGGAGTTCCCCCATGGAACATCAGCACGAACATATCGTCAGGTCCTACGAGGAGGAGCTTGCGCTCCTCAACAACAAGATCGCCAAGATGGGCGGTCTTGCCGAGCAGGTGCTCGGCCAGTCCTTCGAGGCGCTGGAGCGGCGCGATCCCGATCTCGCGGCCGCGACCATCAACGAGGACGAGGAGATCGACGAGCTCCAGCGGGAGATCGAGGAGCAGGCCGTGGTGATGATCGCCCGGCGCCAGCCGATGGCCTACGACCTCCGGCAGATCATGGCCGCGCTGCGTATCTCCGCCGATCTGGAGCGCATCGGCGATCTCGGCAAGAATATCGCCAAGCGCGCCGTCGCCGTGGTCAGCGAGCAGCAGCCAAAGCAGCTCATGCTCGGCCTCAAGCATATGGGCGAGCTTGCCCTTGGTCAGCTCAAAGAGGTGCTCGACGCCTTCATCGAGCGCGACGCGGACCGGGCGCTCGCCGTTTGGTACAAGGACGAAGAGATCGACGCGATGTACAACTCGCTGTTCCGCGAGCTTCTCACCTACATGATGGAAGACCCGCGCAATATCGGGCTCTGCACCCATCTCCTGTTCGGCGCCAAGAATATTGAGCGCGTCGGCGATCACGCCACCAACATTGCCGAGACGGTCTACTATCTGGTGCATGGCCGGGCCATCACCGATCAGCGCCCGAAGGGCGACACCACGAGCACGACGCCGGTCGCGCTGAAGCGGTCGGCGGTCTAGGCCATGCTGCAGATGAACACGGCGAACGCCATGAATCCTGGAGCGAAGGTCCTGGTCGTCGAGGATGAGGAGCCGTTGGCCCTTCTCCTGCGCTACAATCTGGAAGCCGAGGGCTATGCCGTTGACGTGGTCCATCGTGGCGACGAGGCGGAGATCGCCATCGCCGAAAGCTCCCCGGATCTGATCGTGCTCGACTGGATGCTGCCGGGCATTTCCGGGCTCGAGCTTTGCCGCCGCCTGCGGACCGGCAAGGACTCCCGCACCATCCCCATCATCCTGCTGACGGCGCGCAGCGAGGAGAACGACCGCATCCGGGGCCTCACCACCGGCGCCGACGACTACGTGGTGAAGCCGTTTTCGCTGCCCGAGCTGATGGCGCGGGTGCGCGCGATCCTGCGCCGGACCAATCCGGAGCGGATCGCCTCGGTGCTCTCCGTGGGCGATATCGAGCTGGACCGTGAGTCCCACCGCGTCACCCGCAATGGCCGCCAAGTCCATCTCGGGCCCACCGAGTTCCGGCTGCTTGAGTTCCTGATGCAGAGCCCGGGCCGCGTGTTCAGCCGCGCCCAGCTTCTGGACGGCGTGTGGGGCCGGAATGTCTATGTGGATGAGCGCACGGTCGATGTGCATATCGGGCGCCTGCGCAAAGCCATGATGCGCGGCAATGAGCGCGACCCCGTGCGTACCGTGCGCGGTGCGGGCTACGCCTTCTCCGATAAGCTCGAAGAGACCGCCTGAAGTTTTGTCACGCCCCTGACGTGAGAAGGCGCCGGGTCTGCGGCGCCTCTCTCATTTCCTGATCTGCGTAGGGAAGCTTAGCCGCTGGCAAAGCGCTTTTCGCGGCGTCTCGCCTGGGCCGGCTGATACGCCATGCGCGCATGGTGCTCGCAATAGGGCACCGTGCCGTCCTTCTTCCGGCCGCAGAAATGAAACTCCTCCTCCGTCGGATCGCCGATCGGCCAGCGGCACATCGACTCCTTCAGCGTGAGGATGCTGGCCCGCTCTTCGAGCGGGATTACCAGTTCCGCGACCGGCGCCGGCGCCGGCTCGTATTCAGCTTCGTAAGAGGGCTTCAGCGCCACGTTGCCCCGCGTCCCGAAGGTCAGCGATGGCGCGCGGTGCTGGCGCGGCACGTGATTGCGCCGTGGTCGTGGCGCACTTGACCGCGAGCTTGTCGCCCGCCCCGAAAGCCCTAGCCGATGGACCTTGCCGATCACCGCGTTGCGGGTCACGCCGCCTAAGCGACCCGCGATCTGGCTCGCACTCAATCCCTCAGCCCAGAGCTTCTTCAGCAGTTCCACTCTATCATCAGTCCAAGCCATGGTTGGCCTCCTCGTTTGGACTCGGATTCCACCCGCCCCGCAAGACGGCATTTTCGAAATACTCGGAATTACTGCTGAGAATGACCGCTCAGGCGCCCGCAGCACCCACGACATCTGGTAGCCGAGCAGTTATTACCCTACTAAAACCGGTAGAAGCCGACAAGCGTCCGCCACGCCTGGGTGCCCCGTTTTCCACCGGAACAAGCGGATTCTGCCACTTCTCTTGCGAGAACACAAACGTGAGCGTTGATGGAAAGGTGGAGAAACCTTGGATAAGACGGTCCAGCGGCCGATTGACACCGCCTTGGACCAGACCTAACACTCTGAGTTTCCTTGCTGCCGCCCCTCGGCGGCAATTTTATTTCAGGGATACGCAGTTTTCATGTCGGCCCTCTTTCCGACCTATGCCCGCAGCGGATTATCCTTCGCGCGGGGCGAAGGTGCCTTTCTCTATACGGAGGCGGGCGAGCGCTATCTCGACTTCTCGAGTGGCATCGCCGTCACCGCGCTCGGCCACGCCCATCCGAAGCTCATCGCGGCCCTCACGGAGCAGGCGAACAAGGTCTGGCACGTCTCCAATCTTCACCATATCGCCGACCAGGAGCGTCTTGGCGCAAGGCTCTGCGAGGCCACTTTTGCCGACCGCGTGTTCTTCGCGAATTCCGGCGCCGAGGCCGTCGAGGCCTCGATCAAGGCCGCGCGCCGCTATCATTTCGCCAATGGGGCGCCCGAGCGCTACCGGCTGGTGACCTTCGAAGGCGCCTTTCACGGCCGGACACTCGCCACGATCGCCGCCGGCGGCCAGGCCAAGCACTTGGAGGGCTTCGGGCCTCCGGTCGAGGGCTTCGACCACGTCGCGGGCTTCGACCTCGAGGCCGTCGAGGTCGCCATCGGTGATGAGACCGCCGGCGTCCTGCTGGAGCCCATCATGGGCGAGGGCGGCATGCGCGAGGTGCCCTGGCGGTTCCTGCAAGACCTGCGTGCGCTGTGCGACGAGAAGGGGATCCTGCTAGTTCTCGACGAGGTGCAGAGCGGCGTCGGGCGCACGGGGCGCTTCTACGCCCACGAATGGGCGGGCATCACCCCCGACATCATGGCGACCGCGAAAGGGCTCGGCGGGGGCTTTCCTGTCGG
>Ga0114919_10000773_pt1 | contig 25346 bp, 24 predicted proteins | sample BlataG_FD_88682 | JGI IMG/M metagenome (GOLD analysis project Ga0114919, IMG submission 88682) | Deep subsurface microbial communities from Black Sea to uncover new lineages of life (NeLLi) - Black_00105 metaG | ecosystem: Environmental > Aquatic > Marine > Oceanic > Sediment | place: Atlantic... | reverse complement strand
CGTTGTTCATAAAACCCGAGGATTGTTTTGGCAAGTTGTTTATTATTTCTTGTAACTTGGTATGGGTATTTTTATAGTGGTATTCAAGGCTATATATGCTGCAATTTCATAGAGAACCCCAATAATTGATCTATCATCGCTCAAAAAAGTTGTCGGCTGTCTTCATTAAACCCTACTATCGACGCCACTCACACATTTATTGATCATTTATTATGTCCCCTTCATCGCCACTCGTCAAAGACGCCAACGCACCACGCATGACCGACATTATCACCATCGACGGCAGCCGCCTGGCCCTCTCTTACAGCCCAGCCACCGCCACCCTCTCCGCCTCCGACTCTACCCTCCCCATCCTCACCGGCCTCCCTCCATCCACCAAGATCATCTCCCACCCCAATTCCAACGTCACTCTTGGATTCTCAACCTCCTCCAGTACCGCAATTACCGACTTTATTCTGGGCTCTCTTCCATCCACCGCCCGCTTTTTGGCTCTGGGACGCATCTCTCTCTGGTGGATGGCCCCACAGTGGGGCTGTTCTGCCACCCAAGTCCCTGGTGAAACCCAATTCCTCCTACTAGAGCAACTAGATGGCTCGTATGTCTTGATGCTTCCTCTCATTGACAGCGGAACCTTCAGAGCCACGCTCCGACCCAACAGCAATAACAATCAGTTGGCTCTTCGTATCGAAAGTGGAGATGCATCAGTCAAAGCATCCTCCTGGAATGCAGCTCTATTAGTAGCTTCAGGTAAAGGCAATGTATATGATTTGATCTCCAGAGGGGTGACACATGCGGCTCAGTTGTCTGGCAACGCCAAGCCAAGGAGTGAAAAAGAAATTCCCAGCCTTGTTGACTACTTTGGGTGGTGTACTTGGGATGCAATGTACAGCTCAGTATCTGCTGCATCTATTATGCTGGGATTGAAGTCGTTTAAACAAGGAGGTGTGCAGCCTAAGTTTTTGATTATAGATGATGGCTGGCAACAGACGGATGTTGATACGGCGTATAGGAACGAGAATGGAGGTGGTGGAGGAGGTGGTGGTGGTGGTGGTGGCCATCATAGGGGTGTAGCAGCAGAGATGATTGGAATGGGATCATCAGACTTGGAGGTAGTAGAAGCAGTAGCTGATTTGTTGAGTGGACCTGGTGATCAGATTGCAGAGCCTTTACATGCTTTGCATGAAATGAAGGATGAAGCTGACAAGGAGACGGAAGAAAAGAACAAGAGGAAAAAAGTGACTTTTGCTGCTACCACTACTAATGGCACCAACTCTACTTTGACGTCATCCTCAACTACCGAGAAAGAACCTCCTTTTTGGATCAAAGCTGCTGCTTTGCTGAGTGTCCTCCTTGCCTACTGCTACAAATCAGTCAGACACATCGTCTCTCATGGCATCTCCCACATTGAGGCAGTCGTCATTCATGGAGCCAAGTACATTCTAGACAACTCCCACAGTACCAGCTGGGTGATGCGCATCTTCACTACCCTTGCAACTGGGCCATTCCGTAGTATTCTGCTCCGTTTCTACTCCAGGGTATCTGATCATACCCGTCGACTGGTCTCAGTGAGAGCCAATGGAAAGTTTGCCTCGCCTGAATCTGGCGCTTCACCCGGTCTTAATAGTACCACAAGTGACCTCAAATCTGTTGTGGATCATATCAAGTCTCAGTTTGGAGTGAATTTAGTTTATTGCTGGCATGCTGCAGGCGGATTTTGGGGCGGCATTTCTCATGAGACTAGAGATGACCCAGACATGGCACCCTACAATGCCCGTCTTATTCTCCCCACTCCCACCCCTGGCATCCTTGAAATCGACCCTACAATAGCTTGGGTGCAGCCAGTCTTAGCAGGAGTCTCCCTCCCCGCTGATCCACTCCCCCTGCATCAAGACATGCACAAGTACCTCGCTTCTTGTTCAGTCGACGGCCTCAAAGTCGACGTCCAATCCACGATCGGCCTGGTCGGAAGCGGAGGAGCTGGTGGCGGACCTGCTCTCGCTGCCACCTGGCATGCCTCTCTGGAACAAAGCGTCAAAGACAACTTCCCAGGCAATCATCTCATCAACTGTATGTGTCACTCAACCGAAGATTTATACAGAATGAAGGACAGCAACTTGGCTCGTATTTCTGACGATTTCTACCCCCGAAATAAATCCAGCCATACAACCCATATTGCAAATTGCAGCTACAACAACATCTTCATGGGAGAGCTGGTCATCGGCGACTGGGATATGTGGCAGAGTAGTCATGAACAGAATGTTCTTCATGCAGTGGCTAGAGCGGTAAGTGGAGGACCTGTATATGTGTCTGATCACCCTCAGAAGCATGATTTTGCTATTTTGAGAAGAATTGTCTTGCCTGATGGCCGCGTTCTCAGGGCTCAGTTGCCTGGTAGACCAACGGCAGATTCCTTGTTTGTTGACCCTATGAGAGATGGCAAGAGTGCGTTAAAGGTGTGGACAGTGAATAAAGGGGGGCTGGCAGCTGTTGGGGTGTTTAACCTTCAGGGAGCAGGGTGGGATCGTAAATGTCGAGCCTTCACAACTCATGATCCTACTCCTCCACCAGTCAAGGCCGTGGTCAAACCTTCCGACATCCCCTGGACCAGCATTATTACTACCACCATCACTACTACTACTACTACTGCTACAGGAAAGTTCGTGATGTATTCTGATAAGATGGGCAGATTTGAAATAGTAGAAGAAGATGGTGCAAGTAAGAATCAGGGGACTCCAGGACTGGACTTGGAATTGGCAGGCGGAGGTGGATGTGATCTCGTCACCATCTCCCCAATCATCACTGTTCCTGGATGCCTGGATAATGATGTGGCCATTGCTCCAATTGGGTTGGTTAATATGTTTAACGCTGGGGGAGCAGTACTTTCCATCAATATAAATACCAATAGTAATGACAATAATAGTAATGGAGAGGTTAGGGTGATGCTGACAGGAAGTGGCAGAATGCTGATGTATGCAAGTAAACATCCTGTTGCTGTTATTATTGATGATAGAGAGGTGATAGATTATGTGTTTGATAAATATGAATGTTCACTGATGTTTGATTTGGGGCATATTGAGGGTGTCACTGAGAGAGAGTGCGTGGTGAAGTTTTAGTTAGGGTGGATGTATGTATGTGTATGTGTATGATGATGATACTATGAGTTATGAGTGTGTATATTTTTATAGATGTTTGGCTTTTTTTGGCTCTGCATGTCTTTCCCTGTGTGCCTTGACAAAAGTGTGTGTTTGTTATTTCCTTCCTCCTTCTTCAACAACCAGCTATTTTGGTATACTTAATTTTTTTTGTCTACAGGTACAAAATGCAAATGAATCAGTATGTTTTATTGTGGTGCTATGATATGCAATATGTTACAATTGAATGATATACAGGTAGAAATACAGTAAACAGAGAGAGGGAGAGAGGTAAAGAATGACAGGAATAGATAGGGGGGGTACAAAGCTGCGTCAGCAGTCGATCCTTGACTGTCGTTTATTGGTTTCAGAAAAGCGCGCATTCCAAAACTTTTCGGCTTGATCTTTTGTTCTAAGTTCCCATAATGGATGGGTTGGTGTCTTATTGGTTGCTTCCTCGTCTTTATATCGGTTGGTTTTCTGCTTTAAACAGTCCCACAGCTCGCCCCAAGGGCGTTTGCAGTCGTCGGACAGGCCGTAGATGTAGTAATGCCTGAACTGGTGAGCGGGAGTGTAGCAGAACCACATCTTATCGAAATATTGAGTGCATGAATCTGATCGTGTGCCTATGACTGGAGATTCTTGTCCAGAGGAAGATTTTGCTTTCTTTTCTTCTGGGTTTGAATTTTGATTTTGTTTTGAATCAGCCATTCCTACGAGGTTATCCTTCGTCTTATGATAGATAAAGATGCTATGGCTCTAATAATGCATCACAAATAGTCGTCACCTTGAATAGTATCGGCTAAAACACTGTTTCATCGCTCTCTTTTTCCTCCTTCTTGTGTGTCACGACACCGCCGCTCTGTTCTGCTCTGCATCTCGACAGCTTCCTTCAAGCTACATTGGAGGAAACATAAATAGTCAAAATATGTTTACTGTTTCCCACTCCAAACCAGGAAGTTATCCATTATACCACTGCTACTTACATACAAGCTCCAGAGCTGAAAAATAGCTATTGGGTTTTAAGAGCTTATTTTAACCTCCACCACATACTGGCTGGGGACAACCAAAATATGCTGCCGACCCATTCCGCTTCTCCTCCTTGTCCAGCCATATCAGCTTCTCCTCCTCATCTTCCCCATTTGAAACCCATTGTTATGTCTAACGATCTCAGTCAGTCACATATGCTTGCTATAGTAACATCGACGTCACCAGAAGAAGAAGATGATGATGATAATGAAAACAAAGCAAGTATCGAGAGCGACAATGCATCCCCCCTCTCCACCACCACCATTCAACCTTGGATCTCTGACCTCAGTATCACCTCCCTCTCATGCGCATCTTCATCTTCCTCCACCATGGAAGAAACCACTAAATATGCCTATGCCACTCTTTTAACCAGAGACACCTACTTTCCAGGTGTCAAAGCACTGCTCCGAAGCCTGGTTAGAGTGAGAGCTCAACACCCCTTGGTTGTCATGTACACAGCAGAAATACTGAGCCAAAACGCAATAAATGCGTTAGAAAGAGAAGGATGCGTCATGAAAGCGGTAATAAGGTACATTCCTCCACTAGGAAGCCACGATACTTCGTTATATAAGCTTCAGTTATATCAAGAATGTTGGACAAAGTTGAGAATGTGGGAGATGACCGAGTATGAGAGGTTGGTGTATTTGGATGCTGATATGGTGGTGTTGCATAACATTGATCATTTATTTAGTTGTGATAAGCATGTATTTGCTGCTGCTCCTGACTGTAGTTATGGACGAGAAAGTCAGCTTGAGAGAGATGGTTGCTGCTTGTTTGGGCAGAGTATTAGTGATGAAGAGGAGAAGAAAGAGGGGGATCAGAAGAGTACAAAAAGCATCCAGTGTCACTCCAACCACGCCAAGGCACCACACTATTTCAATGCTGGGCTCTTCGTCATGACTCCTGACGCCTCTATGTTTGACCAGTTCCACTCCATCCTTCGATGTCCACAACTAGGGCCCCACGTTGTTCAAAAGTATGCAGAACAAGACCTGCTCAACTATGTCTATTGCTCTGATATGCATTGGCTTGATTGGGGCTACAATGCTCAAAAGGGAATTAAACTTCACCATCCACAGCTCTGGAGCAAGGCATATAACAACAATAGCAATAAAAAAGAGAGAGATACTGCTATCAAGGTACTGCATTACACAGATAAGAAACCATGGAGTGACAGGTGGCATGAAGAGAACAAGGCACATAGAGATATATGTGACTTGTGGTGGGACATATATGAGGGGAAGGCTCTTCCTTATGTGGACGCATCAGTTCGCGGGTGAAGGTATGGAATAACGTTCACAATGACCTGACGTTAGTGTAATAATAATAATAATAATAATAATAATATAGAATTAAGGTCAAGCAACTTTGAGTTGAAATTTTAGAGTTCATCATGATTGGCACCATCATCATCATCTCCACCTCCACCACCATTAAGCATCTGTGTGGCTAACAGTGTCGTCACATTGCCTCCTATATACTGCTCCAGGGCAACTGTACCTATCGTCACCGTCTCCCCTCCGCTATCAACGCGTTCCAACTTGACAGGTTTGAATTGCAGACCTGTCTGTAAATTGCCTTCTAACTTGACTACTGCTTGCCATCTTTCTCTAACCAGCGGCCTCTTGATTTTCTTGTTGCTATTGTTATCATCCTTCCCTCCACCACCAAGGCCAAGCTGACGCCAATCTACCCCTACTGCTTGAAGCATCTTCCGTTGTATTAATTCCATCACAGATGGTGGCTCGTCATCATTATCACCTCCTTTCTTTCCTCCTCCTCTTTCTTCTCCTCTTTCTTCAATAGGATCAACTTCTAATTCCAATTGCAGCAATGTAACAGCTTTGGCAGCAGTCTCTAACAATTTCAACTGCACATCTGACTGTGGAGGCACCCCTCCCTCCCCTGCTACTCCTTTAAACAGAGAAGACGCCAAGAGCTCTCTCAACAATCGTTCATATGCTGCCAGTGATTCAGTGTGGACGCTTTTCAGTGGCCAGACATACGGAGACTCATTTGCTAGTGCCAGTGCTTTGCTCTCTTCGGTTGATAGCTTTAATGAGGATGATGAGGATGATGTTGCTGTTGCTGTTGAGCTGTCATGTTCTGATGATGAAGAAGAGGGTGCATCACGAGGACTGAGCTCAACGATCCCTTCACCCAACGCTCTGACTCGCAGCTTCTGGAGCCTGCCCTGGTCATCTGGAGCAGTGAGAATTGTTAGAGAACCAGGAACATCTAAACTAAAGCCTACAAGCTCACCCGCTGGTCTTTTTGATTTTGTTGATGATGGTGATAATGGCGTTGCTTTTGAACTTGAGCTCGACAGCTGGGTAGCTTTTTGGCGTAAACCATTTGCCAAGTGTGTCAGACCCTCTGCTCCTTCAAACATCTCATCTGATTGAACAATATCTGCAAACTCTCCCAGACTAATAGATGGCAGATCTACCCTGTTTTTCAAAGAAAGTCCAGACGCCCCTCTGATGTTGATCACCGTTCCATTCTTGACAATAACTCTGGCAATTTTTCCTTGAAATTCTGCTAGATGAGGGAGCCATAGCTGGATAGTGGCTGATGCTGGTCTTATGTAGAGATCTAGAGGGCCTGATAAGGTGAATTCAGGGAGACGGGGACCGTATAGAATTGGCAGGTTCCATTCATTTTCCAATGTGAGAGCGTTGCCAGACTTGGTCAAATATCCTCCGGCAGAAGTGGGCAAAGCATCGACGAGGGAGTTCCAGTTTAATGATGATGCTGGGTTTGATACAGCTACTTCTGGAGTTTCAAAGAACTTGTACTGGGTGCCTTCCACTTCTAATGCAAGCTCGAGGCCTGTCCCTTGGAGTATTTTGAGGGAGTGCAGGTCAACTGATTGGAGCTTGACGGGACGGCCAGATTGCTTCTCTATAGCTCTGGTTAATCCTTCTGCGACTTCAGTTGATGCAGATCGCCATACACCAACCGTGTCACGCTTTGCAATGAGTGGTGCAAGCTCATTTGCAGAGGAGAGCAAGAAACTAGATAAAAAGAAAGTGATCAAGAGTGAAGCGAGTGTACAACAAAACTGAGATAAATTGCCCATTTCGATGTACTTCTGGTACCATCAGCTCAATAACATAACGATCTACTACCGATTATATTCGAATGAGCATCATGTTCAGGCTTCCCTCACCCGACCTCTGGGTCTCTAATTTTCTAGGTTTCCAGACACGTGACAGCACAAATTTATTCGCACATTGGACACGATAATCAAAATCAACACTTTTTACCAACTCTAGCATTCGACCATATGCAAAAACTAAAGCTACGACACCCCTTGAATAGTACTTACTTTCAGTAAAGCTGGGCTGATCAAATGGCTACTATTAAAGCCTGTGTCTCCCTCCCCAGTACTTCTAACTACATCATATGCAATGCACGTATACCCAAAGCATGCATTGTTGGTATCAACGAGGTTGATTTCGATATTTGCATCGATCATCTTGTCTCCGTCGACATGACAGTCAAAGGCAACATCATCACCTCCATCACCCCTGCCGGCTCTTCATCACTTCATTCCTTCTGGACATCCACCATAGACCTCAAGAATAAAATCATATTTCCCACATTCGCCGACTTACACACCCATATCGATAAAGGTCACACTACTGAACGCTCTCGAAACCCCGATGGGTCCCTCACCGGCGCAGATCGCTCCACAGCTGCAGACGCCAATTTCTGGGACGCAGATGACGTCCTTAGAAGAATGGAGTTCAGCATAGAAAGTGCATACGCCCATGGCACATCAGCACTTAGAACCCATCTCATCAATATGACCGCCAAGCAGACAGAGCTTACGTGGGCAGCATTTTCCAAGCTCCAAGCCCATTGGGAAGGGAAAATGACCATCCAAGGCGTATCCCTTGTAGCTCTGAGTTACTTTAGAGACCTAGAAGCTGCTGAGCAGCTAGCAGACATAGTAGCCAGGCATGGTGGTCTCCTAGGTGCAGCTGTTTGTTGCTCTGAAAATGGAGGAGATCCAGCTGATGATTGGACAACATGTGAAAAGGACCGTGATGTGCTGCTAGACCGAATCTTCACACTGGCAAAACAACGCAATCTAGACCTTGATTTTCACGTAGATGAAAACCCCAACCAAAGAGCCAAGGGTCTACGGTATGTGGCTGAAAAGACTATCAAATTTGGTTATCAAGGGAGAGTAGTGTGTGGTCATTGTTGTTCTCTGGCCTATCAGAGTGAAGATGATTTGATCAAGACGTTGATGTTGGTGAGGCAAGCTGGCATTACAGTAGTATCACTGCCTCTTGTGAATTTATGGACACAAGATAGATGGACTCCTGCTCCTTTGCCAGAGGGTGTAGCTACCAAAAAGAAGAAGAGACAAAATGGCATTACTACTAATAATAATAACCAACAACAGGCATCCTCTCCTTTGGATATAACCAAGACAACCCCCAGGTGGCGAGGCGTCACTCTCCTCCATGAAGTAGCAGCCTTCAACATCCCTACTGCTCTAGCCTCTGACAACACCAGGGATCAATTCTACGCCTATGGCGATTTAGACATGTTGGAGGTATTTGGTCAAAGTTGTAGAATAGCTCACCTCGATAGGCCATATGGAGATTGGCCATCTGCAGTGACAAGTGTACCTGCTGATGCTATGATGAAACATAAGATGAAAGTAGGTGATAAAGAGGGGGATGAGATTAATAATAATAATAATATGATGATGATGGCTTGTAGATTGGGGGTGGGAGGTCCAGCTGATTTTGTTATATTCAGAGGGAGAACCTACTCTGAGTTACTCTCCCGACCTCAAGTAGATAGAGTTGTAGTTAGGAATGGTAGAGCATTAACTGTTAGACCACCTGCGTATGAACAGCTGGATTTTGTGCCTTTTGCAATCAAGACTGGTCAGGTAGCTATAGTGGAGAGTGCTGATACTCATACTGATGATGGTGAACAGGAGGAGGAGGAGGGTACATCAGCTGTTGGTAGCTGTAGTCATGACAGTACTACTGGGGGAGTGAAGAGTAAGGTGGGGAGACCTATAGCTTGGGATAAATATGGTAGGTTGTTATGGCATAAAAAAAATGGTAATGGTAATGGTAGTAATGGTAATAATATAGTAGGGGCCCCTACTAATTTACTAGGTAGTGGTAGTAATAATGCTGGTAATGGTAGTTATATAGGAAGGATTGGTGCATTGGGTGGTGGGGCAGTGTTGTTGGGTGTGTGTGCTGTCTTGCTTGTTGGAATGAGGGAGCATTGATTGATAATAGAGTGGTATTTTGATATTATGAAGTGTACACAGCTACAAGAAGTTGTAAAGGAAGTGGAGATTGCAAAGACAAGCAAATGAAGTGAAATGAGGGAGGAAAGGTGTTGTGATAGAGAGAGGGAGCTGTTGAAGGGCCATGTGCGCGACGGTCGCAACAGCTCACTTTTGGTTGGGTGGAGACCATGAGGGATTGTAGATGCTTAAAAAGGAAGGTCAAAGGGAGTCAAGTCGGCATTTGGATTCTTCTATTGGTTTTTGGGTGATGTATCTTAGGTGTAATCGTAAGAGTTGTCCGTTTTAAACAAATTAATGGGGTGAGATTATACTTTTGAGGTAAGTTGGCAGGATAATACGTTACTATACATTTTTATGATGTATATAATATGATTAAGATGGTTGTTCTATAAATGTAGCTGGTACGCATTGTGGTGGACAGAAATTGCATCTGATCTTCTTCTCTAGGTCTTTGCTCAAAATCGGCCTGGGTCTTTAAAATACACCAATTCTGCACTGTAGTGGTGCATGCTAACATCATGGAACTGAGATTAGCTGCATTGTGGATTTCGTAGACGTTCGAAGCGCATTATTCAAATATTCCGAGATTACAGTTTGGACATCCTCTGACATATTTTCTAACGACTTTCCCCCGAATCAATTCCCTTCCAATCCATCTTCAGAGAACTATTCCATGACATCCATTTACGGAAGTGATCAAGCTCCTCTCATCGAGCGCATTTTTTAAAAGCAAAATGACCGAAGACAGTCCTCCCCGCCACGCTGCCCCCTCTTCAACAACCTCCTCCTCAGATTGCCAACCTTCCATTCCTAGCACCTTGACAAAACTAGTAGTCCTGGGCATACCATGGCAAGCCACAGAGGAAAAACTAGAGGCACACTTCTCTCAATTTGGCCCTCTTAAAGACATTCAGATCATGAGAGATGGGAAAACCGGTAAGAACCGTGGATTCGCCTTTATCACTTTCATCAACCCCTCCGACACACTGAAAGCAGTAGAATCGGACGACCATGACATAGATGGAAGGCAATGTGAAACTAAATACGCCCTTCCAGAAGGTAGAGTTGGATCTGCAAGGACTACACGAATATTTATTGCCAGAATTCCTTCCTCCGTTACTGACACTCAATTTAAGCAGTATTTTGAACAATTTGGTGCTATTCAGGATGCGTATATGCCTAAAGATTCTTCTAAACAAGGTCACAGGGGGATTGGGTTTGTTACTTATACCAGTGCTGAGTCAGTTGAGAGAGTCATGTCCAGTGCGCATGTGTTGGATGGCAATGAGGTGGCCATTGATAAGGCTACACCCAAAGACAAAGGTGCAGGTATTAGTAATAGTAGTAGTAGAAGTAGTAGTAGTAGCAGTAGAAGTAGTACGGGTTTGCTTCCGGGGAGATTGACCATGAGTTATCCCAATTTACGAATGCTCAATGCAACATCAGGGTATAGAACCGGGACGCCATCTTTACCAGCAGCAGTAGGAGGAGGAGGAGAAGCAGGGTTGGAAGTGAGTCCAGCAATTGGTGCACATATGACCTCATCATCATTACCACCAATAATAAGACAGCAGGAATACTGTTTTGGAGGCATGAGCAACAGTAGCATGGCATATAGCGCTGGAAACTTAACTGATATGAGTGGCCACCGAGGGATGGTACGGCGATCTAATAGCAGTGTGTTGTCCTCTCCTGAAATAGTCAGTCACCTGGAAGCTGCGGCGGCAGCAGTAGCAGCAGCTGGTGGTGGTGTGGGAGGTAGTAGTGGTGGAAATAGCAGCACTGATCTACTGGCAGCAGCTCAAGTAGCAGCAGCTCAATACGCAGCAGCAGCTTTGCAGTCAGCGCCCACATCTCCTGATGTTTCTACCAAACCTTATGTAGCTAGTCACGGTAGTGGTATTATTCCAGAGCAAAATCCACTGCTACATATAGGAATGCTCAGCACATCTAGCGCTACCTCCACATCTGTAGAGGCAGCTCAACACATACAAGAAGTTTTGAACGAGGCTCTTCAAACAAAGAATCAACAACAATCTCAAGATGCTACCAATATTAATAGTACAAACACGGACATGGATCCACTACCACCACCACCACCACCACCATCAACAACAATTACTACCACCACCACAAGCACCCAGCCCCCCAACCTTGCATCCAACCGCATTTTCGTAGGAAAACTAAACACGAGAACATCAGAAAAAGATGTCCGTGATTACTTTGTCCAGTTTGGCTTTGTTCTAGACGTCTACCTCCCTCGCGATAAAACCAACAAACATGACCATCGGGGGTTTGGGTTTGTGACATTTGAAACTGGGGGGAGTATACAAAGAGTGGTGAGGTCTGGTCCGCATCAGATTAAGGGGAGTATAATTGCAATTGATAGTGCAGTACCTCGACAAGATGATGGTGGTGGTGGTGATGGCTTGTTAGATCCATTTCAATTTCATCAACAGCCGTATGTCCCTCACTCTCATTCAAATTCTCACCTAGGTGGTGCTGGACCATATATGCCACCACCACTTGTATCAGCAATCGCAGTCGCAGGGTCAGGAATGATGTCCCCTCATCCACACCATCAGCAGCAGCAGCAGCAGCAGCAGCAGCAGCAGCAACAACAACATGCTGGCTATGCAATGCATCCACATCATCCTGATGCCAATGCATACCACTACCAACAACAACAGCATCAGCAGCAGCTATTACAACAACAAATGATGATGATGATGATGCAGTACGGTGGCGCTGATGCTAATGAGGGGTTGCGAGCTTCAATGGAAGCTCTGTCTATAAGGTTTCAGGCAGGCAGTGGTCCACCTCCACCTCCACCTCCACCTCCAAATAACAATATTACTGAAGATAATAGTGGTTGATAATACTCAGCAGTAGAAAGTTTTCCTAGATACTGGTGTTGATGATTGATAGACTAATGATAGTGTGCATTGACTGACATTTTTGTGTATACATATGATATGCATCCCATGAGAGGAATAATATTCGTTTGTTTCTATGTTTTATTTGACTTTGTTTGGGGCGTGGGTTGGTGTTGTTGGCTGTTGTATATCTCTCTTCTCTCTCTCTCTCTCTCTCTCTCTCTCCCCTTTTACTGACGTATTCTTTTTGATATTTTTTTCCTTCACCTTCCCACCTCGTCAACCGGGCCAAAAGACTGGAATGTATGTATCATAGATAGGTGTAGCAGATTATAGTGCCATAAAACAGTACGTTATAAGGTAATGGTAATACTGACTGACTATATTGATATGCACACTAAAAAAAGAAACAGAGAAGAGGGAGTGTTTCGGTACTTGGTCTCTCTCTCTCTCTCTCTCTCCCCCCCTTTCTTTCTCCAATCATTGTTCCTACCTTCTCTGCATTTGGATATGACCTACTCCTTCAAGAATTGTATTATTCCTGTACGGCAATTATTTCTCCTGGAAAGAACTGCCATCCTTCCAATCATGTAAATAAAGATTTGGTTTTCATAAATAGATGGGAGAGGGAGGAGGGGCATAGCATAGCAGGAGCATAGCATAGCATAGCCGATAAGACGATGATGGTTGAACAAAATCAGGGTTTCATCCAAATCAATATCAGTGTGCTACAGGCTTATATTGCATCCAAATACAAAATAATTTCGTTTGGTGATTATCATCAACTTAATAGCTGGGTATTTAACCTTCTCTACTCGCTCTAAACGAACAAATAAATACAATGGCTTTTGCTACAAGAATCTCCACTTCTTTCTCTACTGCTAAACAGAGCCGCTCTGTTGTAGTTACTGTTAGAGCAGCTAAAACTACCAAGGCATCTAAGGCTAAGAAGGCTGACGTTGAATGGTGAGTTGATCAATTTCCATCCCTGGTTGAGCTCCCGACTCCTTTCTCTCCTCCATCTATAACCCCCACCCCCCCACCCCACCCCACCCCCTCTCTTCTCTCAGGTATGGCCCCAACCGCCCTACCTTCTTGGGCCCATTCACCAGCCCCCCAAGCTACCTCAAGGGAGAGTTCCCAGGTGACTACGGCTGGGACACCGCCGGCCTCTCCGCCGACCCAGAAACCTTCTCCCGCTACCGCACCATTGAAGTCATCCACGCCCGCTGGGCCATGCTCGGCGCCCTCGGCTGCGTCGTCCCAGAATACCTCAAACGCGCTGGCATTGTTGACTTCCCAGAGGCTGTATGGTTCAAGAACCAGGCCCTCATCTTCTCTGATGACGGTATCAACTATTTGAACAAACCATCCCTCATCCACGCCCAGAGCATCATCGTCACCGTCTTCTTCAACGTTCTCCTCATGGCTTGGGTTGAGTACTACAGAGCCACTGGCGGACCATTTGACTTTGATGACAAACTCTACCCAGGTGGACAATTTGATCCACTTGGATTGGCCAGTGATCCAGAGGCTTTCGATGAGCTCAAGGTCAAGGAAATTAAGAATGGACGTCTGGCTATGTTTTCAATGTTGGGCTTCTTTGTCCAGGCTATTGTCACTGGTAAAGGTCCACTTGAGAACTTGAGCGATCATTTGGCTGATCCATCTAATGTTAATGGATTTGCATTTGCTCAGCAATATGTTCCAAGCCCTTAAATGGTTGATAAGTACAAAGTGTGGAAAGAAAGAGAGAAACAAAGTAGTGGTAGTGCATATTTCATTTCCTCCAATTTGGTGGTTATTAGCAAAGGTACCTTAAGTAGTAAATTTATAGATATAATAGATAGGTTTTAATGATGATGAGAAGATAATTGATTTTGAAGGAAGCAATGAGAAGAAAAACAAGGTGATGAGATGATTGTTTTGTCCTTTTAAACAACGAAGAGAAAAGGATGGAGAAGAGCCAGGCCTGAGGTCTAGTTCTGATTCTTGGTTTTCATTTCTTTGTACTAAGATATGCTCTGTAAAAGAATATTGTTGTAGTTTATGTTGTTGGTGATGACAGACTGTGAAAGGTTGAGCAGTGCATATCTCACTCTGATGTGAGAGATGGCGGTGGTAGGGAGATGGCACCGCCGAAGTGTGTGCTTGATAGATAATGGATGAGAATGGGACGTGATTTACTCATGCATTGTCTCACACACGTGTCCTTGAGGTCTATGGTAGCATCAGTTGGGTGATAGTACGCACAGTAAATTCTGTCTCATTTATTGAATAATCCCAAGGAATTGACGACATTTCTCTTTGCATACTCCACAATGATCGGCACTGTCAGCCACCTCACCATTGCACCACACATATCCAAGTCATTAAAGCGCCAGAGATGCATCTGCATTCCATCAGCTAGCAAAATAGATGTGCCATCCGACGCCGCTGCTGGCTTCGACCCAGACGGTCTCTATTCCAAACTTCCTTCTCCCGCTCTTGGTGGCCATTTTGCTCGACGTGAAGGGCGCTCCTCCCCTAAGCCCATTACTGGTACTCCTCCCTCACCCCCTCCTATTGATGTCTCCGCCCTGCTCAAGCCCAAAAATCTATCACAATCCATTCTCAATCGTGGCATCGGCGCAGGACCTGCTGCTGCCGCTGTCCAACCACCAACCCAGCCATCATCATCATCATCATCGCCAGGCAGTAAAATAGAAAATGTGTTCTTAGACACCTTTGTTGGACCCCTTGCTGCACCCAGAGTCTTAGAGAGTTTCAGACGGATCCGTTTTGGCTCTGAGTTTCAAAAGCACTGGCCTGGTCTTGGGCTTCAAAAAGCCGAGAGTTACGTGGAGGGACTGTCAGCAGAGCCCTTTCCCGACCCATACAATGGCAGATATCCCTGGTTACTGGCAGTAGAAGAAAATGCAGCTATAATACAGCGGGAGTTCAAGGAGATGAATGCAAACGTGGAGGCATTGAAGAGCAAAGGGAGCAATGTGTGGGTGCCAGCTGCACGAAAGGAAGCGGTTGCCTATGGGCCAAATTGGCGAACCTTGGTGCTTCAAGACCGAGGTATTTGGGATGATACCAACAGTAAATTGTTCCCTAGGACGAAGAAAATATTCATAGATCTCAAAGCGCCCACTTTAGAGGTATTTTTTGCTCGTCAGGAAGCTAAAACTGGGATTAAAACCCACACTGATGGAGCCAACTTCATTCAAACCTCTCATCTTGGGCTGGACATCCCCAAAGGAGAGTGTTGGATGATTGCTGGAGATCATAAAAGAAGTTGGAAGAATGGTAAAGTTTTTGTATGTGATACAAGTTTCATGCATGAGACATTCAATGATACTGACAATGATAGATTTGTGCTCATCATGAGACATTGGCATCCAGAAATGTCAATTGTGGAGCAGGTAGCAACACAATTTTTATTCGATTGCCTGGATGATTCTACACCTGCTGGGTTTAGAGCGGCACAGAAGAGTGCAAACAAGAAGATTAAAGAGGCTGCAATGAATATTGGGGGGGTTGGGGGGAAAAAGGTGAAGAAGAGTGCTTCAAAGATGAGGAGTGGCGGTGGTGGGTTTGGCATGTAAACCGAGCGGTGAAGAAGTAAGTCTGGAGGTGAGAACGTTTGAAAGTGAAGATATTTGGCGTCTATTAGAATCGTCTAAGATTGGTATTGTTATCCTAAGCTTTCTTTGCCTCTAATTGTCGTGAATGTCAGCAAATATTTGGCAATCCCATCATCTCTCGATCAAAAATATAATAGTTCATCCAAGCATCTCTCCCATCACGCTGCCTTCAGCACACGTCACGCATGGCACAATCATAGAATCAGTAACACACGAATGGCTTCACCTTCGGCAGCTGTGACAATCCAGCCAGTCATCACCTCCGACCATCTCCGCCTCTTCAAAGACATAACACGTAGCTATTTAAACTGGCTAGACGAGGACCTTGACTATCAAGGAGTAGAAGATGAACTAAACGCACTCCCAGGATATTTTGATGAAAAGTTAGGAGGCTGCATGCTCCTTGCATTCGAACCTACTCACACTGATGGCAATGACAGCGACAATCAAACATGTATAGGTGCAGTAGCAGTTAGGTGCTTAGCTGGTCTCTATGATGGAGATCACCTCTTTGGTCACCCAATACGACAAGTATGCGAACTGAAGAGACTGTTTGTCCTCCCTAAACATCAAAATAGGGGAGCTGGAAAGGCTCTCACCGAAGAGGCAATGAAGAAGGCAAGAGAGGGTGGGTACCATGTGATGGTGTTGGACACACTGGACAGATTAGTGGCTGCCAATAAATTGTATGCATCACTAGGGTTTGAGCAATGTGATGCTTATAATCATTGTCCTTTAGAGAAGCCTATGTATTTTAGGAAGAATTTGCTGTAGATGAGGGAAGGTTATTGGTATTAAAAAGAGTGTTGAAAATAAAAGGAGGTAGGTTGGGAAGAGAGCAGGGGAGGCATTGAGTGGGTCCGGCAGAGAAGAGTTTTACCACCTCTCTGCGTGATATCCTGGCGTTCTGATGGATAGACCCTAGAAAGTATGAATACGACTTTAATTACACATTAGATCTGATAGATATAACACTACAACAAGACAGGGAACCGTGTGAATTCTTACCAATATTAATATATATTAGTGAAAGGTTGGTTCTGGGGGGATAATGTTTGTTTTAGCGTCATTAGGGGGTTGTTTAGCCACGTCAGCAGCTAGCTGTGCGTGTTCATGCTGCGCCTACGCCACAAAGGAAGCAATGAAGAGCTCGGCAAGATTTGCTTGGTCGATTCTGTTCACATTCAGTCTGCTGTTGAGCTGGGCATTGCGAGACTTTGCTAAAACATTCCTCAAGCAAATACCATGTAAGTTATTAGTGTCACAAAGCACAAACTTGCTCACACATTCTCCCTTCTTGTCATCGACCCCAACTCCACACCAACTCTCACTCTATCTCTCTTACTACACACACATATACACAGGGATCATAAAACATGGCGACCTAGACCACTCAGACGCCTGGTTTGGACAACAAGCAGTTTACAGAATCTCAATGGGCAACTTCCTCATGTTTAGTACCCTCGCCATCATCACCCTTGGCGTCCGCTACCGTGGCGACTGGAGGGACAAGCACCTCCATCATGGCAGCTGGCCCATCAAGCTACTATTATGGTCTGCCTTCAACACCCTCCCCTTCTTCTTCCCCAATAGCCTCATCAATGCCTACTCTTGGCTTGCCAGGTTGGTATCCCTCTCTTCCTGGCCATTCAGCTCATCATCATCTTGGACGTCACACAATCTTGGAACGATTCTTGGGTTGAGGAAGGCGCCGATGATGAACGCTTCCTCTATGCTTTACTAGCCTTGACAGTTGCAGCATATGCCGGATGTATAACCATGGCAGGGCTGATGTTTCATTGGTTTAATCCAACTATCCAAGGAGGAGAAGGAGGAGGCGACTGTTCCCTCAACATTTCCCTCATCACCATTGCCATCCTCCTCTGCATGGCAATAACCTTTGTATCACTACACCCGGCTGTCAGCAGGGGGTCCATATTCCCAGCTGCATCTGTCAGTTTGTATATCATATACCTCCAATTTTCTGCTATGCAGAGTGAACCTAGGGAGTATGCGTGCAATGGATTGGGGCATCAGTTGAATGCTGCCTCGGGGACGACGCTGGCAACGGGGATGGTTTTTACTCTACTCAGTGTTGTGTATGCAGCCTTTAGAGCTGGTTCTAACACTCAGACATTCTCTATGTTTGGAGATGAGGATGATACTTATTATGGGCAAACAAGTTGCGGTGGGAGTAATATATTAGAACCATTGATGCCTCAGAATATTGCAGGACTACAAGTAAGCAGCATTAGTGGCTTGACATCTGCTGGTCTAGATGGCAATAACGACATCAATGATGCAACTGCCCCTGGATCACTGTCGATGGACAGAGCTACTGCAGTTTCGGGGTCTTCCATAGGAGGTAATAAAAGAAGAAAACCAGGTGATGGCAATGCTGAAGAAGAAGATTGGAAGACTATCCCATACAGCTACTCCCAATTCTACCTAGTATTCGCCCTAGCCTCAGCCTACATTGCCATGCTTATGACTGGCTGGGGCTCTGGATCTGAAGCCAAGGATTTAATAGATGTAGGCTGGGTGAGTGTGTGGGTGAAGGTGCTGAGTGAGTGGGGAATTGCTGGGTTGTTTGTATGGATGTTGGTAGCTCCATTAATGTTTCCTGATAGGGATTTTAGCTAGAAATAATAAGGAAAGGAGAAAGGAATGTGTGTCTTCTATTATATTTTATACAACCATGTAACACACACACACACATATATATATAAGATACCGGTATTATGATTCAAGGAAAACGAAACCAAAAGGCTTCTACACACAAATGGAAATAGTATACATATCAGCATATCAATATTAATAGCGGTCTTGTCCGAATGACGTATCAATATTGATCTCTCCACCAATCCCTCCTGCTGCCCCTCCTTCACCCAATGGTGGCAGCGGGATAGATGGCTGATGCGTATGATGATGATGATGGTGCATCCCTCCTCCTCTTCCTCCCCTACCCCCACTCTGGCCTCCTCCTCTATACCCCCCTTTTCCTCCACCACCGCCGCCGCCGCCGCCGCCATTAGAGCCAGAAATTCCATCAAAGAAACCTGCATCTGAATCATCATAAGCACCAGTTCTATATCCGCCTTTGAATGAACCTTGGGCATCAAAGCTGCCTGAACCACCACCACCACCACCATGGGATGCCGATGATGCTGAGGAGGAGGGATCATCTAGTGCCCATTCTGGTAAGTAACCACCGCCCCTTCCTCTTCCACCTCCACCTCCTCCTCTATATTGTTGGTTACTGTTGTTATTGTAATGTCTTCCACCTCCTCTACCTCCACCTCCACCACCTCCTCTATACTGTTGGGTTGGGTTGTACCTGGCTGCACCACTACCACCAGGAGGAGGAGGACCTCCTGCCCTTTTTCCTCGAGGTTGGTAATTGTACTGCTGTTGCTGATACTGGAATTGCTGCAATTGCTCAGGGTTCATAGCTTGCTGTTGTAATAGTTGTTTGCGTCGCATCTCGCTCATACGAGGAGCTTCACCATTGAGAGCAGTCTCGAGAGTGATCTTTTCGAACTTTGCCATCAAGTCGTCGAGTGACTGTTGACGAGCAGTGAGCTCAGCCTGGAGGAGACCCTTCTTGGCCTGGTCTTCTTCTGCTGTGATTTGGTCTTGGATTTCTTTAACAGCAGTTTCATGGGATCGCTTTTCTTCGATTTGAGTGGAGTTAAGGCGGAGGTGGAGCTTGTCGTGTTTGATCTTTTCTTGTTCAGCCCTTAAGACGTCGTCGACGCTGGTGCCCAATCGTTGAGCAATGACCTCTTCCCTAGATTTTGCAGCTCCAAATGGGTTCTTTGCATTGAATAGAAAGGAATGGTGAGTTGATGTGTTTATGGTAGGGGGAGTTTTGCTATTTCGAGACTAAAACGATAGGGATTACAAACCTTTGATGCCAGGGCAGCTTGGCGTTCTTGCTCTAGTTTGGCTGCTGCATTTGGGTCACGAGGCTTGAGATTTAGGCGTGGTCGTTCAGATGGAGGCTTGGCATCAGCAACAGCTACCGGTTCAGCTGTTGTTGACATGGTCTCAACTGATTCAGTTTGATGACCTCGAAAAGTTAAGTTGAGAAGGGTTTGAGAAGCGGAAATAGGGATTTGTCGCCTCTAAAGATGCTGCAATTTCTGAATAAGTGCTTATCTACGAAATATTTGCCCGTCAGGCTGTAAATTAGTGGAAACTAAGAAAAAACACCGCAGTAGCTTCCAGTTTGCGCTCCGACTCCTAAAAGCTCTTTGCCCAAGGATGTAGGATGTAGGATGCTTCCTAAATGTTTCTCTTCAACTTGACAATGATACATGATTCATTAACCTGATGCTGAATCTTGTTGATGCATAGACCCTGATGATGATTGGTGAGGCTCTGCACCCAACTTGGCAAGGAGGTGGTTGTCGACTGCTGAAAGAGACTTGGTCTCTCCCGTTGTGCGGCATTCCCACTCTCAATATACAATAGACCAAAACATAAAACATTTGCACTACCATGCATTCATATATCTGACAAATTTATGGAATTGATCTAGCATTGGAGCATACTTCGGGCATTGAAAAAACTTGACCAAGTCACTAAAAACGTCTCTAGCTCTCCATCACGATGGTAGAATCAAGCAAATCACACGTACGAACAGCACTAGAGCTCTTATTGTGCGTCACTGGAATCTATGGAGCCTACTTGACGCAAGGAGTCGTTCAAGAATCCCTTGCCACCAAGACCTTTGGCCCCGACTCCCTCCGCTTTGTTCATCTCTCCTCTTTAAACGCCGTCCAAAGCTGGGTCTGCTTCATTTGGGCATTCTTCCTCCTCTCCATCTTCCCTAGTACTGGAAATTCCAAGGATGTTCCTCCATTCCATGTATACTGGAAACCTGGTGTTTCAAACGCTGTCGGCCCAGCATGTGGCCTCATTGCCTTGACATACATCTCCTATCCAGCTCAAGTCTTGGCAAAGAGCTCTAAAATGATCCCAGTCATGTTGGCAGGTGTTATAATATATGGAAAGAGATATGCTCCAGTAGAGTATTTCTGTTGCTTGCTAGTGTCAGGGGGAGTGTCTTGGTTTGCCTTGGCCTCCAAGACAACATCTTCAAAACTTATCTCCCCAAATGCCCCACTAGGGTATGCACTAATAGCAGCGAACTTATTCTTTGATGGCTACACAAATGCAACACAAGATGATATTCATAAAAAGTATAAAAATAAGAATCCGCTGGTAACAATGTGTTGGATGAATTTCTGGTGTGGATTGTACTATGTGCCATTGATGTTTCTCGTGAGCAAGACTGGATTTGAAGTCTTAGAATTCTGCTCAAGGTACCCAGAAGCAGGGACTAATTTGTTGCTGTTCTGCTTATGTGGTGCTATTGGTCAGTTGTTCATATTCTTTACGATTAGTAGGTTTGGATCGTTGGTGAATACGTTGATTACAACGACGCGGAAGTTTTTCAACATTTTGTTGTCAGTGTTGTGGAATGGGAACCCTTTGATGTCAGAGCAGTGGTTAGCAGTTGGGTTGGTATTTGGTGGATTGTTGTTGCATACTGCTGCAAAGAGGGTGTATAGTGGAGGTAAGGGTAGTGATAAGAGTAGGGGGAAGCAACCTTAGGTGATGTGTGTGTGGAGAGGGGGGGGGGAGATGGGAGGGCGGGCGGGAGAGAATTTCGTTACTTGGTTGCCTGTTAGTTCTAGGAATTGTATGTCTTTCAACCGTATAACTGCTGTGAATTTATAGAGAGATACTCGACGATATTGAATCCAGAAAAAAGAGGAAGACCCTGAAAGACGATTTTAAACACTAATTTGATTTTTGCGTCCTCCTCCGTATTTCACTAGTATATTTACTGTCTGGAAGTGTCTAATAGTTGCAAATAACTTCATCTTCATACTCTGAAATAGAACCACCTTGAAATATGGTGCGTGCATCTGGTTCAGGCCAGGCAAACGGAGCTCCTAGCAAGGCTACTGATGTAAGTTTAGCATCCACAAGATACCCGCGATGCCTAGAAATGGCGTAGAATTATGATAGGCCACGAAGAACCCTTACAAATCTCACATTCCTCCCCCGTTCTCATCCCCATCCTTCTCTCTCTCCCTCTCTCTCTCTCTCTCTCTCTCTACACACACACACACACACAATATCACCAACCACAGGGCTTTGCTCTTGGCTCCAGAGTCTCTGCTCAGTCAACCTTTGACAACCAGCCACATCCAGCAGAGATTGTAGATAAAAAGAAATCAGAAAAGGCCAAGGAATGGTCCTACTACCTCCACTATACAGATTTCGACAAGCGACTTGACGAATGGCTCCCTGCCTCCAAAGTCTCCGACCTCTCCACTCTCAATGCAGCAGAAAAGGCAGACCCACTAGGTAGAGTAGCATCCGGCAGCGCCAGTGACCTCTACACCCAACTGAGTGGTGGCGACCAGAAAATAACCCGCCGCTTGAAACGCCAATACAACGAAACTCATCACATTGGTGCGGACATGGAGGAGCTGACGCCTCTGGATCGTCATCTCGAGGAGGAACATCAACACAGAACGCGTGTTAAAAATATCCAAACTATTGAACTAGGCAGGTATGAAATAGACACATGGTACTACTCTCCCTATCCAGAGCCATACTCTTCTTGTGAGAAGCTCTACATTTGTGAGTACTCCTTGAAATATTTTAGAAAGAAGAAGACGCTACTCCGTCACCTGGCAAAATTAACACTGAGGGCGCCACCGGGTGATGAAATCTACCGCTCCCCTGCACCCCCAGCTGACAATCCTGAGTTCATAGGAGGAGCAGTGACAAATCCACCTATGTCCATGTTTGAAGTTGACGGCAAGAAGAGTAAAGTATACTGTCAGAATCTATGCCTGCTGTCAAAGCTGTTCTTAGATCACAAGACGCTGTACTATGACGTCGACCCGTTTTTATTTTATGTGCTGTGCGAGAGAGATGAACATGGATACCATCCAGTGGGATATTTTTCTAAAGAGAAGAACAGCGCTGAAGGGAACAACCTGGCATGCATCCTCACATTTCCTTCTCATCAAAGAAAAGGCTACGGCCGCTTCCTCATTGCATTTTCTTACGAGCTGTCTAAAAAAGAAGGTAAAATAGGATCCCCAGAGCGTCCCCTCAGTGATCTGGGTGCGGTATCCTACAGATCTTACTGGACCAGGGTGCTGTTGGAAGCGTTGAGGGATGCAGGAGCTGGCGTGAAGAGCAGATCAGTGAGCATCCAAGATATTTGCGACTTGACTGCCATCAGGTTGGATGATGCAGTGAAAACACTAGAGTCACTGGGTTTAGTGAAATACTGGAAGGGGGATTACTTGCTTGTGGTGACACAGAGGGTAGTAGAAGAGCATCTGAAGACGTTGATGAGTCAGAAGAATATTGAGATTGATACAACCAGGTTGCATTGGACCCCATTTGGAGGTATTAAGAAGTAGAGAGGTGTGGGGTAGTAGAGAGGTATTAAGAAGTAGAGAGGTGTGGGGTAGTGGGTGTGGGGGTAGTAGGTGTGGGGGTGCTGTTTGTTTCTTCTCATCTCATCGCATTGGCTCTCTCTATTATTTGTTGACAACCACTTGTTTTTAATTCTTTGTTGTTTGGGCAGACCACATGTAATGACATCCATTCATTTTAAGTTTATTTAACGTATGAGAACCCTCCCCCCACACCACCACACCTACTACCCCTCCTCTGCTAAAAACTTGACAATGGTAGGATGGATTGCTTCGGGAAAGTCTTCACAAGGACTATGCCCCAACTTGGCTTCAACTCCAGTGGCCATCTTCATACACGTTCTTTTAGAATCCAACCAGTTTAGTGGATTTGAAATATCGAGAAATTGATCAGCACCGCCCCATACCACCAAACTTGGTTTCTTCCAGGTCACAAAACCGCCATCTACTCGCCTTAACAAATCACTCCACTGCAAGCTTGCCATGGTCTTTTCAATCGCTTGACTTGCAGCTGGATTGGATTGATACGCAGCGTTATAGGCATCAGCATCTCGTTGATTGAGTGCATAGGGCCCTCCTGCTGCATTGTATAAATCTCCAGCAAAGGTTGACCCCGCTTTTGGGCGGAGGAAGGGAATAGGATTTTGATAAGCACCGAGTTCTGGTCTCAATTTGGAATTAAGTGCAAGTGGTGTATTTAATATAATTAATTTAGCAATATTCTGTTCGTCTCTCAGTGCATACAACAGACCTACTTGTCCTAGCACGTATCCCTGAACCATCAGTGCAAATGGTTTCTTGGAAAGAGGTAGCTGGCTTATGGCCAGTTGCAGTTCTGCCACATAGCTGTCAATAGAGTAGTCAAATCCAGAGGCAGCGACAGGCTTATCAGAGGCACCGTGACCAATCCAATCAAGGGCAATAGCATCATGGCCAGCCTCTGCTAGTAATCTGATTGTGTTTCTATAGGCATACGATTGGGAACCCAGGCCGTGAAGGCATACAACTGGGAGCTTGGAATTAGTAGCACCATCATTGTTCTTGGTTGGTTGGGATCTTCTGTATGCCCAGGTGTATCCAGTAGAAGTGGTAATTCTATCTGGAGCTATTGATGCAGCTGCACTACCACTGATGACTTCCCCAGTCATAGGGTCTATTTCATCTAGTTGATCTGAAGGGGAAGCATGGCACAGCCAAGGCGGTGAGGATGGTGACTGGTGTGTTAACGATTGATGCATTGTCCGATTCTTGATGGTAAACGATTTGTTGGATGTGTGTAAGTGTAAGTTTGGCGAAATATGGCATCCAGCTAGACGGTGAGAGATATGGGTGGTGGCTAAATACATCTTCGGTGATGTGATATTGCAGGTTGATAGGTGATTTGATGGGTAAAGGTAGTACGTAATTATCTTGGTACAATGTTCAAACATTACGGAAATGCAAGTAGGATGAATGGGGGTTAAATCTCAGTGTCATTCTCAATGTCACAAACGCTTCTTAACCTCTCAATTGCAAGCAAGAGCTCCTAGCAACTCTGAAATTAGTTTGGAAGAATTTTGCAGGGTAAAAACGGTGAAGGCATATATGAGAACTAGTAGTAGCATATAAACATATATATATATATATAGCTGTAATACAAATAAACATGCCCAGTTTAGCCGATTTGACCAAAGAGGCATTGGATTCTACAGATGCGATCGACACAACTAATATAGACGAGAAAATAGAAATAGCATTGGCCTGCCCCTGTATAGGTGAGTGCGGATTAATGGACAGCTGAAGTTCCATTGTCAGGTACCCTGCATGTATATGTTCCCTCAAGCTCACATCCCCCCCCCCCCCCCCCCCCCCCCCCCCCCCCCCCTGCAGCCCCCTGCGCCCCCCTTTCCCCCCCCCCCTCTTCTTTT
>Ga0114919_10000771_pt1 | contig 25386 bp, 23 predicted proteins | sample BlataG_FD_88682 | JGI IMG/M metagenome (GOLD analysis project Ga0114919, IMG submission 88682) | Deep subsurface microbial communities from Black Sea to uncover new lineages of life (NeLLi) - Black_00105 metaG | ecosystem: Environmental > Aquatic > Marine > Oceanic > Sediment | place: Atlantic... | reverse complement strand
CATCAGCCGGGGGCGGTGCCCGATGACGCTGACCTGCTGCTCACCGTGCGCGCCAGCACACTTCGCCACCATGGGGGGCAGGCTGCCTTTCCCGGTGGCGCCGCCGACCCGGTTGACGCGGGCCCGGTAGCGACGGCGTTGCGGGAGGCACGCGAAGAAACCGGCGTCGACGTCAAACGACTTCAACCCCTTGTGACGCTCGAGCGAATGTTCATCCCGCCCTCGGGTTTTCACGTCGTGCCGGTGCTCGCCTACTCGCCTGACCCGGGCCCCGTCGCGGTGGTCGATTCATCGGAAACCGCGATCGTTGCACGGGTTCCTCTGCGTGCCTTGATCAATCCACGAAATCGGTTGATGGTGTGCCGCACCGGTGGTGAACGACGCTACGCGGGTCCGGCATTCGCACTCGATGAGATGCTGGTCTGGGGCTTCACCGGTCACGTAATCTCAGCGATGCTTGATGTGGCCGGATGGGCACAACCGTGGAACACCGAGAACGTTCGAGAGTTGGACGAGGCAATGGCACTCGTCGGCGAAGACAGTGAGGATCCGCTGTGACGAGTTCGCAATGGCTGGATATCGCCGTGATCGCGGTGGCGCTCATCGCCGCGATTTCAGGATGGCGATCTGGCGCATTAGGTTCGCTCATGTCGTTCGTGGGCGTGATCCTCGGCGCCATCGCCGGCGTGATGCTGGCGCCGCACGTGATCAGCCATGTCGACTCACCACGCGGGAAACTCTTCGCCGCGCTCTTCCTCATCCTGGCTTTGGTGGTGATCGGTGAAGTCGCCGGTGTGGTCCTCGGGCGTGCCGTCCGCGGATCGATCCGAAGTTCTCCGGTGCGGGTCGTGGATTCGATGATCGGCGTGGCTCTGCAATTGGTGGTCGTCGTGGTTGCTGCCTGGTTACTGGGCAGCCCATTGACCTCGTCGGGTCAGGTGGGGCTCGCGTCAGCGGTCCGGGGCTCGACGGTGATTTCGGAGGTCGACAAGTACGCGCCGGAATGGCTTCGGACCGTGCCTAAGCGGATGTCGGCGCTGCTGAGTACCTCTGGATTACCCGATGCGCTGGAGCCGTTGGAGCCTGTCCAGGCCCCGAATGTCGACGCGCCGGATGCCTCGCTGGCCGATAGCCTGGTGGTCGCACGCTCTCAGGCTAGCGTGGTCAAGATTCGCGGTGTGGCGACCGGATGCCAAAAAGTCCTTGAGGGAACAGGTTTCGTGGTTGCACCGAATCGGGTGATGTCCAATGCGCACGTGGTGGCCGGCGCGGACAGTGTCTCCGTGGAGGCTGAGGGCAAGACGTACGACGCGACGGTCGTCTCCTACGATCCCGACGCCGACATTTCAATTCTTGATGTCCCCAACCTGCCCCAGGCGCCGTTGGTATTCGCCGACCAGCCTGCTAAAACCGGCACGGATGCAGTGGTTCTCGGCTTCCCCGGCGGCGGCGACTTCGTCGCCACCCCGGCTCGGGTCCGCGAGATCATCGAACTAAGCGGGCCCGATATTTATAAGAGCACCACGGTCAACCGCGAGGTCTACACGATCAGGGGAGTGGTGCGCCAAGGAAATTCGGGTGGTCCGATGATCAACCGTGCCGGGCAGGTGATCGGTGTCGTATTCGGCGCTGCGGTCGACGACAACGACACCGGATTCGTAATGACCACCAACGAGGTGTCCCGGCAGTTGGCCAAGATCGGCAACACGGCCAAGGTCCCGACCGGAAAGTGTGTCAGCGGCTAAGTAACGAGGTCGAAGCGTCCAGAAAGCGCTGAAGTTCTTCGTTGACTGGACCCGGCGCTTCTTCGTGGGCGTAGTGGCCGGCACCGGCGATCCCGGCGAATCTGCCGTGCGGCGCATAATGCCGGCTGCGGTCAACGGCCTCGGCCAGGACATAGGGGTCGGCGAGACCGCGCAGATGCAGCAGCGGAATGTCGAGTGGACGGTTCATTAAATTCATGAATCGCCGGCCTTCGCCACGAAACTGACTGCGCACCGCCCAGCGTTGGTATTCCAGGCCGCAATGTGCGGCCGATGGAATTTGAATAGCCTCGCGCAGGTGGGTGATGGTCTCAGAAAAGTCCGCCGAGGCGGCCCACTCTCGGGACGCCCGGCTGCGGACCATCGTCTCGAGTGCTTCGGCATTGTGCCGGGTGAGTGTGTGTTCGGGCCACAGCGGGACCTGGTAGCTCAGCAGGCTGGGCAGAAGGGCCCGACCCTGACCGTTGTGGCCCGGACGACGGCCGCGACTGAGCACCGAGGCGCGCAACGCCGCCGGGTGCGGTGAGCTGATCAAACCGATCGCGCGTACCACCCGGGAATGCAGGACCGCGGTGGCCCAGCACACCAGTCCGCCGTCGGCATGACCGATCAGAGTGGCCGTTGGGTGACCCAGTGCGCCAACCAGCCCGGCGGTGTCTCCGGCCAGTGTCCAGCCGTCGTAACCGCGCGGGGGTTTGTCGCTGCCGCCGTACCCGCGGAGGTCGACCGCGACCACGCGAGCACCGGTCAAACCGCGCAACTGATGGCGCCATGACCACCAGAACGCCCCGAAACCATGCAGCAGGATCACTAGGGGCCGAGTGGTGGGCGGGGTGTCGTCGCCGGGGCCGGTCAGTGCCTCGGCGCACTGGAACCGGATTCCGTTGGCATGCACCTCGTGGTGACGCCATGGCCCCGCGATCCGGGTGACCGACGGATCGGGCCGGGCCATCACCAACCCGACGGGTCGGCGGGCGATTGGGTCGTGGTGCCGGAGGATCTGAAGTTTCCGGGAGACAGAGCCGCGGTGGTCTCCTTGACCGACTCGATGGTTTGTTGTGGGCCGCGGATTCGGCGCACTTTAAAAAAGCCCAGCAGGGCGAGCACCGCCGTGACGATGAGCATCAGAACGAACACGATCAGGAACGCGGCCCAGCGCCACAGCCAGGTGTCGAGGAGTTCGGCGAGAAAGAAGAACATGAAGAAGGTCGAGTACAGCAGCACCACCAGGGCCAGGATGAAATAGACGCTACCGGTGAGTCCCTTCTTCACATCGCGGGTGATTTCCGCCTTGGCCAGTTCGACCTCGGCGCGCACCAGGGTCGAGACCTGAGTAGTGGCGTCCCTGACCAGCTCGCCGATCGAGGCCTCGGCAGCGATCGCATGCGGGTCTGCCAGCGGAATCGAGGTCACGGTGTCGGGCACCCCGGTGTTGTGATCCCGATTGCTCACGGTCGTCCTCCAAGGTCGGTGTGATCGATTCATGGTGCCATGCCCGACTCCTGGCCGGATACCCGTCGCGTTGTTACGCAAGTTACGCAAGTGGTCAAGTTAGACTGATCTTTCAGATGTGACGACGACGGAGGTTCCAGTGATCACCCGCAGGCGCATGCGGTATTCGGCGGGGGCTGTGGCCATGGCACTGGTTGCTGTGCTGCCTGCTCACGCTGCGCTGGCGGCCCCCGACGAGAGGGTCGCGATCGGCGGCGGAGCAGGGATCGTCATCGACGGTGAGACGTACTGCACACTGACCGCGATCGGCAATGACAAGACTGGAGCGCTCGTCGGCTTCACGTCAGCGCACTGCGGGGGTCCCGGCGCGCAGGTGGCTGCCGAGACTGCCGGGGCCACCGACGTGATCGGCACCATGGTTGCGGGCAATGACGGCCTCGACTACGCCGTGATCCGCTTCGATCCGGCGAAGGTAACGCCGGTCTCGAACTGGAGGGGTTTCGTCATCAACGGCATGGGACCCGATCCCGCCTTTGGACAGGTCGCCTGCAAGCTCGGCCGGACCACCGGCTACTCGTGTGGTGTGGTGTGGGGTCCGGGCGACGAACCGGGCACCATCGTCAACCAGGTCTGTGGACGGCCCGGCGACTCCGGCGCCCCGGTAACTGTCAACAACAAACTTGTCGGAATGATTCACGGCGCGTTCAGCGACGCGATTCCGACATGCATCATTAAGTACATTCCGTTGCATACCCCGGCGGTGACGATGTCGATGAATTCGATCCTTGCCGATCTGGCTGCCAAGGATCGTCCCGGTGCCGGCTTCGTGCCGATCGCGAGCCCAACGCCCGGTCCGGCGTGATCTTGATGCCGGGTGCTCTTCACCCCTCGGCTTTACTGGAGCGAATCGCCTCGAAAACGGTGGGATCCACCAGCGTGGAGGTGTCGCCGAGTTCGCGGCCCTCGGCCACATCACGCAGCAGTCTGCGCATGATCTTGCCGCTTCGGGTTTTCGGAAGTTCCGGCACGACGTGAATCTCGCGGGGTTTGGCGATCGGTGAGATCTCCCGGGCGACCTGCGACCGCAACTCTTCGACCAGCTCCTTCGGCGACATCTCGGCGTGGTGCGCCTTGAGGATGACGAAGGCGCAAATAGCTTGCCCGGTGTGGGCGTCGGTAGCACCGACCACCGCTGCTTCCGCGACGCCGGCGTGGCCCACCAGGGCCGACTCCACCTCGGCGGTCGAGATCCGATGCCCCGATACGTTCATCACATCGTCGATGCGGCCCAGAACCCAAATCTCGCCGTCGCTGCCGTAGCGGGCACCGTCACCAGCGAAGTACCAACCCCGTTCGGCGAATCGGGACCAGTAGGTCTCGACGAACCGTTCGGGGTCTCCCCAGATGCCGCGCAGCATCGCCGGCCATGGTTTGTCCAGTACGAGGTAGCCGGTGACATGCTCGCCGTGTTCCGTCGCCGGGGGTAGTTCGTTGCCCTCGTCGTCGACGATCCTGGCTGAGATTCCGGGTAGCGGCCGCATCGCCGATCCTGGTTTACACGTCGTCACACCGGGCAGTGGGGAAATCATCACCGCGCCTGTCTCGGTCTGCCACCAGGTGTCGACGATCGGTGTCTTGTCGGCGCCAAAGACAAGCCGGTACCAGCGCCAGGCTTCGGGGTTGATCGGTTCCCCGACTGAGCCCAGCAGACGCAGGCTCGAGAGATCGTGGGCGAAGGGGATTTCCCGACCCCACTTCATGAACGTCCGAACCAGCGTCGGAGCAGTGTAATAGATTGTGACGCGGTACTTTTCAATGATTTGAAAATGCCGGTGCTCGTTGGGTGAGGCTGGAGTCCCTTCGTAGACGACCTGGGTCGCGCCGTTGGACAGTGGACCGTAGACGATGTAGCTGTGGCCGGTCACCCAGCCGATATCGGCCGTGCACCAGTACACGTCGGTTTCGTTCTTGATGTCGAATACGTAGTGATGGGTGTAGGACGTCTGGGTCAGATAGCCCCCGGAGGTGTGCATGATGCCCTTGGGCTTGCCGGTGGTGCCCGACGTGTACAACAAAAAGAGCGGGTGTTCGGAGTCGAATGCCTCCGGGGTGTGCTCAGGTGAGGCGACCGGCACCCTGTCGTGCCACCAAAGGTCGCGTCCCGATGTCCATGGAATCGCGATTCCGGTGCGGCGCACCACCAGGACGTTCATCACACAATCCTGACCGGCGACGGCTTCGTCGACGGCGTCTTTGAGCGATACCGCAGTGCCACGCCGATACTGGCCGTCGGTGGTGATCACCATCTTGGCTTGCGCATCATCGACCCTGGCCCGCAGAGCAGTTGCCGAAAACCCTGCGAAGACGACGGAATGCATGACGCCCAATCGTGCGCACGCCAGCATCGCCACGATGGCTTCGGGCACCATCGGCATATAGATGGCCACTCTGTCGCCGGAGACCAGGCCCAATTCGGTGAGGGCGTTGGCGGCCCGGCACACTTCGTCTTTGAGCTCGGCGTAGGTGATGCTCCGGGCTTCGCCGAGCGGTTCGCCCTCCCAGTGCAACGCGATCCGATCGCCGTTGCCGGCCTCGACATGGCGGTCTACGCAGTTGTAGGCGACGTTGATTTTGCCGCCGACGAACCATTTCGCCACCGGTGCATCGGAGTTGTCCAGAACATCGGTGAACGGGGTGTCCCAGGACAATCGGTTGGCTTGCTCGGCCCAGAACGCCAACCTGTCTGCCTCGGCGTCACGGTAGAGCTTTGAGGTCGCATTCGCGTGCGCCGCGAACGTGGCGGACGGCGGGTATGACGACGGAACATCGGCGTGCGTCTCAATCATGAGAGTGAGCGTAGTCACCCGATTGGTGCCCTGCGTGGCTACGTCACGCCGATCGCCGGGTGGCACATCCGGTGCGATGAACGGCGCTCCCTTGCCCGATCAACGGTTCAATAACCATGGTCAACTCAATTGCGATCCACTCGACCGTCTAAGGTTTCGGGCCGTGGAGTCTGGAAAGCGCGACCTCTTGGCGCCGCTACTGGAATTGCGGGACGTCGCTGACGCCGCAGCGGCGGCGCGCGAGGCGTTGGGCAGGGCGCACCGGCACCGCACCAATTTGCGTAACTGGCCTCGGACGGCCGCCGAGTCAGCGATTCGCGGTGCGCGGTCATCCTCGTCGCTCGACGGCGGTGGTGTGCAAATCGACACCGCCGGAATCCCTCCTGATCCGGTGCTTGCTGGAGCGTTGCGGGTCGGTCAGGCAATGGAGGGCGGGAGCACCACGATGGTGGGGGTGTGGCAGCGGGCTCCCTGCAGGCACTGGCGCGCCTGCATTCGCTGGCGGCCGCCGATCTCGTTGACGAGCAACGACTTGGTCGTCCGCGTCAGGTTCCCGAAGTCTCAGCTCGTTTGGACCTTCTCACTCGCCTGGTTACCGGAGGAAGTTCGGTGGGTGCACCGGTGCTGGCCGCCGTCGCGCATGGTGAGTTGTTGGCACTGGAGCCATTCGGTAGTGCCGATGGCGTTGTTGCACGGGGAGTTTCGCGCCTTGTGACGATTGCCACCGGCCTCGATCCGCACGGACTCGGGGTGCCGGAGGTCTACTGGTTGCGACGAGCCGAGGAGTATCGGTCTGCGGCGGCCGCCTTCTCCACCGGGGATCCCGGTGCGGTGGGCGCATGGCTGTTGCACTGCTGCCGGGCGCTGGAAGACGGTGCGCGCGAGGCACTGTCGATCGCGGAGGCCGCGGCCGGCTAGTCGCGAACGTGAAGCGGGCGGCGATCCGATAATCGTCGGATCGCCGCCCGCCAGCACGGTTGAGCGGGTTACCAGGCGTGCTAGTTGGGTTGCGTGGGTGGCCTCGGCGGTCATGCACTCGGTGTGCAATTACGCAGGCCCGCAACACTTCTGCCATATCGCGGCGTGCTCCGCGTGGGTGCCCGTAACCGTGCTGGACCGCTCAGGTCGGGAGGGAGAACCTTCTCTTCCGGCACTTCCTTGGCCTCGCTGAACGTCCGTAAGACCTTTGTACTCCGTGACGCCCGTCACAGCAAGGGTCAGCGCCGCATCAATTGCATATCGGTGCTTTCGGCGCTCGTCCAGCTGGGAAAATGGCAGCCTCGGACACCTGACGGTGACTGTAAGTTCACAGGAGAATCGTGGCTTTTAAGTCGGCCAAAGTCTTGCGTCGCGACCCGCCACTCTGTGTATAGTCTGTCTACTTGGCTTCGGCCGAGGGTGAATCAGCCCGACCCCCCGGGGCTGATACACGACGACCCTCGCCTCCTCCCCCCTTGGCGAGGGTCGTCCTTTTTTGGCGCTCTGATGGTTCGACGGTGCGGCGCCTGTCGGGGGTTGCCCACACCGCTGCGGTTATCCACAGCTTCCTGGCGGCGGACTGGTGTACCGGCCGGTGGCGCGTCAGCGTAAGCGCCGTGAGATCCAGTGAGCCGATCGTGTTGACCGTCTTGGGCGATCCCGAGCTCTCCGACAGCATCGACCGGGTCATCGCCGCGGTCGGACTCCGGTCAGTGCGGGCACCGGACCCGAGCCGTCAGAGTTGGCCGACGGCGGCCGCGGTGGTGGTGGATGAGGATGGCGCGCGTCGCTGCGTCCGTGCCGGTATGCACCGGCGGGAGGCGATATTCATGGTCAGATCCGCTGAACCCACGGCGGCGATGTGGGCGGCGGCGGTCGAGATTGGCGCGGAACGCCTCTGTGTGCTGCCGGTTCAGGAGGCCGAACTGGTCCGCTGCCTGTCCGAGGCCGCCGAGGCCGGCCGGATCGCACCTCGCCTCGGCCGGGTGATCGCCGTGACGGCGGGGCGCGGGGGCGGTGGAGCCTCGGTGTTCGCCGCAGCGCTGGGGCAGTGCGCGGGTGAGGGTCTGCTGGTCGATTTGGACCCCTGCGGTGGCGGACTTGATCTGCTGTTAGGAGTGGAGTCGTCTACCGGATTGCGGTGGCCCGATCTGGCAATTCAGAGCGGCCGGCTGAGTTGGACTGCGGTGCGTGAGGTGCTTCCACAGCTACGCGGACTGAGTGTGTTGTCCGGCACGCGGACGTTTTACGAGATCGACGCCGGCGCGGCCGCGTCGATCGTCGATGCCGGCCGGCGCGGGGGTGCCACGGTGGTCTGTGACCTGCCAAGGCAACTTACCTCGTCGTCACTGCGGGTTCTGGAGACCGCCGATCTTGCGGTGATTGTGACCAGTTGCGACGTGCGGGGGATCGCCGCGACCGCCGCGGTTGCGGGAGTGATTCGCACGGCAAACCCCAATGTCGGACTCGTGGTGCGTGGACCGGCCCCGGGTGGATTGCGGGCCGGGGAGGTCGTTGATATCGCTGCGGCGCCCCTGTTGGCGGCGATGCGCCCCGAGCCGATGCTCGCCGTGCAACTGGAGCACGGGGGCTTGCGGTTGCGGCGTCGGTCGCCGTTGGCCGCAGCCGCTCGGACAGTCCTTGGTGTGCTGCAGGACGCCCCCGGGGTCCGCGCCGCATGACCGGGTCGATGATCGACCGGGTTCGCGAGCGACTCGCGGCCGAGTCGGCGCCACTGCGGCCCAACGTGGTCGCGGCCGCGATTCGTGCGGAGGCCGGCGGAGTACTTGGCGACACCGAGGTCCTGAGCAACCTCCGACTTCTGGAAACTGAGCTGACTGGAGCGGGACTTCTTGAGCCCCTGCTGCGCGCCGTGGGTGTCACGGATGTGCTGGTGTCGGCACCGGATCAAGTCTGGGTGGATGATGGAAACGGCCTGCGCCGCAGTGAGATCCAGTTCCCGGATGAATCGGCGGTTCGACGTCTTGCGCAGCGACTCGCCGCAGCTGCCGGGCGGCGACTCGACGACGCGCAGCCCTGGGTAGACGGACAGCTCTCCGGTGTGGGCGGAGGGCAGTTCACGGTGCGACTACATGCTGTGTTGCCTCCGATTGCGGTGGCCGGAACCTGTCTGTCGCTCCGGATACTGCGGCCGGCCAGTCAGGATCTCGCTGCACTCACAACGGCCGGGGCAATCGGCCCGGCGGCCGCGCAGATACTCGCCGACATCATCTCCTCGCGGCTGGCCTTTCTGGTATCCGGCGGCACCGGGGCGGGGAAGACGACCCTGCTCGCTGCGGCACTCGGCGCCGTCGCCGGGCATGAACGGATTGTCTGTGTCGAGGATGCGCCTGAGTTGGCACCGAGGCACCCGCACCTCATCCGGCTGGTCGCCCGTAATGCCAATGTGGAGGGCGCAGGTGAGGTCACCCTGCGTCAACTGGTCCGACAGGCGCTACGTATGCGTCCCGACCGCATCGTTGTCGGAGAGGTCAGAGGTGCAGAGGTCGTCGACTTGCTGGCCGCGCTCAATACCGGCCACGATGGCGGGGCCGGCACGGTCCACGCGAACAGTCCAACCGAGGTGCCGGCCCGACTTGAGGCACTGGCCTCCGTCGGCGGGTTGAGTCCCGCCGCACTGAACAGCCAACTGGCCGCGGCGGTACAGGTGGTGCTGCATGTCAGTAGGGGCAGCCGTGGACGACACCTCGCTGAGATCGCCCTACTGCATCGCGACGACACGGGCCGTGTCCGGGTATTGCCCGTCTGGCACGTCGACCGTGGACTGCAAGAGGGTGCTGAGCCATTGCAGCGGTTGATCATCGAACGGTCCGACCGATGAGTGCGATCGCCACCGCCGCGGTTCTGCTGTCGACCGCGCTGATTGCTGCCCCGCCACCGCCACGTCGCCGGTTGCGGGCGGTGAAATCCCGGCCTCGGATCGGGCGGTTAGCGGTGTGGCTCGTGGTTCCCCTGATCGTCGGAGTCGCCATCTGGTCCTCGCCGGCACTCGGGTTGGCCGCCGTCCTGGTAGCCGTCGTGATCGCCAGGCGCCGTCACCGACGAAGTGGTGAGCGTCGGCGCCGTGGTGAGAGTAGGGCGATGACCGCAGCGCTCGAGGTCCTGGTGGGCGAGTTACGGGTCGGTGCGCATCCACTGCGAGCCTTCGGTATCGCGGCCGCGGAATCCACCGTGACGGGGTCGCCCCAGAGGGCTGAAACCGGGGTGGGGGACTCGCTGCGTGCGGTGGCGACCCGCGCTCGACTGGGTGCCGACGTGGCGGGGGGACTGCAGTCCGCGGCCGCGGGTTCGGCGATACCGGCGTACTGGGACAGGCTCGCGGTGTGCTGGATCTTGGCCACCGAACATGGACTGGCGATGTCGACCCTGATGGAGGCGGCGCACCGTGACATCATCAGCCGGCAACGATTCGCGGACCGGGTCCAGGCGGGGCTGGCCGGTGCGCGGGCCACTTCGGCCATCCTGGCCGGGTTGCCACTGCTCGGGGTGGCACTCGGTGAGCTCATCGGGGCCCGTCCGGTTCAGTTCCTACTCGGCGGCGGCCCCGGTAGTTGGTTGCTCGTGATCGGCGTGGGACTGATCGTGATCGGCGTGACCTGGGCAGACCACATCATCGACCGGCTGAGGCCATGACTGCGGCCGCACTGCTGTTGGCCGGGGCGCTGTTGCTGGGTGCGGGGCCCTTCAGCGCTCGGCAGCGGACCAGCGCGGCGATCGGCCAGCGGTGGATGGCCCGTCGGGGTCGGCGGCGACGTGACCCGTTCGCCACCGCCTCGGCGTTGGATGTTCTCGCGGTATGCCTCGCCACGGGGATGGCCGTACCGGCTGCCGCCGCCGCGACCGCTGACTACGCGCCCGCGACTCTGGGTTCGCAATTGCGTCGGGCCGCCGATCTGTTGGCGCTGGGTGCCGACCCGGATATCGCCTGGCAGGTTCAGGATCCCAGTGGCGAGGACGGATACGAGGCGCTCGCCCGGCTGGCCCGCCGCTCTGCCTCCTCAGGCAGCGCTCTGGCCAGCGGCGTCGCCGAACTCGCCGAGCAGTCCCGACAGGAAGCCGGTCACGCAGCGGTGGCCGCCGCCGAACGGGCCGGGGTTCTCATCGCCGGACCGCTCGGGCTGTGCTTCCTGCCGGCCTTCGTCTGCCTGGGCATCGTGCCGGTCGTGGCGGGTTTGGCCGGCGAGGTCTTCGGCTCGGGGTTGTTGTGACGCCGGCGGGAGTTCAGCGGAATCCACCAGAAGGGAAGAGCCATGATGCACAGATTTGCCCGGGTGACCAGGTACCGCTTGACGGCACTGGCGGTCGGGGAGGCGGGGATGTCGACAGTCGAGTACGCCATCGGCACTATCGCCGCAGCGGCGTTCGGCGCGATTCTTTACGGCGTGGTCACCGGCGACTCGATTGTCGGTGCCCTGACCAACATCATCAATCGTGCCCTGAACACCAGGGTCTGACCGGTGATGGCGGCTTCGGCACGGTCGAGGCCGCACTGGCCATTGCGACCCTCGTTGCAGCGCTGGTGCTCTGTTGCGCGGGTGTCGTCGCGGTCTCCCTGCAGTTGCGCTGTTTCGACGCCGCGCGGGAGGCCGCCCGGTTGGCGGCGCGCGGCGATCCGGCGGGAGCCGCGGCCGCCGTCAGTCTCGCCCCGGCGGGGGCCTCGATGGATCTGCGACGCGACGGCGGGTACGTGGTCGCCCGGGTCAGCAGTCGCTCGAGGATGCTGCCCGGCGTGGTCATCGTGGGTGAAGCCGTCTCGATCGCTGAGATGGGCACGTGAGGACACCGGGACAGCGACCGTACTGGCCGCCGTCCTGATCGCCGCACTGGTCAGCGTCGGTTACGGCGGTATCTTGATCGGCACCGCGGCACTGGCGCGGCACCGAGCGCAGGCGGCGGCCGATTTAGCGGCGCTGGGAGCCGCGGGTCAGCTGCTCCTCGGGCCCACCGCCGCCTGCGGGCAGGCCCGCCAGCTCGCCACCGCCATGGGGGCGGCGCTGGTTGGTTGCGAAGTCGTGCATCTCGACGTCGTCGTCACGATGACCGTCCGGACCGGCGGCTGGCTGGGCGGCGAGGCGCGGGCAGCGGCGCGTGCCGGTCCGGTTGCGACGGGTTAGTGAACGCCGTCGGTGGTCGCGGTGCGATGAAACTCGGCGAGTTCATCTCCGGTGGGCAGCCGCAATGTCACCAGGCCCGCGTAGACGCCCGCATCGAGCTCCATCCGACTTATGCTCACGTGCAGGGGGACCCAAGCCCCATCCTCGCCGGGCATACGCAAAACCGCGCTCGTGGAACCGGTTAACAGTTCGTCGGCCATCCGGGCCGAATAGAGCTTCTGATCCTCGGGGTGTAGCTGCGCCCCGGCCCGCCAGACGAAGTAGGGGCACGGTTCGTCGAGCCATTTCAGCGGCGTCCAGTTGTTGAGATCGACCAGCAGGCGATACACACCCGGCTCTGCCAGGCCGCCGAGGATGCGTTCGGCCAGTCGCTCAGTCGGCGGTGGTGTCGACTGCACCGAATCGACCAGGTTCATGGCCCGCGCGATGAGATGATCGCTACCGTCGGCCATGGTTTCCATGGCAGTGCGCACGGCGAAGCCGACCCGCCGAAATTGGCCCTGCTTGTCGATGAAATCCCAGGTGGCGCAATAGGTCCGATCGGGTGCCGCGTCGACGGCCTGCGCCAGCACTTTTGCCTCGTCGTGATTGAGGCTGCGGCTGGGGACATCGTCGATGAAGGTCCGCCCCTCGGTCGGCTCCGTCGCCGGATCCATGCCGGCGTTGATGAGGTACTGAACCGTGCCGGTGGCCTCGCCGGCGGTGAGGTCCCACAGCAGTGGGCCGGGAATCGGGCGTTCGGGAGGTTCGGTGTCGGGCGGGCCGCACCAGACCTGAACCGCGTGGATTCGGCCGTCGGACATTACGACCGGTTCGGTGCGGATGACCCGATGGGTCTTCGGCGTGATGCTGGACAGGGGCTGGCCGCTGGCGACGGTCTCGGTGATCGCAGTCTGGATCGCCGAAAGATTCGGATTGCGCCGGAGGAATCCTGCGAGCGGAACGAAATTCTTCATCTGCCGTCCCTGCGCGACCACCGCGGGTTGCCCACCCAGGGTCTCCACCAGCAGCCACCCCTGTGTCATGAGGAAACCCTAACGGGGTGCTCTGACATCTCATGGGCGGTTGCGGTCGGCGCCGAGAGGGTCCGACGTTTTTGCGCCTGCGCGCTCCGACGGCGTAGGCTGGCGCAGTTCGACTCGGGATATTTCCCGAGTCCCGAACTTGCCGAACGGTTCGCGTTGTCCGAACGTTCCTCGTTGTGATGTGCCGTGTCTTGGTAAACCGTGGCCGTCGACCGTACGAGGGGTCGGTCGGAGGCCCGGCCACTGCTGGACCGGTCAGTGCTGGTCGGCAGGTAAGCGGGCCAGCACTGACTGCAGCACCACAATCGCCCCCGCTTTGTCCAAAGGGTCGTTTCCGTTTCCACACTTAGGTGACTGCACGCACGACGGGCATCCCCGCGGGCACTCGCAGGCCTCGATCGCCATGAGTGTCGCCCGCAGCCAGACGCCGGCCTGACGGAAACCACGTTCGGCGAAGCCTGCGCCACCGGAATGACCGTCGTAGACGAACACTGTCGGCCGTCCCTGCTCGCCGGATGTTGTGGATACTCCGCCGATATCGCCCCGGTCGCAACTCGCGACCAGGGGTAGCAGTCCGATCGCGGCGTGCTCGGCAGCGTGCAGCGATCCCGGAATCCGTGGTGCCTCGATCCCGCTGTCCACCAGCGCTTCCGGGGCAATGGTGTACATCACCGCGACGGTGGCGAGGGTCTGCTCGGGCAGATCCAGTTCGACGAAGTCGATCACCTCGCCCGACGGTCGGCGGCGAAGAAAACCGATGACCTGGTGAGTGACCGAAACCGGAACCAGTCCCAGTGTCACCGCGCCGTGGTCGCGGCGTTCGCCGGTCGCCGTGACGGTGATGTCGGTGATCTCCCTGGGGTAGGTCGTATACCCCGGATCCTCGGCGTGGACGAAGGCCACCCGATCCTCGAGATCGAGGGAGTCAACCAGGTAGCTCTCGCCCTGGTGCAGGTAGACCGCCCCGGGATGCACCGTCGCCGGGGCCCGGCCGGCCTCGGCACTGCCCAGCATCCGGCCGGTGCCTGATTCGACGATCGCGACGCTGCCACCGGCGGTCCCACGGATGTCCACCCCGTCATGCGGATCTCGACCGGCGGCCGGAAAGTACCCGCCGGCACGACGGCGCAACAGTCCGTCCGTTACCAGGGCCTCGACGACCTGTTCGGCCCTCCAGCCGTGCACCTCCTGGTCGGTGATGGGCATTTCGGTTGCCGCACACAGCAGTTGCGTGCCAACGACATAGGGGTTCCTCGGATCTATTACCACCCGCTCGACTGGCTTGTCGAGTAACGCCTCGGGGTGGTGGACCAGGTAGGTGTCCAATGGATCATCCCGGGCCACCAGCACCACCAGCGCCCCCTGGCCGCGGCGGCCGCAACGGCCCGCCTGTTGCCAGAACGAGGTCACCGTTCCCGGGAATCCGGCCAGCAGAACTGCGTCCAGCCCGGCGATGTCGATACCGAGTTCCAGTGCGTTGGTGGTGGCCAGCCCGCGCAGCTCCCCACCGGCCAGGGCTGCCTCGATCGCCCGACGGTCTTCGGCGAGGTAGCCGGCGCGGTAGGAAGTCACCGTGTCCCGCAGCTGCGGGGCGATGTCCTGCAGGCGCGCGCGGGCCGCCAGTGCGGTCAGTTCAGCTCCTCGCCGGGACCGCACGAAGGTCAATGTCCGTGCGCCCTGCACCACCAGATCGGCCATCATTCGAGCGGCTTCCGCGCCGGCGGAACGGCGGACCGGTGCGCCGTTCTCGCCGCGCAGATCGGACCGCAACTCCGGCTCCCACAGCGCGATCGTCCGGGCACCCTGGGGCGATCCGTCGACCACGATCTCTGCGACTGGCCGCCCGATCAACTCGGCGGCGGTCGCTCCCGGTGCGGCGGTGGTGGCACTGGCAAAGATCACCGTAGGTCCAGCTGATCCAGGGGCGCCGTAACGGTCACACAGCCGCAAAAGGCGTCGCAGAACCATCGCGACGTTCGAGCCGAAAATTCCCCGGTAGTAATGACATTCGTCGACCACGATGTAGCGGAGACCGCGAAGAAAGACCGCCCACCGGGCATGATTTCGCAAAAGCAGGTGAAGCATGTCCGGATTGGAGAACAGCCAGCGCGAATGTTCGCGCGCGAAGCGGCGAACGTCGATTCCGGTATCACCATCGTAGGCACTCGGCGCGATGTCGCTCAGCGCATCCACCGCCGCACTGAGTTCGTGCGCTGAGCGCAGTTGGTCGTGGCCGAGTGCCTTTGTCGGGGAGAGGTAGAGGGCTCGGGCCCGCGCATCACCGGCGAGAGCCACCATGATCGGCAACTGGAACGCCAGCGACTTGCCCGACGCGGTGCCGGTGCTGATCACCACGTCACGGCCGGCGTGGGCCAACTCGGCGGCCTCGACTTGGTGGGACCACGCGGTGGTGATTCCCCGATGGCGCAGAGCTGCCAGCACCTCGGCCGAAGCCCATGACGGCCAATCCCGTACCTGGGCGCGCCGCGGGGGTATCTCGGCGACGTGGCGCAACGAGGTGGTCGGTGCGGTGCCGGAATCGCCGCACGCGGCGGCCAGCAACTCGCTGCCAAAACTTGCCATCTCGGGCCCCTCGTCTGATCCGCCTACCGTTGCAGAACCGAATTGTCGCCGAGACTGTCCTATCCGCGCTGAACGTGATTGGATAATCCCGGTCGCAGCTTCTGTGTTCGTGTTTGGCGCTTCGCAGGATCGTTGTTGCGGTCGCGGTTCCTGCGAGGGTCTGTAGGTCGGGTGAGTTCCGACGAAGCCACGAAGGATAACGGTCTCAACCGGCCCGGTCTACGTCGAACATGGGTAGATGGCTCCCGGAAAAGAAGGAATGTAGGAAAAATGCCACAGGGAACTGTGAAGTGGTTCAACGCGGAGAAGGGCTTCGGCTTCATCGCTCCGGAGGACGGCTCCGCCGATGTTTTCGTCCACTACACGGAAATCCAAGGTTCGGGCTTCCGCACTCTGGAGGAGAACCAGAAGGTTGAGTTCGAGGTGGGGCAGAGCCCCAAGGGTCCGCAGGCCACCGGCGTGCGCGCCGTCTGACCGATACCTACTCCAGCGATCACCCCCGCGGACCCGCAGACCGGGCCCCGCGGGGGTGCTTTCGTTCGTCCACCGGGCCGGTGGGTTCCGGATTCCGGCATCGCCGGATGCGGCCAGGCAGAGCGGCAGGTCCCACCGGCTGCCCTACTGTCGAATTGTGAGTCAGCTGTCCTTTTTCTCGGCCGAGTCGGTGCCCCCTGCGGTCACCGATCTCACCGGGGTGCTCGCGGCGGCCGGCCAGGTGGTGACGGCCGGCAACGGCGCCCGGATCTCGGTGGTCGTCGAGTCGGTCTGGCGGGCCGCGGCGCTGGCCGACATGATCGCCGCTGCGGGGCTTCAGGCCGAGGTCACCAGCACTGAGGAGGGCACCCCCCTGGTGCGCACGGCGATAGACGCCCGACTCGCCGTTGTTGCCGGCGACTGGACACGTGGCGCGGTCAAGACGGTTCCGGCGCGCTGGCTGCCGGGTCCCCGGGAGTTGCGGGCCTGGACGTTGGCGGCTGGCACCCCGGATGCGGACCGCTATCTTCTCGGCCTCGATCCGCACGCGCCCGACACCCATTCGCCGTTGGCGTCGGCCCTGATGCGGGTGGGTATCGCACCAACCTTAATCGGGACCCGCGGCACGCATCCGGCCTTGCGAATAGGCGGCCGTCGGCGGCTGTCACGCCTGGTGGAAAACGTTGGGGAGCCGCCCGACGGCCCCGAGGCGTTGGAGACTTGGCCGCGAATCTGAGAGAGTTCGGACCGGGGGTCGGTTTGCTTCTGGCGGTCCAAGGGTGCGAAATTGTCCACGGACCGGATAACCGGGCATGACTGAATTGGAGCGTAAGCGCAGTTGGCTGACGACGACCGCGGAAGCGGACACCGCGACAACCTCCGGCGGCTCGTCATCGTCGAGTCGCCCACCAAGGCGCGCAAAATCGCCGGCTACCTGGGTGCGAACTACATCGTCGAATCCTCCCGCGGCCACATCCGTGACCTCCCCAAGAATGCCGCCGACGTGCCGGCCAAGTACAAGTCCGAGCCGTGGGCCCGCACCGGCGTTGACGTCGACCACGACTTCGAACCGCTCTATGTCATCAGCCCGGACAAGAAAGCTACCGTAGCCGAACTCAAAAGCCTGCTCAAGGACGTCGACGAGCTGTACCTGGCCACCGACGGAGACCGCGAGGGTGAGGCCATTGCCTGGCATCTGCTGGAGACCCTGAAACCCAAGATCCCGGTGCGCCGGATGGTGTTCCATGAAATCACCGAATCGGCGATCCGTGCCGCCGCCGCCGATCCCCGCGAGCTCGATAACGACCTCGTCGATGCCCAGGAGACCCGGCGTATCCTGGATCGGCTCTACGGCTACGAGGTCAGCCCGGTGCTGTGGAAGAAGGTCGGCCGCGGACTGTCGGCCGGACGAGTGCAGTCCGTCGCGACCCGGATCATCGTTCAGCGTGAGCGGGAGCGGATGGCGTTCCGCAGCGCGTCCTACTGGGACATTCTGGCCGAATTGGACGCCAGCGTGTCCGACCCGGCTGCGGCCCCCCCGCGGTTCAGCGCCCGGTTGGTGGCCGTCGACGGAAAGCGGGTGGCCACCGGACGGGACTTCGACTCCTCAGGCGCGTTGCGCAAGGCCGACGAAGTGCTGGTGCTCGATGAGGTCGCGGCCGGTGCGCTGGCAACCGGCTTGCAGGGTGCCGCGCTGAGCGTCGCATCGGTGGAGGAGAAGCCCTACACCCGTCGTCCGTACCCGCCGTTCATGACGTCGACCCTGCAGCAGGAGGCTGGGCGCAAGCTGAGGTTCAGCGCCGAGCGCACGATGAGCGTGGCCCAGCGGCTCTACGAGAACGGCTACATCACCTACATGCGGACCGACTCGACGACGCTGTCGCAGTCGGCGATCAACGGGGCGCGCAATCAAGCGAGACAGCTATACGGGGATGAGTACGTCCATCCGACGCCGCGTCAGTACACCCGCAAGGTCAAGAACGCCCAGGAGGCACACGAGGCCATCCGCCCGGCGGGTGAGACTTTCGCCACCCCCGGCGCCCTGCATGCCGAACTCGACGGTGACGGGTACCGCCTCTATGAGTTGATCTGGCAGCGAACGGTCGCCTCGCAGATGGCTGATGCCCGTGGCACCACGCTGAGCCTGCGAATTACCGGCAATTCCGTCGACGGCCGGGCAGCGGCGTTCACCGCGAGTGGGCGCACCATCACCTTCCCGGGCTTCTTGAAGGCCTACGTCGAAACCGTCGATGATCTCGCCGGCGGCGAAGCCGATGACGCCGAGAGCCGCCTGCCCCAGCTCCGACAGGGACAGCGGGTCGACGCCACCCGGTTGACTGCTGACGGCCACGCCACCAATCCGCCGGCACGTTTCACCGAGGCCTCGTTGATCAAGGCGCTGGAGGATCTTGGAATCGGCCGTCCCTCAACGTATTCCAACATCATCAAGACCGTTCAAGACCGCGGCTATGTATATAAAAAGGGCACCGCCCTGGTCCCCTCGTGGGTGGCGTTCGCGGTGACCGGTCTACTCGAGCAGCATTTCAGTCGGCTGGTCGACTTCGACTTCACCGCTGCCCTTGAGGACGAGCTCGATGAGATTGCCAACGGTCACGAGCAACGCACCAACTGGCTGCACAATTTTTACTTCGGCGGCGAGCACGGCGTGCCGCATTCAATCGCACGGGCCGGCGGACTGAAGAAGCTCGTCGGGGTGAACCTGGAGGGTATCGACGCCCGCGGGATCAACTCCATCCGGCTCTTCGACGACGCCGAGGGCCGCGCCGTCTATGTGCGACCCGGCAAGAACGGGGCGTACCTGGAGCGGATGGTGACCGGCGACGACGGTGAACCCACCCCACAGCGCGCAAACGTCAGCGAGGACATCACTCCCGACGAACTGACTCTGGAGGTGGCTGAGACCCTCTTCGCCACTCCGCAGGAGGGCCGCGTTCTCGGTCTGGATCCGGACACCGGGCACGAGATCGTCGCCCGGGACGGCCGATACGGGCCGTACGTCACCGAGATGCTTCCACCCCCGCCGGATGAGGAGGGCGGCGTCACGGCGAAGAAGGGCAAGAAGCCGACCGGTCCTAAGCCGCGCACGGGGTCGCTGTTCTCTTCCATGGACGTGCAGACGGTGACCCTTGAGGATGCCCTGAAGTTGTTGTCGCTGCCCCGGCTGGTCGGGGTCGATCCGGCCAGCGGGGAGGAGATCACCGCGCAGAACGGCCGTTACGGGCCTTACCTTAAGCGCGGCAACGATTCCCGCTCGCTGGCAGGTGAGGATCAGATCTTCGGGATCACCATGGATGAGGCCCTGAAGATTTACGCCGAGCCCAAGCGCCGCGGCCGCCAGGGCGCCGCCACGCCGCCGCTGCGGGAACTCGGCATCGACGCCGGTTCCGGTCAGCCGATGGTGATCAAGGATGGCCGCTTCGGCCCCTACGTGACCGATGGTGAGACCAACGCGAGCCTGCGCAAGGGCGACGACGTGGCGTCCCTCACCGATGAGCGGGCCTCGGAACTGCTAGCCGACCGCCGTGCCCGCGGGCCGGTCAAGCGGACCGCGACGAAGACTATCCGGAAGAAGGCGCCGACCAAGAAGGCATCGGCTAAAAAAGCTGCCGCCAAGAAAGCCTGACGTCCGGCAGCGGTGCCTGAGTCGCGGGCTGCTACGGCGCCACGGCACCTTCGTGCATCGGGACCGCGGGTTCGCCTGGGGCGGCGGGCTGAACCAGATTCACCGGCCGCGCCAACTGCGTGGGTGCCGTGCGACCGCGTAGGTCGACGATCTCGCCGACCTGCCAGCACAGGGCTTCGGCGTCTAGTGCCCTGCTGACCGCGATCGCCGATGCCAACACATGGTCGTGCTCAGTTTTGGCGAGTTCGGTCAACCTGGCCGCCTCGTTGACCGGATCGCCGATCACCGTGTATTCAAACCGGGCCAAGGCGCCGATGTGCCCGGCGATCGCGCGTCCCGCCGACACTCCGATCCCGAACTCTGCCTCGCCGAGTACCCCGACCAGTTCATCGTGCAAGCCGCGGGCCGCGGCCAGTGCAGCGCCCGCGGCGTCCGGATGCTCCAGTGGCGCTCCGAAGATGCACAGCGCGGCGTCGCCGAGGAATTTGTTGACGAAGCCGCCGTGTTCGCCGGCCGTTTCGACGACTACGCGGAAGAACTCGTTGAGCAGGCTGACGACTTCAGCCGGGGGACGAGTAGCGGCCAATCGGGTCGAGCCCACCAAATCGACGAAAAGTACCGCGACGTCACGCTCCTGGCCGCCCAGTTCGGTCCCGCGCTCCAGCGCCCGGCGCGCTACGTCCTCGCCGACGTAGCGACCGAACAGATCGCGCATGCGTTGACGCTCGCTGAGTTCGCGGACCATGTCGTTGAAGCCGGCCTGCAGCAAACCTAACTCGGTCGCGTCGTAGATCTGCATATGAGCGTTGTAATTGCCACGCTGCACCTCGCCGAGCGCCCAACGTAGCTGCCGCAGCGGGTCTGAGATGGCCATCGCCGAAAGTATGTTTCCGGCCAGGCCGATCACCAGAGCCGCGATCGCCATGAGAAGGATCGGTGCGAACATGGTGTCTGCGGAGGCTTCCAGCAACGAGAACTTGGTCGCGACGATCGACAGCACAATCATCACCAGCGGCACCCCGGTGGACAGCACCCAGGTCAGCACCAGTCGCTGCACCAAGCCCGGGCGGCGGAAACCCTCGGGTATCCCGCCCCGAAGCGCGGCCACGGCGACCGGTCGCAACACTCGTTCGGCCTGCAGATAGCCGATGATCGTGTCGGCGATCGCGCCCAGCAGCGTGGCCGCGGCCAGCACGGGTACCGAACGGCTGGCAACCGGCCAGCTAGCGGCGATGAGAACCACCGAGCCGATCAACCAACTCGACATGGTGATGACTGATCGGTAATGGGGCATGCGCAGAGCGCGTAGGCGGGCACGTTCGGTGTCCGCGGCCCCGCTGGGCGTGTCCGCGTCCAATGTGTCGCGCCGTTGCCAGTGCAGCACCGGGGCCAGCAGTCGCAGGCTGATGAACAGGCCGAGCCCGATGGCGATTAAGACGTAGCCGATCAAAACCACCAAATTGACCGTCGGTAGGTCCAGCAGTTGGATGCGTTCGGCGGGCGGCAGGCCGAACCGCAGGAATCCCAGCACGACCAGGGCTCCGATGATGTTGGCCTGCAGCATGCCGAGGGCGAACACCGGCCACGGTGTGCGTGCCACCCAGCGGAGGAATTCACCGATTCGTCCGCGCCTGATCGGCGCACTGTTCACCAACCCACCGTAGCGGGCCGTCGACAGCCCTCTCACCGTCAGGCGGGAGCCGCCGGACCGTTAGGCGGCGGCTGGGCACTGCGGACGGCAGGGATGCGGCGGGGATGGTCCGGGGATAGTCTTCGCCACACGATGTCCGGGGTGTTCACGCGGTTGGTAGGTCAGGGCGCTGTCGAGGCGGAGTTGGTGGCCGCCGCGATGGCGGCGCCGACTGATTCCGCTCGGGCGTCCAGTGCAATGACCCACGCCTGGCTGTTTACCGGCCCACCCGGTTCGGGCCGATCAGTCGCCGCGCTGTGCTTCGCTGCCGCCCTGCAGTGCACCGCCGACGGCATGCCCGGATGCGGGCAGTGCCGAGCCTGCTCCACCACAATCGAGGGAACCCATGCTCACCTACTGCGCTTCATTCCCCAGGGACTGTCGATCGTGGTCGAGGAGATCCGCGGGAATATCGGGACCGCTTCTCGGCGGCCGAGTACCGGTCGGTGCCGGGTGGTCATCATCGAAGACGCGGACCGGCTCACTGAGCGAGCCGCTAATGCGCTGCTGAAGTTGGTGGAGGAACCCCCGCCGTCAACGGTGTTCCTGCTGTGTGCGCCGTCGGTGGATCCGGAGGACATCGCGATAACGCTGCGTTCGCGGTGCCGACATGTTGCGTTGGTGACGCCGACGGTCGAGGCGATTGCCGAGGTATTGGTGGATGAGGATGAGATCGCGCCGGGCGAAGCGCGCTGGGCGGCGGCGGTCAGCGGCGGCCATGTCGGTCGGGCGCGCCGACTGGCGACGGATCCCGAGGCGCGGGACCGCCGAAACCGGGCACTGGGCCTGGCCCGGGACGCCGTGACGCCGTCGCGGGCGTACGCGGCGGTCGAGGAACTTGTTGCCACCGCCGAGGGTGAGGCGCGCGATGTCAACGTCGGACGCGACGAGGCCGAAACAGAGGAACTGCGGATCGCGATGGGTGCGGGGGGGACCGGCAAAGGCGCGGCCGGCGCGCTGCGCGGTTCGGCCGGAGCTCTCAAAGAACTCGAGAAGCGCCAGAAGTCGCGGCAGACGCGTGCTTCACGGGATGCTCTGGATCGTGCCCTGATTGATCTCGCCACCTATTTCCGCGACGCGCTCATGGTGGCCGGGGGCGCCGGCGCGGTGACAGCCAGCCACCCCGATATGACGGAGCGGGTGGTGGCACTGGCCGCCCACGCATCCCAGGACCGGCTGCTGCGTTGTATCGAGGCGGTCCTGGCCTGCCGCGAGGCGTTGGCGATGAACGTCAAGCCCAAATTCGCCGTGGATGCCATGGTCGCCACCGTGGGACAGGCGCTGCGCACCGACGGGTAGACTCGGCGAGGCTTTCAGCCAGGCCGCCTTAGCTCAGTCGGTAGAGCGATTCACTCGTAATGAATAGGTCAGGAGTTCGATTCTCCTAGGCGGCTCCAAAGTGCCAGTTCGGGGGTCATTGAAAGGAAATCCGTGCGTCACTCACCTATCCGACATGGAAGCACACACAAATCCCGATCTGCAGGCATGCTCACCGGTTCACTCGCACTTGCCACTCTTACGGTTGCCGGATGTTCCGCGAATTCCAGTGATGAGCAGGATCCGAATACACTTGCGACGTCTCTCGTGACGGCAGCCTGGGAAACCGCGGTGGCAGCCAACGGTGAAGAATTCGCTGCACGGGCGGGACCCCCTGCGGGTCGCCCGGCACGGCAGGGTCCAACGGCAACAGCCGCTGAGCTAACTTCCTCGCGCTGATGCGCTTTTGCATTTGATAGGGCAGCTTTCTGATAAATTTGCAGCCTGTGAGTGGGGGAAACGTCGGCAACCCTGCCGGGCTACCCCGTGCCCGCAAAGGGCGCCACCGCAAACGTTCTCAACGGCGGCTTGAGGCTTACACCTGGCTGGGAGCCGGCGCGATCACGATGGCGGTCGGCACCGGTCTGGCTCCCGGCACCCCAACCGCTCGTGCCGAGCCGGACGCGTCCGGGACTTCCGCCGGCGAAGCAGACTCCTCCACCCACGGCGCCCCGGCGTCGAAGTCCAGATCCGATCGGCGAGGTAAAGCCGATTCGCCCGCAGATAGCGCGGATTCCCCAACGTTTCCGGGTCCCGAGGTTCAGCGCAGGGGCTCGCGGACGTCGCCGAAGTCTGAGTCGGCCGTCGACGTCGGGGCGGATTCGGTTCGCCGAAATCGGACCTCTCGGGCCGGAGAGCCTCCCGCGGCTCCGCAACCGTCCACACCCAGCGGGTCGCGCGCGGTACGGGAGCCTGGCCCAGCCTCAGTCTCGATCCCGAGGCAGACTGCTACACAGCCGCTAGCTGCGGCCAAGCCGGCGAGTCAGCCCTTGCCCCAGGCGGCGGTGGTTGCCGAGTTATCGGCGGAAACCGTCCGTGCGAATTTGGCGGCGTTTACCGCTGCAATTCCTGGTGCTGCCGCCACGGTCGCCAAGGCTCCGGTGGCGGCCGCCGCTCCGGTCGGTGCGTTAACGACGGCGGTTCCCGATCCGGTCGCGCCGCCCGCCGACCTGTTGCCCATCTGGGCAGCCGCGCTGCACAGTGCGATCACCGCTATGCAGACCGAACGCGCGCGTCGGGTCAGCGCCGCGGGAGCCACGGGCAACAGTCTCAACATCGGCTTGGGAAACACCGGCAACGACAATCTCGGCAATGCCAACGTCGGCAACGCGAATGTTGGCTCCGGCAACCGGGGCAACGTCAACATCGGCTCGGGAAACACTGGCGACGGAAATGTCGGGTTCGCCAACCTCGGGAGCCTCAACTTCGGGTTCGGTAACTCCGGTGACAACAACATCGGGCTGGGCAATACCGGCACCGGCAATATCGGGTTCGGTAATACCGGCACCGGCAATATTGGCATCGGACTCACCGGCAATAACCAGATCGGGTTCGGGGGCTGGAATTCCGGCACCGGCAACACCGGCTTGTTCAATTCCGGCACCGGCAACAGCGGCTTCTTCAACTCCGGTACCAACAACAAGGGTGTGTTCAACTCCGGCAACGCCAACGCCGGTATCGGCAACGCCGGCGGTGTCAACACCGGACTGTTCAACGCCGGCAACGCCAACTCAGGTATCGGCAATGCGGGTGACCTCAACACCGGCTTCCTCAACGCTGGAAATCGCAACAGCGGCAGCTTCAACCCCGGCGACGCCAACTCGGGCGGCTTCAACTCGGGCAGCAGGAACACCGGTTGGTTCAATGCCGGGGACGCCAACACCGGGATCGGGAACACCGGCGACGTCAACACCGGATTCTTCAACTCGGGCAACCGCAACAACGGGTTCTTCGTCGGCCAGGACGACCAGGGCTGGTTCGGGCTCAACATCGGATTCGACATCCCGGAATTCACCTACACCTACACCCAGCGGATCCCGGTCAACGAACAGATCGTTATTGCCGGGCAAACCATTCCGATCCTCGGTGACACCTTCGGCCCCATCAAACTGCAGGTGGCCGGCGGCGCCATCGGCATCGAAATCTATCGATTCACGGTGACCCAGTCGAACGTCGCGATTCCCGACCTGACCGTCACTGTCGGCTCGCCCACCACAACCGTCGACGTGGAAGTGACCATCAAGGGCGGTGGCGTGCACGTCACCCTCATCGATATTCCTGCGGCGCCGGGGTTTTTCAATGCGTCGGGGTCGGTGTCGTCGGGGTTCTTTAATTCGGGTTCGGGGGGTTCGGGGTTCTTTAATTCCGGTGCTGGGGTGTCGGGGTTGTTCAATGTGGCGTTGGGGTTGCTCAGCGGTGCTGGGGTGTCGGGGTTGTTTAACTATGGTTCGCGGGGTTCGGGGTTTGCGAATGCCGGTGAT
>Ga0114919_10000770_pt1 | contig 25387 bp, 13 predicted proteins | sample BlataG_FD_88682 | JGI IMG/M metagenome (GOLD analysis project Ga0114919, IMG submission 88682) | Deep subsurface microbial communities from Black Sea to uncover new lineages of life (NeLLi) - Black_00105 metaG | ecosystem: Environmental > Aquatic > Marine > Oceanic > Sediment | place: Atlantic... | reverse complement strand
CACTATGGGGAGGACATGCAATCAACCTTGCCAACACTTCTCGAGCACCTGGTCTCTCCGCTGCATCCGTCTTCAGACAGTCGTCAATCAATTGTATGAGCTCTACTGGAGAATCTGGGGATGGTTCAGGGAGGTCCATGAATCCTCTCTTTGGTCTCTTTCTAGTAGCCATCTCCCAAAGCACAACTCCAAATGACCAGATATCTATCCTTGATGTACATTTTCCATTCAACAACACCTCTGGAGCTGCATAATGAAGCGTTCCCGCCATTCCTGCCTCTATCGTCCTTAAACTACTACTCCCGCCGGCCATAGCAACAGCGCTCTCTAAATCACCTATCTTAGCAACATAATTCTCTGTCAACAGTACATTCTTTGACTTGAGATCTCTATGAATAACTTTATTGGCATGAAGGAAGCATAAACCTCTGGTGATATCAATCGCAATCTTCTTTCCAGACTTGCTCCAGTTGAGATCACCTTGGACGTCTCTCTCCAGTGCTTGTGCCAAGTCCCCGCCTCTCATCAGCTCTGTTGCAATCATTAGTTTGGTACCATCCACACACATTCCCAGAAACTGAACAACATGGGGTGACCTACTTATACGTTTCAACATCTCTACTTCTTGTCTAAACGCTTGAGTACCGACCAGCAGCTCTGGATTCTTGATAACTTTAATAGCGACTTCATCAAGGCCATACAGACGTCCTTTGTAGACAGTGCCATATGCACCGCTACCCAGTAATACCTCCTTGCCATTCTCATCATTTTCTATTGTGATGTCTACTGGTTGGAGATTCCAGGAATGATGATCAGTGGAAGAATGAGAAGTGCTAACGTCTTGTTGGCTTCCTTGCAGACTACTAGGCACCTCCTTGCAGGCTTCTGCCGCTGAAATGGTAATATGGGCCAGACCTCCATTCCAGATTTCAAGGATGGGTTTAGTAGCAAAGGGATTTGGGAAACCTACCCAATTACCTCCAAATATTATCCTGGCTCCAACGTGAGTTTTTGTGAGTGCACTGAGATTACCATTGCTGCCTGGGGCTCTCTTCTTTCTACCTGTCTCAACCACAAAGAAGGCAGCACCAGCCAATCCAACAGCTGCAATGCACCCAATTACAATACCGGCAATAGTGCTTGTACTTATACCGCCGTTACCATTATCACTACTGCTATCACTCTGATCCTGATCTCTTTTATCAGCCGCATGTACTAATGGCAATACAAATGCATCTCCACTAAAACGGCCATATGTACGCTGCCTTTCAAATCCACAATTATTTCCAGGAGGATTGCCACTACTCAATACGGACTGCAATTCATCTGCACTAGCCTTGTGACCTGCAGAAGCTTCTTCTCTTGTTGATTCAGGATCCCCGAGATGGTTGTCAATCACATACAACACTGAGCCACACACCACCTCTGCCTCTAAGATACGACTGGTTCTATTCTTGGGTACATTTGTGACGGTTGCAAAGCCATCGTTGTCAATACCAAACTGCAGTAGGTTTTCCTTTCCAAGATATTCTCCAAAGGCAGTGTTGACTTGGCCCAATTGTAGCAAGGAATCCAGGCAATATGCATCTGGCAGCACCTTGAATATGTCTATTGCTTGCAGCTCATTAAACACTGTGTCACTATTGTTTGCTATACCTGAGATGAACTCTCGGAGGGCTTCATCTGTTGGTAGGAGCATTGTGATGGCTGGGTTGGTGCTATTCAGCAACTCATACAACCCGCCTTGGCTTTCCAACTTTGAAACAGCACCAAAGTACTGTAGATATGGTCTCTCAGCCACGGCATCCATTAATGTTCTACTACATTCTTCAGTATTCTCTGGTAGACCCTGGAGTCTCTTCTCTGGAGATAGATGATATATGGTCATGGGAGTTCCAGGCATTTCCAATGGTCTTGTCACTGGAACTGGCCATGCGTCAATAACATGCATGATGCCATCGCATCCAACATATGATTCAATGATGCAGGCTGGTGTTGTATGTATATTGCCTGAACCAGTGAAGCATGTCTGGTTTTTATTATTCTTGAAAAACTCCAAGCTATAGGTGCTATTATCAACAGCCAGCGCAAGCGCAGTCGGCAATGATTTGATCCTCAGCAGATCATCTTGCGTGAATGCGCCTTGAGTGAGTTGCAGATAAATTGCTGCTGCATTTGCTTGCTCAGACCTAATATCTTCTGTTGTGTGGCATACATTGCCGTTAACGTCCTTCAGCTCGAGTGGGAGGTTGCTGTTGGCGTAGCTAATCCAGATGGCCATCTCTTCTGGGTTCGTTGTGTTGTCTGGGTAGGTTGTTCCGGAGTTTGAAAAGCCTGCAAGCACAGCATCTTTACCAGCAGCAATTAAAGTAAAATTCCCAAAATCATCGGGGCAATCTGCTTCTTTAACCCACTCCTCAAGTATCCAAGGGCTGAGCTCAACGTTGGCCTTGAAAAGGGACTGGATGGACGGGGAGCATGACGCCTCTTTGAAAATGGCCGCTGCTCGAAAAAACAAAAGGCATATGAAGTATGATACAACGGCACATGTTTTGCACATAAACATGGTGAGCAATTGGTTATCCTGAAGGAAATAAAGATTTTCAATTAGTGTTCAACTAGTGTTTGAAGAGTCCCATTTTAGACAGACGTCAGGTTAGACTTTGATTGTCATCAAGCGATTATAAGACAGGAAAGGTTTATTCTCTACTGGAAAGGGCGCGTTCCCAGGTCTTTAGATGTGCAACCCGGGAGAGCTCAGAGACCGGTATCTGGAGAGGCACCTCTCGACACACCACCTCTTCTTCATCACTTGGCCTTCCAGCATTTTCCACCCACAAAGCTAGAGATAATCTATATATACTTATGATTGATTAGAACTGTCATGCAAATACAAGAGCTTAGGCAATAGTGTCTTTCAAATATTGGTGTTTGTGAATGAAGTGTAGTGTGTTGCAGGATGAGCAGCGTTGTGTCGGTGCCCCCCTCCTGTTTGTCTTCTAATACATCAGGCTCTATTCTATTAACACCTTCAATTGTTTCATACAAGTATGTCAATGCAGAAGGAACATAAAAAGCACTACTTGAACTGTTCAAAGCAAGACTCCCGTGTATTTCAGGAAAAATAAAACTGATCTCAATTTGAAGGAATCAAAGCTTCCCAAGTGTCTAAATCTGCAACACATGATGGCAAGGAAGTTCGTCAATAAAATGTTCGTGGCAGATCAAGCCACCTGTCTGGCCTCCATTCCCTTCCCCAAGCCAGGCTTGGATGATTCTACCGACGGGTCGGGAGCCGCTCTTCACAACCTGCTAGCAATGGGATGTGGTTGGAGCATGGATGCCCAAGAATACCGCGTCAATATAGTAGATGTTGCACTTAGTATACATCATGAAAATAACCCTCCAACTCTTATCAAGCTGGCATCTTTTCGTGTAGAGTCAAGACCAACATGTGTGTGTACTGCAGATCACGGCGATGGTTCTATTTCCATACTCGCAGGATGCACCAATGGACATCTGTATCGCCTTAGAATGGTAGTCCCTACTGCTCCAGGATCTAGTCCAGAGAGTATTCAGCTACAGAGTGACGATTTTGATGGTGCAGCACTACTATCATGGCTGCCTATGCATGCCACTGCAATATCAGCAATCGGCGTCTCTCCCGATGGTAGGTATGTTGCTACTGCCTCTCTTGATGGACGGTGTATCAATGTAGCAGACGTATCTCTCTCATCAGAAGCAGCTAAGCTATCATCTGTACTACTGCATGGTACTGGTACACCTACATGTCTTCATTGGGCCTCTCCAACAACCATTATATACGGCACCATGCAGGGCAATCTTTATTTGATAGATACGGGGACCCAGGTGAAAACACTGATATATAATGGTAGTAATGGTAATAATAATAGCGATGAGATTATTTGCTTAGATGTGAATACAGCCCAGCCACATATATTCGCAGCAGGAGATGCAGGTGGTCGTTTGAATGTTTATGATTTGAGGAAGGCAGGGTCGAGTAGTGACGGTAGTAGTGAGGTTATAGTAGGAGGAGGGGTTGTGAGCAGTGGTGGGAGAGTGAATGATGTGGAGTTTGTAGCGAACTCAAGTGAGGGTGGTACGTATGGATCAGAGTATATCGTGTATAGCACTTCCAAGGGAGAGATAGGGTCGACTTTAGCCAGAGGGAATGTTGCAGCTACGAGGAGTTTGCATGTTGAGGAGAGCAGCGGAGTGCTGGGTTTGAGCTTTGTTGGGCAGCATATATTTGGGATTTCAAGCCAAGAGATGCTTATTCACGTGCGAATGTAAATTTAGTTATCATGGAGGAAGACGACCCTGTGTATGCTCCCACTCAATTGGCTTCATTACCAACATCAAGCAATCGAATCCACATCAGTTGGGGTCTAGGGAACGAATTGTTTTGCACTGGACTATCATCCTCTCAACCTTCTATTCCATCTACAGCTTCCTGTGTTCAATGGTACGTTTTGCATTAACGATCACCAACTGATCAACAATCTCGTCGACAGTCGTCGAACTGGGAGCTAGAGAGAGATACACAAAGATAGGAGCTGGCAACGATCTATATCTAATCATTCCTAACCCCCACCCACCCACCCACCCACCCACCCTCAAACACACACGCTCCCCCCCAAAAAAAATCATCCCTTTCCCACCCTTCTTTCTCAACACCACAGGGGTATCCTTGGTTCATCGCAAAGAGAAGTAGCTTGCAACAGCAGCTTCTTCTCTTCCCAGCTTCGTGCCAAGCCCTTGTCACTAGAAAACATAATTGAATACGGAATTGGTATCTCCGAGGCACTGAGAGCAGCCCGCACCCCTCCACCTTCTTCTCCGTCATCATGCAGAGACCTAGTAGCTCAAGAATCAGCATTCTGGGACCTTTTGTTTATATTATTCGTACGCCTAGATGATTCTCTCATCTCACAAGAATTACCTGCATGGTTTAGACAACACACAGATGCTTTGATTTGCAACAACTCCCATCCTCTACCTACTCATTTAATAGAAGAATTTAATGCAGCTGCTGTACCTGAATCTCATCCGTTGTATTGGTCAACATTGAAACGTCTAGTTGGATTGGGGTGGCATGAAGAAGCAGTTGGTCTTCTACAACTTCATTCTGCATGGCTGCAATGGGATGGCAACATGACATCTTCATCCGTTGTAGTATTAGATTCTATTAATAATTTGCTAAAGAAATGGCCTAATCAGTCACAACAGGGTTCAGTTGGGGAGTTGTTAGCATATTACAAACATTGGAGATCACAATGTGCTGACCTGACATCAAACACCACAATATGGCAAGAACTAGGAGTGGGATACCCTGACATGGCAGATGCATTGCTCACCTGCCTTAAAGCTATGAGTGGTGATAAGGAAATGGTTGCTGGATGTGTGTTGGATAATTGGGTGGAGCAATTAGTATCAATACTGCTCCATGTATATCCATCAGCTAATAGACAAGGAGAGTTGCTGCAATTGATAGAGGAATGTGTTAGTAAGTACTCTACACCCCATGGACATGAATCATCGTCGTCGTCGTCGTTTGTATTCTTTGAGGCTGTATCAACGACAATAGAAGCATCATGTGATGGTGATCCCCAGACTGCACTGAGAGCAGCCTCTACATTTGCCTCAGACTGGTTTCTCGCTCATGCTCCTCCTGTATTAGCGGCTCATCCTGCTGGTAAGACATTGCTAGATACAGAACTGTCTCATGCTGGAGGTAGTCAACAAGAGTTTTACAACCTGGAATATGCATCTGCACTGGCACCTCACTCTACTACCATGGCGTTGGCAGCAAGATCTTTAGCTTGGTGTAGGGTGCATGGACAAGCTGCATTTGCTGCATTATTGAAAAACATGCCACTCAGCGTGGAAGATTGGAGATTGGTACCTCAAGAGATGTCTTCATTGGCTATGCAGCATGGTATGAAGTCGGTAAAGAAGGATATATGGGAGAGAATGGCGGTGCTAGCTAAAGAAGAAGGATTGGAGCAGCTAGCCAAACTTTGGTCGTCATCATCAGTTGGTGGCATATGTGCAGTTGGGACTAATATAGATGCTAGGTTGAATGATGCTGTGAATAAACTAATGGAAAATCAATGCAGTACAGAGAAGGATATTGTGCAAGCTCTTTATAAGGTGTCTAATGATGGTAGTACAGAGGCTCAGTTGGTAAAACTTGCTAATCTGTACTTGTATGCAAACCAGCAAATGCATGCGTAGAATGTAATAAAAGTTTACCCGTAGATATCATAGGGGAAATAACATTTACATCATAGATACATAACAAGATTGGTTGCCATACTGGACACCGTTATTATTATTGAGGTGGGCTGGCTTTTGATGGTGGTGATTGTAAAGAAGCCATGCTGGGTAATTTTAACTTGATCTTCTGGGGAGGCAATGCTACTGGTGGTGATTGTATATTCCTTGCTATATCTCCATAATTTCTGAGCTGGAGCGCTTTTATTTTGTTGGGATTGGGGACTGGGACTAAATGAGGGAAGCGTGGGCCATCGGGTGTTGTCGTTTCTTCGTCTGTGTGAGGAGAGAGCGGGGAGAGAGGTTGTGATCAGAATCAGAGATTGCAGAACACCAACCTTCCACACTTGACAACGGAATACACCTACCTGTAACAGCCCATTTTTGTGCTTTGAATGTATTTCCTTCTATACTATCTCCGATTGTGACGGGGATTTTTCGCCATTTGTTCACTCGGCCTACAAACTCCTTTTGTTCTTCCCTTTGTGCTCTATTTCGTGTCGACATTGTGAAGTATACCAGTTTTTTTTGCAGTATCTGGTGGCTATCTCCTGTTGTTTAAGAACCCAGCACCAACAATGGTGCCTGCACATTCAACGAGGCAAAAGCCAGGTGGTTTGATTCGTCGATATAAGGGCGAAATTTCACACTCATGGCATAGAAATACGAATATACATATATTTGCACGTATCAAAGCTTCAGTATCGTTCAATACATCAAAGCAAGGGAGACATGTCTCGGTCGCATCTCCCCAAATGTTCCATGCTGTTGGTTTTCTACACAGCTATTCTACTGAAATTTGGACGCTGTGGTAAGTTCTATGGCATCTAACTACCCATTAAAGGTTACTAAGTTCCTATCACTAACAATTTACACGCCATACACTTGCAGAAGAATGGAGTGTAGTCACCGACGTTTCCGGGGGAGTTGACGGTCAACAACCACCTCTCCGCCAAGAGCAGTCATTCCCCAGACCTCTCCCCAAAACCATGGACCCCGAACTCATCAGAAATTATCATACAGAATTCAATGTTTTACAAGACATATCACCAGATGGAGACAATTCTTTCAACCTTGTCCAGCAACAATACGTTGCTACCATCAGTAATGCCTTCCTTGAAGGAGAGAGTGGACTCATTTACGACACCCAAGGAAATGTGTATCACCTTCCTTACTACTTTTACAATCGCACCAACCCCATACTCCCCATGCCATCTAGAACAACTGTTGATGAAGCTAAGAATGAATGTATACACATCAACAAGGCAGCTACATTCATTCAACGATATGGCCATATGTACTACCATTTCCTCGGCGAAGCGCTTCCAAGGATGGTACTGATGCAGCAGCAGCTACAAGATGATCCCAGCATCAAGATTCTCACTTGGGGACAGCCATATGAACAGTCATACTTGGAACTACTGGGTATTACTGACCCATCATCACAAATGGTAAAGTACAACCCTAGTGCAGTGTATTGCATTGATGAGTTGTACGTACCTTCCCCAATCCCCAGGATCACTCCCTCTAGAGAGTCACTGATGTCGGTACGTCAAGCAATGGGTGTCAAGACACTACCTCTCTCCGAAAGGAATCTCATTATCTATGTCAGTCGTGAAAATGAAGAAAGCAGAAGGGTTGTGAATGAACCTGACATCATTGCTGCCATTCAAGGAAGCTTCCCAGGGACTGAAGTTGTTGTGTTTAGAGGAGACCTTAGTGCCAAGGACACTATTCAGTTGTTTGAGAGAGCTAGAGCAGTAGTAGGAATTCATGGTGCAGGGTTGACTCACATTCTGTGGTCTGCCCCTGATACTGTGGTGATAGAACTGACATTCCTGGAGAGCCCCCCTCTCATGTTTTGGCACATCAGTGCCGCTCTTGATCTTTCCTACTGGCTGGTTCCAATCAGTCAGTCCTATTGGCTCATCCCAGAAGTAGATGCTCCTACATCGGACATCATAGAGATCTTGAAATCTAGTCAATTGACCAGCAATTCGGAAGGCTGCCCACCAGGCCAGTACAGTGATTTTGTGTGTGTCAATTGCAGTGCTGGTACCTATGCATTCAGCCAAGGATCCACCGCCAGATGTCCTCAATGCCAACATGGAACCATCTCACCTACTGATGGAGCTCAGTATTGCAGGATGTGCTCTCCAGGATACTATTCTAACACACAACAAACTGAGTGTCTCCCTTGTCCTCAAGGTACTCATTCCTCACTAGCTGGAGCATGGACAGTGGAGCAGTGTCTGTCATCTGATGAACGAAGACACCAGCTAAACACGGAAGCAGTGGCTATCAAGGCTCTTATTAAATTATCTCCAGTATTCTCGTCAACAATAGAGAAGAGGGTCCTTCTACAGGGTAGTAGTGGAGCTGCCAACCTTACCCTCACCGAACAAGAGCGTTGCATGGCACTTGCTCAACATTCAATGATGCTGAGTGGAGGGGCTGCTGCGTATGGTGTTGGTCTTGGTAGTGCATATGTTGAGGTGCTATCATCTTCCTCATCATTGAATACAACAATGGTAGCTGCCATGGGAATGCCCTACCTAGATCCATATATGGCTAGTGAAATTCTTGGTCCTTGTGCTCTTTTCAACACTATTGCATCACCAATGCCAGAGCTGCCACCTGTTAATATTACCAATACAGTTGCTCCACCACAAACTGAAGATGATACTGATGTAGATGAAAGGCTAAGCGATGATGATAACAAGGAAGAAGATGTGCCTGGTGTACAGTCTCCACCATCATCTGATGATGATGATGGCACACCAGATAAGAAGGAGAAGGGAAGCAGCAGTGTGACTGATGATGATACTGGAGGTATGCCATCATGGTCAATTGTCCTTGCGGCTCTCCTAGCAATTTTCATCGTGTTCCCGTTGACTGTGTGGTTGGTAAGGTGGTATAGATCTAGGCCACCTAGTGGTTCTAGTTTACTGGTGACAGAGGAGGATGAGGGTAGTCATAACTTCAAGTACCGCCATGATGATTTTTAATTCATAAAACTTGACTATGATGAAAAGGTAGATGTATGCAGCAAGTCAAACAACCTCTTAACACATATACATTCATGACTCTTTCTTTCTTTACACAACTTCTATGGTTGTAATTTGATCTTCAGCTGCTTCAACGTTTGACGCAAGTGACCGCCATCACATGCGTTCCCCCATCCGATATCCCTCAAAGGAGCCAACGCCTCTTTAATATATGTACCAACTAATGCAGTACAGGTATCTATACACATCTCACGAGCGTATCTCAACCGATCCTTGTGTCCACTACTCGACGACGTCAATGACAACTTGGCCTGGATGGTGAGCTCTTCTACTAAAGAGAGTGTATATGCATTGAAAATACTGTTGACTCCCTTTCTAATAGAACCCAATATCCTTGGCGTAGCCAGTGGAGCCAGGTCTCTGGCCATGACCTCTAATTGCTCAACCATAAATGTGGCAGATGGATATGCTTGATTGATATTATTATTATCATCATCATCGTCAGTATCATCTGGCAGGCTGATCAAGGCAGCAACTTCAGATTTGACAGATTTAGAGAGAGCATGACTCACCCGTCTCATATGTTTAGATACCATGGTATGAATATCTGTAGCTACAGCAGCATGAATGACTGGAGATAGCTGCAATCCTTGAGATGAAAGAGCTGATATTTGAGCTAGAAAGGCCAACACACACCGTGTTGTTGCAGTCATTCCTGCTGGTACTGCAAATGTTGTTAATGCTCTGGTTTGTAGTAACTGACATGCAGCTTCCGTCTCACCAACTGCCCAAGATAGGAACACTGCTTCCATACCTTGCATTGCTCCTCTATCTTCTTCTCCCTCTTGTACAGGTGATGTGGAAATCTTCCAGTCAGTAGCTGCCTCTGACAAACCAACAGCAAGATCGGCACCCAGTGCAGCAGCATAATCTAGAATGTCTTCATCGCATCCACCTGATATAGCTGGATGTAGAAGCATGTTTTGACCTTGTCTTAATCTCTGCGAATGAGCATATAATAATACCCTGGTGGTTTGAAAAGTTGGGGGGGAAAAGGGGGGTGAATAAGAGGAGGAGGAGGATCAGTAATAACGAGACATGGAATTCATCTTCTCTCCCACACACACAACACTTACTGGTGTGAATGATAAGGTCCGGCCACTTTACTCAATAATACTGTTTTATTGCAAATTGTCTGTCTACTACTAGTGGGGGCTGTTATTTGCCTGGTTAGAGCAGCAATTACATTATCTACTGATTTATCCAGCACACCTTGTACTGATTCATGCATCAATGATGGGGATGCAGCTACTTGCAGCAACTTGTCTACTGCTCTGGCGGTATCGCCACTGGATATAGCGTCTTCTACATCTTGTACTGCCATTATTGCCATGGTTGCATCATCTTCTTCTGGAGTATCACCACCATCATCATCAATGCCGTCATCATCATGCCAGGTACCAGCCTCCAGGTCCAAAATGAACTCTGACACTCCACCATTATTATTATTACCAGATTCCAGTAGAGCATGTAGGGCTTGTATATCCTGTTCAACAGAAGATAATCCAGCATGTATAAACTCTTGCCTTCTTCTATGAACTTCATTCCCCAGCCTAGCTTCTAGTTGTTGCCTCTCTGCAGTATCAGCTCGATTCAGTTCTCCTACTAATCCTTGCACTCCTTGGCCTGCAATGGATGCCAAGTCAACAGCTCCATTTCCTCTTAGCAATCTTGATGCTAGGCCTGCATTGGTATAATCAGGGGTAATTGGGACTGATAAAGATGATGGTTGGGTGTTCCTAGTAGTATCAACAGCAGCGGATTTGCTTCTTCCAAGTGTTGGAGCTTGATCTTGGGCACCAGCCGTATCAAAAGTGGATCTCCGCTTGCTGCTTCTCAGTCTGCTCATTGTTCTACTGAACTTGGATAAAGTGCTCATCTTTCTTAATGATCTGCAGTGTTTGTAGAGAGAGGGATCCAGTGTCATATATAGTGGTCATGGAATGCGACCAAGGAGTGGTTTGACAGAATATAAAAAACTCACCGTCCTCCGTCTATATCTTCCCGACTTGACGTTGGAGACTCCACCGTCTCCTCCCTGTGTAGCAGGTTGGTAGGGGGGATTAATTGTCAGTGCAGTTTTCTATCTGGAATGTATGAGGTGCTGTATACCAACCTGCTTGAAAGCATCGAGGAAAATGGGTAAAACTCTTGTTAATTCAAGGCCAGTGCTACTTTAAGAGTGCTTCAATCGCGTGAAAATAATGTAACTATGCATTATAAATGTTAATTCAACACATCCTGCGCACATGATGGAGAAATAAGGCCTGCCCTTGTCAAGAGAGGAAAATTTTGGCTCAAATTTTTCGACCTTGACCTCATTTGTCGACCTGGAGCTCCTGGAGGGTGTGCTAGCATCCAGATGTCTAGCTCCACAGCTCAAATACCACCGGCATCTGACATATAACCCAGCTGGATTGATCATAATTACAACTATTCACCGCTCAAGGCGTAGGAATGAATAGGTTTTCTCGATTGGCATCGCTCACAAGGGCAGTAGTAAGCCCTTGGGCTACTGCAGCTATTGCAGAGACCGAAACAAAGGTACGAGGCAGTCTATAATAGTATTCTACGTGTTTGGTTTGGGTTGGAGGTTATTTTAAAGGCCATCCTGTGGTATCCAATTTGGTTCACGTGATTTTGCTTATGTCTGGAGCTCTCTTGTCATCTACAAGCACAGGCCTATCAGTCTCTATGCCACGTTCATTCTGAACAGAGTGATTGACGCATCTCTCACCCCTCTCTCATCCTACCATTATCGCAGGTGTTCCCCTCCGCCACTCGTGCTTGGTGGGTTGCCAGCCACGGCTTTGCTACTGCTCCAACAGCATCAACAGATGAAGAGGTTGGCCATATTACTGGTTTTGAAAAGTAGGTTTCCACACCATATTATGAATGGATGAGGAGGGTCAATATGCACAGTTCTCTTATACTCAACTCATCTTCTTCCGGCACATTTATACATTCCAACAACTGACCTACTCTCCATATTACCCATCATCCCTTCCCCTGACAACAGGCAAGAATTAGAGTTATCAGCACATGGTGTTGACCCGTGGCATGAAGAATGGCTGGATGCTCCTTGGGGCACAGAAGATAGCCCAGTACAAGTAACATCAACAGTAGCGGAAAGAATTGTTGGTGTACCAGATCCAGACGACGATTCTCTGGTATGGTGGGGAGTTGTTAAAGACGGGGAGCCTCCCAAACAGATTATTGAGGGAGGGGAATTCTTTGTGTTGAAGAAGATTGAAGGCGGAGGTGGGCATCACTGATGTGATGTGATATGATGTGATTGATGATGCCTCGGTGTAGATGTGTGTGGAGATGAAGACTCAGCAAAAAGATTAAAAAACATGAAGCTTCATCACAGTTTTAGAGTAGAATAGTAAATCAGACCTCCCCTCCCTCATGTATCTAGCACTGTCATTATTTGTGTTGGTTTAAACTAATCAACCCAATTAATAACAAACAGTGCCACTACTAATTAACTAAGCGAGAGCTGTTCCCTTCGTATTATAAATACTATCAAGGAAATTACACCTGTAATAATAATCAGTAGTATCAGCACGGATCAATAAACAGTTGTTACAACAGCAGCTGGAATAAAAATTGAAATGAAATAATTACAACTTCTACTCCCTACTACTATTGTTAATTAATAGTCCTTATTTTTGTGTCCAAATACTCCTACTGTTGCTCTTTACTCACTCACTCTCTTTTCTCTCATTCCCTACTTTTATCGTTTAAAGAAGGGTATTCTTGATCAACAAGCGGACTACAACATATGGGTCGACATTGGCAGCTGGACGACGGTCTTCCAAGTACCCCTTGCCAGCTAATTGCACTGGGAGAGGAATACGGATAGATGATCCACGATCAGCAACACCGAAACGGAAAGTGTTGATGTCGCAAGTCTCATGCTTGCCAGTAAGACGCTCCTCGTTCCCAGTACCATACTGAGAAATGTGCTCTGGATGACACTTGGACAATCTCTCAATAGCAGCCTCAATGGCCTTCATACCACCATCCTTACGCATGCTTTCAGTGGAGTAGTTGGTGTGGGCACCAGTTCCGTTCCAATCACCCTTGACTGGCTTTGGTGCAAAGGTGCTCACGATGCCAAATTCCTCTCCCAAGCGGTGCAACAACCAGCGAGCAATCATAACCTGATCACCAGTCTCCAATGGGCCAGTTGGTCCAATCTGGAACTCCCACTGCCCAGGCATAACCTCAGCATTGATACCAGAGATGATGAGACCAGCCTTGATGCAGGCATCCATGTGGGCCTCAGCCAATCCACGGCCATACACACTCTCTGGACCAACACCACAGTAGAAAGGACCCTGGGGAGCTGGAAAGCCTCCAGCTGGCCAGCCATGGACGTGTCCACTCTTGCTCAACATGGTGTACTCTTGCTCAAAGCCAAACAATGGAGCCTCAGACCTGACCTTGTCGTTCATGAGGGCCTCCAACTGGGCACGGGTGTTGGTTGGGTGAGGGTTGCTATCTGGGGAGAGAACATCACACATGACGAGGACGTCATCGCCTCCGCGGATTGGGTCTGGGTAGACTGAGCATGGTCTGAGGATGCAATCAGAGTTCTTACCCTCAGCCTGGCCAGTGGAGGAGCCATCAAAGGACCAGTCTGGGAAGTCCTTGGGGTTCATGGAGGTGACTGGCTTCTGAATGACCTTTGTCTTGGAACGCATCTCATTGAAGACGACGCCTTTGATGGCCTGGCCTTCTTGTCCATCATACCAGATGTACTCTACTCTTTGAGCGCGAGCATTGACACGGACGACAGCGAAGCGGGCCTGTAATATTGGTTGGAAGGAGGGAGAGAGCAGCGGTAACGGTTAGGGGCTGACTGAGGGAAAAGACTGAGGAAAATGTGCCTGGAATTGACATTATTGAAGGAGACTCACGGCGCGAGTAGTGCAGGGAACGGCAGCACGGATTTTGGGGCCGGCAACAAAGGCCTGTAAGAGGGAGGAGGGTTACATCATCAGTGAACACATCTTGTTGTAGATTTTTGCAAGCTTTGATTGGCAGCGTTTTGAGACATTGCGGCATCTTGATGATATCTTTATGGCTCTAGACATATCTTCAGATCGGATTTGGTGCCAGCTGTAGCACTTTCTCATTAGATTGCTAGACATGTGGAAAATCACTCACCTTTTGGGTCATAGCAGCAGCCATTTTATTACTAAAGAACGCTGTGGATCTGTCTAAGGTAATTTGGATGAAAAATGCTTGCCAAATCGGCTTGCAGTCGTCGTCTTATGGGGAGGGGAGGGTAAGGGCCACCGACTGGGCCCGACGATTGAAGGTTTCAACCTCCATTGCCCCACCTCAGGGCCAGGCTCTCTATTTCAATCCTTTAGACGAACACATGCTCATATCGATTTATCTGCTTTGTTAGATACTTGAATGATTTATGAAGAAGGAATGCTTACATTAGCCAGCTCCCGCAAAGGCAGGAAAAGAAAAGTCTAACAGGGAAGAAAGGGGAGTCAGCATAAAATACAGGTCAGATAGAGAAAAACAATAATATATAAAAAACTTCATACAAATTAGTAGTATGGTATAAAAACCAAGACGATTAGTATCGTCAACAGAACTGATGGATGGATACCTGATCATCTCCATCAGGATCACAAGCCTCATACATAAAAGCAGTTGCTGGATTGGCTCTGGTCAGGTATCATGCACTTATTTCATAATTCACTCATTCATCTCTCACTCAATCAGTCACACACAACATTTCAGTGCTAATCTATTATTAATGAACCTCAAGATTCTTTCTTGAACCCTTCTTATTGTCAGAGCTTCCAGATTTGGACTTTTTCTTGGATGACTGAGGTTTCTTCGCCTGAGGATTCTTCTTCTTGCTGTCATCCTTTGTATTACTCTTTCCCTTCGGCTTGGATGTTGGTGGGCTCTTTTTCTGCGATGGCAATTTCTTCTTTGAAGGTGGTTGGCTATTCTTTTTCTTCTTCTTGTTGTCAATGCTGCTGGACTTGGCCTTGGGTGATGATGGCTTCTTCTTGTCGTCCTTTTTATTACTTGACTTGGCACCCTTCTTCTTGTCATATCTATCCTCATCATCCTTTTTTCTCTTCCTCTTATTCCTCCTTCTCTTAGGTTTAAGCTTTCTAGAACTGACACCATCTCCAGAAATTGTAATATCAGCGCAATTCCAAAACTCCTCAGGGTAGTAGTCCTTGCAGCTGGACATTGTTGTTGCCATCCATCCTGGGGCACCAGGGATCTGACAGCTGTTGGAAGTTGTCCACCACCACTGTAAGGTGCACTTTTCACATGCTAAATCATCTGGGAGCTTGTATGTGATTTTATAATCTTCTCCAATCAATCCACGCTTCGTAGCTGGGGAGTAGGACCCTCCATCTCCAGCACCTCCACGGTTGCCGACCCAAAGATACTTTCCTTTTCCATCTGCACGTTCTAAAGTATACTGGGAGAAACATTTTTCTGATGGGGTATCCTCAGGGCATAGGCGGAAGGCATGTCTTCCACCATGCTGGGCAGTGATGAAGAAGCTAATGTCAATTCTAGAGCCTTGTCTATAGGTAGCAACCGACCTGCCACCGCTTCTTTCATAGCTGCCTCCCCCACACTGTCCATGTTTTCCATTAGGCCAGCTTCTTGTACTTTGCATAGAGACAACATAGGGACCTCCTTCATTCTTGCAATGTGGGCAATCTTCTGCAGTATTAACCACGTTTCTTGGTGCTGGCATAGTCATATACCCATGTCCCAAAACTGAGTGTAATCTTAAAGACACACACAACAGTATGAACAGCAAAGTGCGGTGTATAAATCTATTCATGTTTTCAAGCCTAATAGAAGCACTGACCAGGCCTGTGAGTTTAGAAAAGAGCGGGGTGGGGATGAATGAGTAAACAAAAAAGGAGAGAGTAGATTGAGCGCTAGGGTTGAACAAGACGTTTGACTGTGCAACCGGGGAGATAGCAATTCTGTAATCTCCACTTTTGTCCAATGGAATATAGTCTCGGTATAAGATATGGCCTATAAGTCGCTGAATAGCAGCAGAATACAGGCATGTTTCCCCAACAAATGTCTCTGCCAGAAGAAACAAACAAGATTTTCCCGCCAAAATTATAGTTGGGCAACCACACTTGTAGAACGTCTGTATTATCTCTATAAAACACTGTCATATACTTACTTGTCAATCAAGAATGTGATATATATGGGTATAGGAGAAGTCAACGGACAGAAACTCCAAAACGTAACTCAATTGAATGTGCTTTATGGAAAAGATAAAAACTTTTTCTTCTATTGTGCTTTAAACTAATCCATTTAAGTCCCTAAGGTATGATGTATGACGTAATGATTTATAATGTAAAGATGGCCACCATCTAGCGTGTTGAGTAGTTTAAAAAGGGTTGGCTGTCAGTCGGGAAAGGGGTATTAATGCCCGACCAGCTGCCCGAAGAAGATGGCCTTTAACCTTAAAGATGTCAACTTTCATTCATCAAACTTCTGTGCGCCCTAAGTAAACAAATTTCGACCACTATAACTTGTGATTTAGCAGTCCCGAGCGTGTTCTTTTACCAAGAACGTGCCATATTAACAAGAGATCTCCCCTCAACCGCCGACACTCCCTGGGCCCTGAGGCCTACCTCTAGATGGACCTGCAGGCAACCCTCCAGAGTCCTGTTCTTTCTAAGCGAGTTTGGTAACATTATTGCCATGAGTGTACTCAACGCCCCAGCTAATAGTCCTTTGGCCGAGTGGATCCCCCCTCCCCCCCGTCCAACATTGACGTCGAGGCCTGTCAACTCAGCTCCCAAACGAGCTCTTCTCTTCTTCTACTATTGCAGGCTCATTGAGGCCATTGGATCTCCTTCTTAGCAATGTTATTTTCTCAATACCACCTGATGATCCATCTTCTTCTAGGACGATTGTCTGCAAGAAATACAGAGAGAGGGATGGTGGTGTCAGCTCTGTCAGGTGGTGCTTTATTGGATAGCCTCCTTCTTAGGTTTGGTTGCAGGATACACACACTTACACTACACGACAACATTAGTCTTTGCATCCAGGATATACTATCTTCAACATCACCATGTGCTATACCTACAAACCCAATTGGTTTCTGCATTGTGCGGCAATAAGATGAAGGAAGAAAAGGTGAGAAGAGAACAAGGGCATTAATATCACGCTGCCTCCTTCCCATCAAAGACGTCATTCTTACCATTATACTAGAGCCCAAACTAATGACACTATCTAAGAATTCTAGCCACAAATCTTGGCATGCTAACAACTGCAGATGATATGGATGAAACAAAGGAAGAATACCATTGTCAGTTTCTTGCTTGCCCCTTCTTTCCTACTAGTCTACCCTCTGTTCTTTGTAAGTACACACTTACTGTGAGGTCATCTATGGCAATTATTATCTTTCTATGTGTGCATTGGTTGCATATATCTATAATATTGGTGAACATATCTGGTAATGACAACATTTGGCCACCATGGTTGGGGTCGTAGCAGTCGATGAGATGTAATTTGTCTGGGTGAGCCAGTCGGGCGGGGCCCAAGGAAACTTTCCGAAATAGTCGGCCATAATGGGAGCCACTACGTCTCACATTTACTAGTATGGTGGTGTATTCATCGTCATCAGGGAAACCCAATACTTGTTTCAAAGCTTGTACAAATATTCCGTCTCCAGCACAACCCAAGTGATCAATTATCAATACATTATGCTCTATATCATTGAGAGTGATCATGGTGCATTGGCAATTATGACTTGCATATAACTGAGATTTGTAAATGAACGAATTTGGCAATTGGATGGATAATTTCTTTTCATCCCACTGACTTTGCCTTCCCCCGACCCACGACCATCTCCTCTTTCTTTCCAAGGATAAAAGTACCTAGAAATCGTTATGAATGCTGGAGAAGATAGGGTATCAATAGCACATCTCTATATAGATCATCTATCCCCATCAGAGATATATAGCTGCTGCACAATATCTGGACATTAGTGTCATCGACCACTACTTTTGATCCTTATTATTGTTACAGAGGTGAAGTAAACTAATCGAAAAGGGAGAAGCCCATGTCGGCATCCTCTTCCTCTTCTTCCTCCTTCTTAGCCTCCTCCTTGGCGGCACCTCCACCATCAGCAGCTGGAGCGGCTGCACCGCCTGAAGCGACGGCACCACCGGCTGGGACGGATGCCAGCTTGGACACACCACTCTCAATCACCTCGTTGATATCCTTGCCCTCGAGTTCAGAGATGAGCTTGGACACACGCTCAGCATCGGCCTCAACACCGACTGCGTTTAAAAGAAGAACAGGAGAAACATCATCAGTTTTGGAAGAATGAAAATGCTGCCGCCAAAGTCAGTCTAAGAGACATAATAATTGCCACTTACCAGAGGAAAGGATCTTCTTAATATCGTCAGCGCTTGGGCTGCTGTTGCCACCCAAGCCTGCGAGGAGGTATGCTGCGATGACCTTCATTTCAATCAAAGACGGCTGGAGTTCTGAAAGATATTTAAGCCTAGGCCCTAACAGAAGCACCAAAACCAATATGTGTTAAAGTTATGAACAAGAACAGTAATAGGTAGCTATTCAAAAGTTTTTTCTCGATGAGAGAGATTTGTCCCCGACAGCGCAAGAAAGAGAAGAGAAGAGCTCCTCCTCTTCACATCCACTCCTCATAAGTTTCTACACCCACCTCTATACCCATCCTCCATCTGTTGACTAGATAAATCAGGGATACATACACAGTTATGCTGAGAGAAGCAGCACAGAGGGTATGTCTCTATGTGATGCAGCAAAGGCCAGAGGAGACGGCCAGAGGATAATACCCTCCTCCCTTCTTCTCTCCTCGTCGAGAGGAGCGTTGCTTGAAAGGTAGGGTGGACAGAAATATAATTCTGGCAATTTCTCCAAGAATCATCATTTCTATATTTTGTGGAATGAAAAGGTTCGTCTCAGCGTGATTATAACGTTCACTAAACACCTACCAACGAATATTATCACACTGAAACCTAATTATTGAGTAGAAATCATAACACACTGTCTTTTCTAGCGCAAGAAACCGATAAATCAGAACTTCGATATAAAACGGAACGATGGATTCATTAGATGAAACTGTAAGTGGAGTTTTAGACGTCTCTCTCAACTGACTCATTTTCAATTCTCAGCTTTTCGTTGTTCGTTGACACAATTTCCCTCTGTTTGAACGATCAGGATATGGATAATGGCATGAAAGTTGCATTAGATATCAACGCAGAGGGTAACCTCCAGACAAGCGTTGCATATCTTGAGAACACCCTCACCAGCATGGGTATGTGCCAAGATCTCAATCTCTTCTCCAATGACCCTTCAGATATTGCCGCAACATGCAATACACTGCAAGCTCTACTTAATGCACATAATTCGGACGTTCGTCTCAAAGAACAGCTCCGCAATGAGATTGGCAGGGCCAGGAGCGAGTTGACCGCCGCTGAACGTGAGCGCACTAGACTAGAGGCCCGTCTCACTGCCAAGGAAAGAGAAATAGGTGCCATGAGCAACAGAGCTCTGGCTGATGACAGTACTCATAAAGGAGACCTCATTAAAGCTCGCCGTGATGCTGAAGAAAACCAGAAGAAGGCTGTTGGTTTTGAGAGACGCCTGGTACAGATGCAGCACGAAATCAAGCGTAAAGAAAAGGAATTCGAGCGTCTACAAGAGAAGCTCTCACACTACCTAGCAGACAAGAAGAAGAATGAGAAGGCAGTGTTGGATATGGCTGGACAAGTCACTCAACAGCTTGCTAAAAATAGACCTGGTGCTAGAGCAGGCACTGATGAAGGTATCAAAGCCGTCGTTGCTGCATACGAAGCCAAGCAGACAGATCTATCCAGAGAAATTCAGGATTTGAAAGCAGCATTGTCATCAGCCCAGTCCGACTTGAAATCTGCTCTCAATCGTCAAGCTCAGCAGGCCAGGCAAGATGCTTCTCAAGCTGTCATTGAGGAATCGTTCATCAAGGCCATTCCAACAATGAATGAGGACGAGTTGCATGATGAACTGGGGAAGAGAGTAAAGCAATTGCAGAGAAGACTCTGTACTCTACCACTTGCTCCCATTTTTGGATCTGTTGCTGGAGTAGGTACTACTATATCATCATCATCATCTGGAGGAGTAGAGACAGCCATGGAGGTAGAGGCTGCTGCACCAGCAGCCATGGCGGATCAACAACCGTTGGCCTCAGATCTCCAATTGGCTCGTAGTATCGTCCAAGATCAAAACTCTCTGGTACAAGCCATGTCATCTGCTTTGCGTACCATCCGTTCATCTGCTGATACCAAGAGAATTAAAGAGATTCAGAGTTTGACTGCCCGCCATAATGCTGCCCTGGCTGCTGCTGAGCAGAGAGCAAATGCTGCTGTGGAAGAAGGCGCTCGCAACATGAAGGAAGCTGTTGAAAAGTACAAGGCTGAAAAGGCAACTATGCTGGCATCATTTGAAGCTGAAAAGACTGCACTGGAGCAGCAACTTGTCTCCATGGAGACTAAGCTCAAGTCGACGTTTGAAAAGGAAAAGGCTGCCTTGGAAAGCAAACTCAGTTCACAGATTAGCATGAAGCAGACTTTGGAGTCAGAGATGGTCCAGTTGGAAGGCAAGACAAGCCAGCAGATGCAGCAAATGAAACAGGCATTTGAAGCCGAGAAGCAACAGCTGGAGGACAATGCTGCCGACCAGCTTGAAGAGATGAAGCGTGCATTCCAAGCTGAGAAGCAACAGATTGAAGAGGCTGCTGCTGTCAGAGTCAGGGACATTCAAACAAAGTCTAATGAAATGAGGCAAGTATTTGAAGCTGAGAAGGAGAACATTGCTGAAAAAGCAATTGTCCAACTTGAAGAAGTCAAGAAGAGCTTTGAAGCAGAGAAGTATGAGCTGGAACAGAAGGCAGCCGTTGAGATAGAGGAAGTCAAGAAGAGCTTTGAAGTTGAAAGAGAGCAACTTGAGGCAAAGGCTGCCATTGAGATTGAGGAGATGAAACAATCATTTGAAGCAGAGAAGGTACAGCGTGAGCAAAGAGCAGTCATCCAGCTTGAAGAAGTTAATCAGACCTTTGACGTGGAGAAGCAACAGCTCGAGAGCAAGGCTGCTGTTGAAATTGAAGAGATGAAGCAGAGCTTTGAAGCTGAAAAGGCAGAGCTAGAGCAAAAAGCAGCTGTTGAGATTGAGGAGGCCAAGCATGTGTTCGAAGTGGAGAAGCAACAGCTGGAACAAAAGGCATTAGTTGAGATCCAAACTCTCAAGCAAACTTATGAAGCTGAAAAGATCCAGATCCAAGAGAAGGCTGCTGCTCAGGTTGCAGAAGTCAAGCAAATGGTTGAATCTGAAAAGGTCGAGGTTGAGAAGAAGGTTGTTGCTGAGCTGCAGCAGGCCAAGCAAGCATTTGAAGCCGAGAAGATTGAGATCGTAGAGAAGGCTGCTGCTGAGATTGACGAACTGAAGCAGATCTTTGAAATTGAAAAGGTAGAAATTCAGCAGAAGGCTGCCGCTGAGGTCAAGGAAGTCAAGCAAGTGTTCGAGGCAGAAAAGGTCCAGATTCAAGAAGAGGCCGCTGCTCAGGTTGTTGAGGTTCAACAAATGTTTGAAGCTGAAAAGGTGGAGATCCAACAGAAGGTTGCTGCTGAGATTGAAGAAGTGAAGCAATCATTTGAAGTTGAAAAGCAGCTGATTGAAACCACCAGCATGAGCAAGGTAGAGGAGGCGACTCAGAACCTCCAAATTGAAAAGCAGCAGCTGGAGGACACCAAGCAAGCCTTTGTTATTCAAAAGAAGGAGTTGGAAGAGAAGGCCGATGCTGAAGTCCAGAAAGTCAAAGAGATGTTTGAAGCTGACAAGAGACAGATCCAAGGAAAGGCAGCTGTGACAATGGCACAGATGAAGCAGACATTCGAATCTCAGAGGAAGCAGGTTGAAGAGACAGCAGCTGCTGCAGTGGAACAAATAAAGCAGAGCTATGAAGTAGAGAAGGCCGAGATTAAACAAACAGCTGCAGCAAATCTCCAACAAATGAAGGAGTCGTTGATATCTGAGAAGAAACAAGTAGAAGAAAGAGCAGCAGTAGAGGTTGAGCAGATCAAACAGACATTCCATGCTCAAAAGCAACAAATAGAGGCTCAAGCAGCTGCTGAAGTTGAAGCAGCCAAGGAAATGCTGGAGAGTGAAAAGGCTCAGATTGAAGAGACTGTTGCAGCCAAGGTTGGAGCAGCTAAACAGATGTTTGAGAATGAGAAGAAGGAGGTTGCTAACAAGGCTGCACTACAGATGGAGCAGATGAAGAAGAGGTTTGAGAGCGAGAAGAAGAAATTGGAGGCTCAAGCTGCTGCCGAGATGGAGAAGACCATGGCTGCCTTCCAAAAACAGAAGAAGCAAGAAGAGGCTCAAGTTGCTGCTGAGAAGGAGGAAATGAGGAGCGCATTTGAATCTCAAAAGCAACAGCTGGAAGAGACGATAGCACAGCAGCTGGCTGCTGCCAAAGATATGCTGGACTGTCAAAGGAGGGAGTTTGAAGAAGCTGCTGCAGCAGAGAAGGAGGAAATAAAACGTGGCTTTGAAGCAGACAAGATGCAGCTCCAGAAGAAGAGCAAAGAACACATTGCTCAGATGAAGGTTGCGTTTGAGGCTCAGAAGAAGGCAGTTGAAGACAAGGCAGCTGCAGAGATTGATGAGATGAGGCAATCACTGACAGGTGAAAAGGCACAATTAGAAGCTCAAGCTATAGCTCAACTGACAGAGATGAAGCAGTCTTTTGCTGCTGAAAAGGCAGAGCTGGAAGAACGTGCAGCTCAGCAGTTGAGTGAGGTGAAGAAGTCATTTGAAGGAGAAAGGTCCAACCTGGATACTAAAACAGTGGCAACAATCCAACAGATGAAGGCGTCGTTCGAAGCAGAGAAGCAACAGCTGGAGATAGAAGTAAGGCAAGCGTCTGATGCTGAGAAGGAGGAGATTGCTGACAAGGCTGCAATGCAAATGGAGCGGATGAAGGAGAGCTTTGAGGCTGAGAAGAAGGCAGTGGAACAGAAAGCTGCAGTTGAAATGGAGCAATTGAAGAAGAGCTTTGAGGCTGAGAAGAAGGCATTGGAAGACAAGGCTGTTGCTCAACTGACCAGCATGAAGCAGAGCTTTGAAGTAGAGAGAAAGACAGTGGAAGGCAGCGCTGCAAAGTCAATGGCGGAGATCAAACAGAGCTTTGAGGCTGAGAAGCAGGTAGTTGAAAGAAAGGCTTTGATTGAAGTAGAACAAATGAAGCAGAGCTTTGACAATGAGAAGAAGCAGATTGCCGAAGAGGCTGCATTGCAGATGCAAGAAATGAAGCAGACTTTCGAGACCGTGAAGAAGGCAGTGGAGCAGAAAGCTGCAACTGGAATACAGCAGATCAAGGAGACGTTTGAAGCCGACAAGGAGCAACTCAAAGCAGAAGCTGCTGAGGAGTTGGTGGAAATGAAACAGCAGCTTGAAAATGAGAAGAAGGCAGTTGAATACAAGGCAGCTACTGCGATGGAGCAGATGAAGCAGAACTTTGAAGTGGAGAAGGCTGAGATTGCTGGCAAGGCTGCATTGCATGTAGAGCAGATGAAGCATACCTATGAAGCAGAAAGGGCTCAAATTAAGGAAAAGGCGGCAGGTGAGATGAAGCAGTTGAAGGAAAGTTTGGAGTTGGAGAAGAAGCAGATTGCTGACAAGGCTGCGAAGGATTTGGCAGAAATGAAACAGATGATACTGGTTCGTAGTATGCAAACAGAGGCTGCTGCCGTCCAGCAGATAAAGGAGTTAAAACAGAGCTTTGAGGCTGAAAAGAAGGCAGTTGAGCAAAAGGCAGCTGCTGAAATGGAACAAATGAAGAGCGCATTTGAATCTCAAAAGCAACAGCTGGAAGAGACGACAGCACAGCAGCTGGCTGCTGCCAAGGACTCCTTCCAAGAACAGAAGAAGCAAGCAGAGGCTCAAGTTGCTGTTGAGAAGGAGGAAATGAAGAGCGCATTTGAATCTCAAAGGCAACAGCTGGAAGAGACGACAGCACAGCAGCTGGCTGCTGCGAAGGACTCATTCCAAGAGCAGAAGATGCAAGCAGAGGCTCAAGCAGCAGAGCAGTTGGCTGTGGCCAAGAAGGTGTACAAATCAGAGCTGTTGCAATCTAAACAAGCCTTTGAAGCTGAAATATCACAAGTTAGACAGACCTATGCTCAGCAGCAAGATAGCTCTTTAGAAAGTTTAAACGTCGTCATCGCTGATTTACAAGGCAAGCTGAATGAAAAACAAAAGAACTTGGATGAGCTGACTGTGATGCAAAACCAAACCAAGTCCACCATGCAATCCGAGCTAGAAAAGAGCCAATCTGCACTAGTAGCTTTACAAGCAGACATGGTCGCTTTGCGTAGTGCAGCTGAAGAAGAGTCAGCCTCCATGGCCCAAGCTGCTGCAGAGAAACACGCCGAGCTGGTCGCTATGCTGGAAACTGCCACCACCAAGGCAGAGGACTCCACACGAGAAGTGGCTGCCCTCAAACAGAGGTTGTTGGATGCTGAAGAAAAGGCTGCCCAAGCTGAAGTATTGATGGCCAGGGCAGATGCATGTGTGAAACAATACGAGGCGATGCAAGAAGACTACAAGGAGCTGATGGAGAGATATGCACCTGGGGTTGGTGCTGGGCTGTTCTTGGATAGAGCAGTGGCTAGGAAGGTGGCTGCCATGCATGGAGGAGGGGATGATGTGATTGCAGAGACCATTCTAGCTAGTCGATGGTGATGATTGAGGTTCTAGAAAAGATGGGTGGGGATTTTACTTTGAGTCGATTATTTTTCAGTTTGACTTTTTAGTACAAAAGAGAAAGAGACACAGAGAGTGAGAGTGAGTGAGTTTTGTTGTTCCCTTTTAAATTTCTGATATTATTTTGTAGCTGCTATCTACAGAGAAGACCGAGTGAACTTTATGTAAAGTAAAAGATTAACTGCTGGTATGTT
>Ga0114919_10000768_pt1 | contig 25430 bp, 21 predicted proteins | sample BlataG_FD_88682 | JGI IMG/M metagenome (GOLD analysis project Ga0114919, IMG submission 88682) | Deep subsurface microbial communities from Black Sea to uncover new lineages of life (NeLLi) - Black_00105 metaG | ecosystem: Environmental > Aquatic > Marine > Oceanic > Sediment | place: Atlantic... | reverse complement strand
GGGGGGGGGGGGGTGGGGGGGGGGGGGGGGGGGGGGGGGGGGGGGGGGGGGGGGGGGGGGGGGGGGGGGGGGGGGGGGGGGGGGGGGGGGGGGGGGGGGGGGGGGGGGGGGGGGGGGGGGGGGTGGGAGGGGGGGGGGGGGGGGGGGGGGCCTGTCAGTCGGGAACTTGAGAAGAGGTGGTGGAATGCATAAAAGAAGCGCAAGGAGAGGCATGCGTATAATAAATGTGAGCATATATAACGTGTAATAGGTAATAATTTGAGGTTTATATTCACCCAAAGCTACTAAGAAGTCTATAACAAGCGATCAAAAAGTAAAATGACACATCAAGACTGCAGGTAAGCATTGAAGACATGCAATGGGACCCGTCATATGGTGCAAAAGAGACTAATCTATTCATCCATTGTCAATCTCAGGTATTACGAGGCCAAATTCCCAGAAGTGGATGATGTAGTCATGGTCCAAGTGCGTAGCATAGCCGAAATGGGAGCGTACGTCTCCCTTTTAGAATATGGCAACATTGAGGGCATGATTCTGTTATCTGAGTTGTCCAGACGCCGTATCCGCTCGGTGCAAAAGCTCATCAAAGTCGGTCGTCAGGAACCAGTGATGGTGCTGAGAGTAGACAAAGAGAAGGGATATATCGACCTTTCCAAACGTAGAGTCTCTCCAGAGGATGTAGCTGTAAGTTTTAGCTGTATATGGGTTCTCCATATGATAGATAAAGCTGTGTGGTTGTTCCAGATTTAATTTCCCCTTCTCCTTTCCCTCCCCTCCCAACTACTCGACTCTCACCCCCCGTTTCCCCTCCCCAATCACCACACCTACAGAAATGCGAAGAACGGTTTGCTAAATCAAAATTGGTACACTCCATCATGCGCCACGTTGCTGAAACTTCAGGCCAAGACTTAGAAGAGCTATACAACCAAATCGCCTGGCCTCTGTACCGCCTCTATGGCCATGCTCATGACGGCTTCCGTCAGATGATCACCGACAGTGACACTGAGGCAGTTTTTGAACGCCTCAAAAACGAAGTCCACGGTGGTCAACCAATCCCCATCCTCACCCCTAGAGTGAAAGAAGGCATCCTTATGAATGTCCGCAGAAGACTCACTCCCCAGCCAATTAAGATCAGAGCAGATGTTGAAATGACATGTTTCAATTACGATGGCGTGGAGCACATCAAGACGGCAATGCGTGCAGCATTAGCAACTTCCACCCCTGAATGCGAGGTGAAAATTAAGCTGGTTGCCCCTCCACTCTATGTACTGACTACTCAGACTCTAGACAAGGGTATTGGTGTTGAAGTGCTCTCCCAGGCAGTGGATGCTTGCAAAGCTAGCATTGAGAGCAACAAGGGTAACATGAGAGTCAAGGAAGCAGCACGCGCTGTCAGTGAAAAGGAAGAGAGGGCTCTACAAGAAGAATTAGAGGCTGCAGAGGCTGCTAATAGGGAGGTTGCTGGTGACGAGGGTAGTGATAGTGATTATGAGGAAGGGATGGCATTTGATGCAGATTCATCGGGTGGGCTGACGGCTTGATTGATGGTCAAAGCAATCTTGTAGCTTGTTTAAAAGGAAAGAGATATATGTGTGCATCTTATGGATACTTGCCTGGTATGTAATACAAACTTTATTTCTGTATACATATAGATATGTTAGTATAGTGATGCCTCGTGATGAAAGGCATGGGCAATGGAAGTAAGAGACCTGTGAGGCTCATCAGAGGCGATGGATCAAAATTGGGTCGGGGCAGCAAATCCACCTTATCCCGGCTACTTGGCCAACCATCTCGACTCTAATCTCAACAATCTTTGCTTTCGTTTAACCTACGCATACATAAAACTAGAACATAAAATACAAAATGCAGGCAACCGTGTGCAGTTCATCCATCAGAGCAATTGCTCCTCGTTGCAGCAGTAAGTAGATAGCTTTATTGCAAATCAAGCCTTGAAATTACACGTCTAACTAACCAACACCCTTTCATTTGCAGCTCGCTCAACCCGCTCTGCTCGCGCAGTTGGTAAGTAGATTGACATACCTTCGATCTTACACCCATGCAAGCCACTCCCTGTCTCGACAAATTCTCTAACAAACCCCACGCCTCCATATTGCATTCATGCAGTTCCAGTCGTCTGCCGTGCCCAACAAAGCTCTGCTTCTAAGGCTGCTGCTGCCGGCGTCTCCATCCCAGCCCTTCTCGCTGCTCACCCAGCTCTCGCTTTGGTTGACGACCGCTTGGCTGGTGAGGGTACCGGTAAAATATTCGGCATCAACGACCCAGCTCTCTTCTGGGTGCTTTCTGGTATGTTTGCCCTCATCTGGAGTGTTTACTACGTCAGCCAGAAGGACCTCGGTGGTGATGATGGCGAAGACTCCGGCTTGACTCTGTAAATCTTGGCTGCAGCCACGTCATCAAAGCTAGATTTTAATTATATTGTGGATTCGGTGTTGGGTGTGTGTGTATGTGGTATGGAAAGGGTTGGAGTATGAACATCAGTTGGAAACATTCCTCTAGTTTTCTTTCTTTCCCATCTCCATCTCCCTTTAGATTCAATTCGGGGGGTGAGAGAGAGAGAGAGAGAGAGAGGTCTGACTTATGACTACTACTTCCCTTGGAGTTTTGAGAAGAGAAACCTAATCAGTAACAAACAAACAAATATATATCTATCTACACTACACTACACTACATTACAGGAAACAATCTATGTACAAACGAAAAGAGGGAACATACGAGAAACAAATCCATTTTCATCATCAACTACTTGAGTTTTTCTTCTTTTTCTTCCACAGACACACACACATAGAGTCTTATATTATATGCAAATATACACCTACCAATTAGTATTAGTCTACTATCATACAAAGCTGCTGCATCTATGCAGTGAACCCCCCCACCCCACACAAGGGACCCCTACGAATATATACCGGAACCAGAAACAAAAATCATCAAATCAACTACTTCTTCAATTAAAAACAAAGGGACACACACCTTGGGAAAGGGGAAAAAGAATGAACATGCAAAATATACAAATGAGATAAGATAAATCCCCCTCCCCCCCCTCTTCTTTCCAAAAGTCAAATCTATCAAACATTTTCGAGCATAAATATAAATTTAAAAAATAAAAGAGAAGAGAAACATAGGTCACTTGTGTGCATCGTACACCATATATTCATACACTATTACCTAGCTTAAGACTCATGCATTCATTCATTCATTAAGCACTCAGTTCATCCTCATTATTATGCATTAGCTGAGGAGTACACAACATCAGTACTGGCAGCACTATTATTATTGATAATATCAACGTCATCCTTACTATTACGATTATTTTTATTCCTTCCAAACACCACTATATTCCCTGTCTCCTCATCCCAATCCACAAGAGCAACATCACCCTCTCCCACCTCTCCAGTCAAGATGGCATCACTGAGATTATCATCTACCAAACGCATGACTGCTCTTCTCAGCTCCCTAGCACCCATGCTCTCAGAGTAGCCCTCCTCCACCAGCCTGTCCATTGCTCTCCCACTGACTTGGAGACCAATGCCACGCTCTGCAGTGCGTGCAGCAGTCTTGGACAGTTCCAAATCTGCGATGGAGCGGACTTGAGGGCGGCCGAGTGGTCGAAAGACCACTACGTCGTCCAGTCTGTTGAGCAATTCGGGGCGAAAGCAGCCCTTCAGCTCCTCCATGACCAGTGACTTCACTCTGGAATAAGCTGCTTCCCCGGGTTTTTCTCCCTCAGCATCTTGCAGCTGGAAACCAATGCCTCCGCCTCCCTTGGCAATAACAGAGGAACCGACATTGGATGTCAGCACGATGAGAGTGTTTTTGAACGAGACTGTACGTCCTTGAGAATCGGTCAACCTGCCGTCTTCCATCACCTGGAGGAGAGCATTGAACACGTCAGGGTATGCTTTTTCAACCTCATCAAATAGAACTAAGGAAAAGGGGCGTCTTCTGACAGCTTCAGTCAGCTTGCCTCCTTCTCCAAAGCCTACATAACCAGGCGGAGCTCCAATGAGCTTGGCAACAGAGTGACGCTCCATGTATTCACTCATATCCAGACGGATTAGAGAGGAAGAAGAGCCAAAATGATGCTCTGCCAGGACTTTGGTCAGCTCAGTCTTACCCACACCAGTGGGTCCAGCGAATAGCAGCGAGGCAATGGGACGGGAAGGAGCTTTGAGACCACTACTAGACCTAACCATGGCTCTTGCAGTGGCCTGTATGGCCTCATCTTGACCAATGACCTTGTCTCCAAGAACAGAGGCCAGTTTGAGCACTCTTTCCTTTTCGTCTCGACTCATACGTTCTACTGGGATGCCTGTCCAGGCTGCAACCACACTTTCAATGTGGCTGGAGGTAACGACTGGAACCACTGCGGCACCTTCTGCGTCTCCCGTCAATCTGGCTCTGAGCTCCAGTTCTCTGGATCTTAGCAAAGTGGCTTCTTCCCATAACCCATCATTCACAGCTTCTTCCTTTGCCAATGTGACCTGTAGGAGTTCATTATAAGATGCAGCAGCCACCTCTGCTGCATCCACTGTTGGTGTGGTAGTAACAGCTTCAGCTCCTCCTCCAGCTGCAGCTGCAGCAATAGCTCCCTTGCGCGCTTCGTAAGCAACAATTCTTACCCGGCTTCCTGCCTCATCAATCAGGTCGATAGCTTTATCGGGAAGGAATCTATCTGCAATATACCTCGATGACAAGGTGACTGCTGCCTGAAGAGCATCAGAAGAGTAGGCAACTCTATGATGTTTTTCATATCTGTCAACCAGTCCTTCAAGGACCGCCAGAGTCTCTGCCTCTGAAGGTTCACAAACCAGTACTGGTTGGAATCTTCTTTCCAGAGCTGCATCTTTTTCAATATACTTTCTGTGTTCATCTATAGTTGTAGCACCAATGCATTGCAACTCTCCCCTGGCCAGGGCTGGCTTCAACAGATTGGAGATGTCCATGCCCCCGCCACCTCCTCCACCACCACCTTTCCCTCCGACTGCTCCAGCTCCAACCAGTGTATGCACTTCGTCAATAACAAGAATAATATTACCTGAAGCACGGCATTCTGCCATAATCTTGGTAACTCTCGACTCAAGCTCTCCTCTTTCCTTTGCACCAGCCATGAGAAGGCCTACATCAAGTGACATGACCCGTTTGTTGGCCAAAAAGGGAGGGAGAGGGGCGCCTCCGACGGAGCGGTTTAGGGCGATGGCTCTTGCCAGACCCTCAGCAATGGCAGTCTTACCCACACCAGGTTCACCCAGAAGAATGGGGTTATTTTTAGTACGACGAGCAAGGATTTGAGCGACACGAGCAACTTCTTTGTCTCTACCAATAACTGGATCAGTCTTGTCGGTGGCCGCTTCAGCGCACAAGTCGCGGCAAAATTCATCAAGGGCCGGTGTCTTGCTATCTCTTCTTGCTCTTGTTGCAGCACGTGATGAAGAAACGGATCCTGCACCTACTGATTGTGCTGCTTTTGCTGCTGCTGTTGTTTTTATATCAATACTGCTGGAAAGGGTACCTGTACGCCCTTCACCATCGGCTTCTCCTTGTAATCTGGACAGAGCTTCTTTGCAAAGTTGAGCAAGGTCCATACCACAGAGATCAATAACAGCTTGAGTATCCTCATCATTTATGGATAACAAGGCAATGAGGACATGCTCTGGTGAGATGAAAGTCATGCCCATGCGTTTTGATTCTAATAGAGCAGCTTCGAAGACCTTCTTGGCGCCCATGCTGAATGGGAGGTCGCGAGGAACTTCTTTTTTCTGCTGGGAGGAGGGACGGCGGGATTCTTCTTGAGAGTTGAGTTTTTGAGTTAGTGCATCAATGGCACGGTCAAGCTGTGGTAGAAATTGGAGGAAGAAGGTGGGAGTAGATGTGTTAGAGAGAACGTTGAAGGAGAGAGACAGAGAGGCTGAGAGGAGGTCGTTGGCACCACATAATGGTATGTTCCAACAGGACTTACAGACACGCCGCTGTTCAGGAAGCCCTGCTTTGATTGGTCTTCAGACATCAGTCCTAGTAGCAAGTGCTTAGGTTCCACCTGTAGATGATGCGAAGAAGGGTTAGAGACGAGTTAATAGAAAGGAAAAATCGCTGAGTCAAACCAAACATACCTCATCTTTCCCCAAACTTCGAGCTTGCTCTTGTGCTAGCATGGTTGATTTGATTGAGCGTTCTGTGAACCTCTCAAACAAGCTTGTAGTGATCAGCCTAGATCTGAAAGACCTTCTAGGGCTTGGTTTATTCATTCTGGAAATTTCAAACGATCCAACACCAAACCCGTTAGACTTCTTAACGTTAGCATTAATTCTTGCTGAAACGGACATTAAGTAACCTGTTTGACATGTTACTCGGCCCAAAGGCGTGATCCTAGTCGTTTGGCTATGTTTAAATTGGTAGTTTCGTCTCATTGTTATTCAGTTGATTCGTTTCAGTGCTTGCACATGTATGGTTTGATGATTATATAAACACACAAAGTTATTTTTCGCTGCAATTTACAAGTGTAAGCCCAAAGGAAGGTTGGTGGTATTTGAAGAGGGTGCTGACGTGGACCCTTCCAGCTCTCTCTCAGATTCACCTCCCTTCTCCTTCTCCGTCTCCTTACCCCCACCCCCACCACCCACAACACAACACAACACAACACTACTCACAAACCCTTCACAAACCCCTGACAAGCCTTAACCTCATACCCCAACTTCTTCCTCTCAAACATCACCCCACAATCCAACGACTCACATGCCGTCCCTCCTCCACAATGCACACATACTCTCACCAGCTGACCATACTGCCTCTCTGCCCTTGCCAGCCTGGCTTGAAGCAGAGCCACAGCTGATGCAGGCTCTTTACTGCATCTATCACACAGCATCTTGGATGCGTGGGTTGGTTCGTCGCACACAGAGCAGTGTTTGGAGAGGTAGTATTGATCTATTGTCGCGCCTCCTCCTCCCACTGTACCGCCCCCCCTTCTCATCAGACCAATGGCATTGTAATTGGTTATGCTATTGCTAGGACCACCACTAACACTAACATTAACACCATTGTTTTTATTATTAATGGTATTCATAGAATTAGGAAGAGCCGCAGGGGGTCTCTTTTGAGGCAATGTTCTCTGAGGCCTAGGCAACACTGCATACCAAGCTCTTAAATCCGCTCCTATCAATGAAAATACTCTTTCCAGAGAAGGGATGATCTGTTTGGTAATATAATACACCCCATGAAGCCTCAATCTCCCTGCAGAATCTACCACTGCTTTCGGTGGTACTACTATATCTATAAGCCTGGCACCCGGTTCCCCATGAACCACCACATAGGGAATACGTTCACCAAACCTGGGCTCAGCACGGGGATCAGCGGCGATGGCTTTTCCAGCAATCAATGCAGCTGGCGGCAGTGTTCCCTTGTTGTTGGCTGCATAAGTGCCTAGTCTGACTTCTTTAGCAAACACAAAATCTTGAATGGATACTCTCCCAGATAAAATCTTGGTCCATTGTCGTTCTAGGTAAGATTTGACCAAGGATACATCCTTGGTGGAAAATAATATACGCAAGCTTCTCTCCATCATCTTTGCCACAGCTGGACATGTATCCCTCCTCACTGTTTCTATCCCTTTGGCATCAAACACTGGCCTGGTTGCACAAGGAGACATCCATGCCATGCCTACATATCTCTTTTTAGACAATAAAGTACAGGGATGGTAGACTTTTTCAAGTTTCAAAGTGACAGGTGACGGATTGGCCGCGGTCACTACAGCGGCAATCTCAGCTCCAACCACAAAGGCTTGCTCTTTGCTCCTTCCTGGTAGCAGAACAAATAAACTATCTGTGTCGCCATACACCACTTTAGCCTTCCAGTCAGGGTGGCTTTCTACCAGTCTGATAGCACTCTCCAGTGTCTCCCTCCCTGAGGATACAATGGAATCAGCCAGCTCGGCCATTGGCATCCTTCCTGAAAAACCTGCGGCTGTGTACCCATACGTCACATTTGCTATTAATTTCAGAGAGAATTGCCTGGCATTGAGGCATCTTAGCAATATTTTATTATTACTATGACCGGTGGTCTTATTAGAAGATGATGAGGCTCTTTTCATTGCACCTTTCACCATAATCCTGGTTTCCAATATTTCTTTCAACAATCGGGGAAGCACTCCAGGACGAGTGTGAGGAGGTGTAAAAGCCACTCCATTAGGAGTGATGATGATATCATCAGGAGAGAGCCCTTCTTCTAGGAGAGCTTGAGGAGGGAGGGAATATTCCTTCTTCACACCCAATCGAGGTCCGTTGATATTTGTACCAGTAGTAGTATTAGGATGATGACAACAACCATTATCACCACCGCGATCATCAGCATCATCACCTGTTGTTGTTCCCCCAATGTGAACAGTCTTTCCCAAACAAGTAGAAAAGCAAAGATTATAAGCAATCACCATTGACGGATACAAAGACTGAAAGTCCAGTACAATCACTGGATCCGTATACATCCGCGACTCTGGTTCCATTACCAAAGGCAAAGCTTCCATCGCTGGCTGTTTCGCCACATCTTCCTTGATAGGAGAAATTGCCAGATAATTCTGCGTTTTGGCCAACCTTAACATCATGCTTTCCACTCGGTACTGACTGCCCCTTGACAACACAGAGTAAAAGTCAATTCCAAACACCCGAGCCATTTCCCCAGTCCTGCCCACCAAGTCCAGCTGATCCAACAAAGCCAACGAAGTTCTAGCTCTTGTGGCCAGGTATGTTAGACACCGCCATCGCCCACCTCCAGGACCTCCATTAAACCAATCCGCCAGCTGTCGGGTGGGTATGTATGGCAATCTTCTCCTTAGTACTGCTGCTGCACATGATTCCATGGTGTAACTACCTAGTTTTACTTCTGAACGCATTAGTCTCCACATGTTGAGAACTATACGGCCAGTGACGGTGATTCCTGAGGTGTGTCTCCAAGCATATTCCTCTGCTGGATTTGTTTTTGATTTCTGCTGCTGCTGCTGCTGCTGATTATGGCTGACATCCCCGTCGCCATGAGTCTTAACAGTATTTTTAGTGTTGTCATCCTTTGACTTTTCTTGCCCTTGTTGTTGTGCTAATCTACTAATAGCATGTAGTAACGGTCGTCTAGCAAGTACAGCAGCTCTATCGGATAAATATCCCAAACTGTCCTTTTGTACTTCATACCCAAGCAATATATCAGGATCACAGCATATCACTGCATCTTCAAATGCATCCAACAGGGAGGATTCATTTGGATAGATGTCTACCTGTATATCAGAAGAGAGGCCATCCAGACCAGCTTCATTAGTTATGGCGATGGTAGCGGTGGGTGTGGTGGTGATGGGTGTGGAGGAGTGGATGGAGGCCGCAAATGAACCTTGAAAATGAGGAGGAGCACCTTCTTCTGCACGTGTAGTACTCTTCTTCTTCTTCTTCATAGGACTACTTGTATCGGTTTTCAATGTAGACGCTAATGGTACTGGTCTGCTGTGAGTAGTTGGTGACACTACCGGCATTGATGCTGAAGGCGGTACAGCGCTAGTTGCAGTGTTAGCGGCATTACCACCCCCACCCCCACTTCCACTGCTGCTATTATGATAATGACTGGTGATGAGCAATCTCAAAGCATAATCTCCATCAGGAACTTCCTCATCATCATCCATAACAGCCAGAGCAATAGCCTTCACCTCATCATATTTGGGATCAGGGAGCAATCTACCTCTACAATCAGCATGGATCTCCACACACAATAGGGTCAGTTGCTGTCCTTTACCTGGAATGGTCCTCTTGAAGCCTAGTTGGCTGCTGGTGGTGATGCCACTACTGGGAGACGGTGGGGAAATTTGACTGATCAAATTGGTCGTATTGTTTTTTGGCTGGGGAACATATTGTTGGGATTTTTGCAATGCTTGAGATGGGGATGGTTGGTGTTCATGAACACCACTACCACTACCACTACCACTACCACTACCAGGAGCAGCATTATCTGTTGTTCGTAATAATGTTGAGTTTTGAAGGGCACTCTTCAGTAAAGTCTTTGGTTGACTAGGCCTATTTACTACTGTAATAAGATTGCCTTGTGGTTTCTTTGACAATGGTACTGCCATTGGAGAGTATTGTTTGTTGACACTATCCATCTGATGAATCTGTTGCTGAGGTGGGTAGGGATTGGTATAGAAGAAAGTTCTCTCATCGTACTTGGGAGACGGTGGAGATGATGAAACTTCCACCCCAACGCGTTCTCCTTGTTGTTGCTCATCTCTGTTACTAGTAGTACCAGGCTGCTCTGTTCTGGGCGTTGTTATTGCTCTATTTAGATCTGATCGCAATCTGTGCACTCCCTTCTCTACTAGCGGTATGTTTGACAAGATGGGGGTTGCTAGTAAGTCATCGCCCTCTTCTTCTTCTTCAATAGCTTCCCTTATGCCAATTCCAGGAAGAAGTCTGCCTGTATTGGGATCCATTCTTGTCCCAATTTGTTGTTGCCGAGATGGTTTTAAATAGCCTCCTGAAAATGATGAGGATGATGTCAGCAGCCAAGCAGTGACGACATCAGGTGATGGAGGTTTCCTGGCATAGAGGAATGCAATTCCACCAGTGGTGGCAGCAGCAGCAGCAGCGGTATTAATGTTACTAATAGTAGCACTACTAGTGTGAATGGTACTGGAAGGAATGGAGGGGTTGGGTTTGAAAGGAGGCAAATCAGCAGGAGCACCGGATAACAGCTTCATTTCTCTTCCAGCAAAAACAACAGGCTTGGCAGGTGCATCGCATGGGTTGCTGAAGAATGGTTGGGTGTGAATAATTGGAAGTATTCCCTTTTCCCAACATGTAGCATCAAGTTCAGCTTGGGTTGGTGGCAGTTGCCTTGGTTTGTAAATCTTAATTTCCCTCCCCCCATCTCCGTCATCTTTTTCTTCTTGTATAACCCCATCTTCTACGTCATCTTGATTATTGGTGAGCAGCACATCCCAGTCAGCTTCTCTCAGTGGAGATTGAGATACTGGATTATGCCACCAGTCATCACCAAACTGAGCCCAAGCATTTGCTGCATCACCGGCATCGTCAATATCAGCATGTTCATCGTCTTCTTCTATCTTCTCTGTCAAGGGCAAGCTTGCTATAGGTTGCGTCACAGGCACACATACTACGTTTGCTTCTGTCGCCGTTGGTAGAGGTTGTGTTGGCGGTACTACTGCTAGACCAATATCATCACCATTGTTATTATTACCAACATTGTCCACCTGCATCTCTTTTAATGAGCCTTGTCTGCTACCACTAGTAGGTCGATGAAGTGCAGCTTGCACTCCAGACATCAGCCGGTATGTCTCCTCTACCTCTTCTCTAGACATGCGGAGTGATGATACTGGGGGCCTCCTTCCTCTGCTCACATAAGGATTATTAAGATATGTATACACATCATCACCATCAGTATTGTCACCCTCATCTGAGCTGGATGTGGTACCGTCAAATTGGGGAATATTCCTTTGCCTAGCAGTACCTACATCATCACATTTGTCTTGTTTTGATACCTTACTATTGTGTGGAGGTGATTTGTGGAAAGGAAGGGGGCCATATTTTGCTGCAGAAGCAGGCTCTTTTCCCTTCTCTCCAGTTGCTACTCCTTGTGCCATCTGTTCTTCTCTTTTATCATCATTGTTATGAGTGTCAAAACCTCCACCACCATTATCATCAATGTCATCGCCAGCTACACAAGTAAGAATATCATTGCATTCCTTTTGAGTGGCTTCATGAAGACGCTGCCGAGCAGTATTCGCCTTGTTGTACATTTCGTGCTGAGAATAGAAGACACCTGCAGTTGCTGCGTCCATTGTGACATCAATCTGCTTGTTCTGTTGTTGCTGTTGCTGTTGATGATGATGATACACAGCTTCAGCTTGATCGGCTAACGCCAGGAGAAATTCATCGTCGTCGCTATCCCCCCAAACAAAATCAGTATGGTCTTGCCCTTGGTTTTCTTCTTGTATTGCAGCCAAGGTAGGCTGACTAATCTGATGGCGTTGTTGTGATCCTAGCATCAGTTGTTCTTGACTGATTTGTGTCGATATTATATCGTGGTCAACCCAGGCTCTTGCTTCTTCCATTCGTCTTGCATGTGCGGCAATGTGACTGTAGTCATCATCGTCATTCTGTTGACCTTGTTGACTCTGTTGCAGTTGCTGTTGTTGCTGTGCTCCTTCATCTTGGCTATTCTTATCATTAGCCGCTTGTGTCATTAAAAACAACTCAACCCTCTCCTGCTTTCCTTCTCCTTCTTCTTTCGCTGCAGCAATCATTTCAATGTTGTTTTGCATTGCTTGTCTATATGTATCTCTTATCACATCCCCCATCACACACTTCAACTGCTGAGGGTTTCTATTTGGTGATACTGGAGGGTGAGGTAGACCATCATCTCCTCCCCGTATTCTTTCTTCCTCCCAAAGAGGTCCTAACGACTCTACCATCTTCACCTCCTCCTCCATCTCTCCCGGGGCTACTGTGTGTCCAAGAGGCACTCTCACTAGATCTCTTCTGTTAATTATTCCCCCGACATCTACATCAAGCTCTAGTTCACAGATAGTATGCCGTTGAGGTGGTCCCCCTCTGTGCTGACTTCCTCTTCTCCTGGTGGGATGATGAGTATGATGATCTGTAGATTCAGGCCACTGCATTGCGAGAGGGGTCGTAGCTCGAGTCCATTTGAAGTAGTAGTTATTATTATTATTATTATTATTATTATTATTATTATTATTATTATTATTATTATTATTATTATTATTATTATTATTATTATTATTATTATTGAGTTCAATGGGTGTGCTATATGCTGGTGACAACTCTGCTGCTGTTGCTGCTGGCACTGTAGTGGCAAGATGCACTTCAGTCCTCGTAGCCCACCCCGGCCTATGTGGGCCAGCTCTTACTGGCAAAGGCAACCTAAATTTCACATGCGAATGCTCTAATTTCAACCACCCCATACCTTGGAGGTTGTAATCGATTTTAAACTGAAGCAAATAAGGCACGTGTGATTCATATGGTTGGTACTTCCTGCCTAGCACAGCACCAGCAGCAAGTAGAGCGGCTGCTTTGGATACGTCGGGTGGGTTATAGAGCATTATTTTAACCCAGAGTTGTTCTTTGTTGTAGTAGCCATAGAATTGAAGGCCTTTGACTAGGGTTGTTGCAAATACGCGTTGGCGGTGATTGACTACATTATTGTTATTATTATTGTTGTTGCTGTTTTTATTATTAGGAACTGCTCCTTCGTCATCAAAATCATCACCACCACCTATAATTGATGAATAATTTTGTTGTTCAATGTTAAGTGCCAGCTCCAGTGCAGCTGCCATGCGTCTCAGGTGATTGGCTGCACCTTGAGGGTCCTGCGGTAGGTCTGGTGTGTAAGGAACATAAAAGTAAGGGAAAGCTCTGTGTATGTGGCAGCATGTTTTCTGTCCTGAAGGAGTGGAACCAAATACTCTGATGACTGGTACTCTGTTGGTTGGGGCTCCTTCTAATTCGGACCAGCATGTGTCGAGGTTGGAGAGAGGGGGGGAGAGGTACCAGTCGATGGAGGTGATGCGAGAGAAGAGGGTGGTGGGAGATGCAGATTGGTGAGGGGGTGCGTTGCCTTTGGATTGGCCAGTATGAGCCATCTAATGAAGGGGTGATTATTTATGATGTGGTGGAAGCATGGTGGATGGATGGGTTGTGACTGTGGGGAGCAAACAATGTGATCAAGATTTTAAGAGTTGAAACTCGCCGGAAAAATGTGTCAAATATGCCAGTTTTTGATCGTCAGTAGTCATTGACGTGCATTAGTACAAATTATTCAAGTAAAATCGCTGCAGTAATTTGTATCTGCCATGTTTTATGCGTCCCCGCTGCCAATGCTGTCCCCCTCACCGACAGATCGGAGGTTTGAAAGGCTGAGAAAGCCGTGGGTGCAATTGTGAAATATCAGTTGCTATACTAGGACCAGATGCATCTACCACACACTTGACAAAGCAATGTAATAAGCTAATATGGAAACAATAATGGGTTGTTGGAGAGCCAACTAGACCATGCCACTTTCCTCTCTCGCTCCTTCAACTTGAGCAAGCTTGATTCAAGTTGCCGACGGCGCCCATCGAAGCAACCTCCCTCTGCCATAAAAGACCGTTAGATTTCTAACCAACCTTGATTTTAGAGAAATTATTACATCCTGATACTCATGACAACACAGTTGGGGCTAGCGAGGTCTTGATATTCACCCTAGACAAGTGTTAATCACCTGACACAATTCAAGAAGGAAAGTTTCAACTAAATTGAAAACCCTGAGCTTATAAATAGTCCTTAACAATGGCTAGTACCCGTAGAAGGGGCAATTTCGGTCAGAAGTAGACTGACTACATTTAGCAAGGTAGGCCATGATTATGTATCCTTCTCTTTGCTTCAAGCTAGCACTAGGATTTATCTAAGTCCCACCCAGCTTACTTGCTGCATGCGCTAACCAGGGTGCGTCGTTTATTAACTCTTCGCAGGCTGATACTGACCCCTTTGATGTCTGAGGAGATCGTTGTCGAGGACTTTCCCTCCCTCTGTGACGAGGTCAGCTCTCCAGCCGTGGTCCGGGTAGCCAACCAAACAAAGGTCGTCTGGGCCAAGGTTGGTTCATATCCTTCTTGGCCGGTATGTTGTTTTATTTATACACATATAGATACAAGCAACTCGCAAAACACTGATTGACTGCTTCTCCAACAATTTTCTCCTAAAACTAACCCCCCCCACCCCACCCCACCCCACCCCACCCACCCACACCCACACCCACACACTACTATCAGGCCCAACTCCTGACTCCAGAAGCAGCTGCTGCAAATTCAGGCCTGAAGAAAGAAAAACACAATAAAGGAGACCTTCCCACAATGTTCTTTGGAGATTGGACAGTCGCTTGGTTGCCAGTAGCCCGTATCAAAACATGGAATCAAGGCATCCAAGCTGGCTTCGCGAAGAAGAATAGCAAAGCTGACAACTTTAAGAAGGCCATTCAAGAAGTGTACAACTTTCTAAAAGCTGATGGTAATGGTGATGACAAGGCTAAGGGTCGCTCAGCTCCGCCTGGTTGGTGGTGCTCTCCTCCTGAACAGATATCAGAGACTGATATTAACGATAGTCAGGTCCTTCCTGCCTCTGAAGTTGCTACTGTTGCTGTTGCTCTAGACAAGAGCAAGGGTTCTAAGAAGAAGAAGCTGAAGAAGCAAAAAGACAATGGTAAAGCAGCAGCTGGTCTCAAAATCAAAACCAAAGCCACCAAAAGGACTGTACCAGGCGGCAACAACAAGAAGAAGAAGAACCATCAAGACAGTGGCCTCTCCCCTAAAGCTGCATCAAAGTTCAAATGGAAGCAAGGCATTGCACTGATTGGATCCAACAAATTCGGTCTGCATAGAAAAGAAAGAATAGACATTTTAAATGTAATGGATGGCATGCTCACCATAGTAGCCGAAGAGGAACAAGGAGGTGGCAGTGGCAGTGGAGGTGATGGTGCTGGTACTGGCACTGGCGGCAGAAAGACCCAAACAAAAGATGGTCTGACAATAGACAGCACTAGAGATGTGCTCAGACAGACCTTGAATCGTCTAAAGAAGATGATACCCTCTCTCCCCAACATCCCCGTGCCCATGAACACAGAAGGTGTGCTGGACATCTACGATAGATTCTTCAGAGAAGCACTCCCCCGCCGTGTCTTGGTGACCAGAGAAGTCAACGCAAACTTCATGCTGGCACACCTCCTATCCTGGGCGTGTGGCCAACAAGTAGAAGAATGGCAAGCAGCTTCCATCTTCCCATTCATCATCACACAGCAGCTTGCAGGTAGAGGTCCACGTCCATTTTGGTACAATCAAGGTGAAGTGGAGAAGCTGGGGCTGCACCCAGAGTACTGGCCGGTGCCGCTGACCAAAGCCAAGGTGGAGGCAGCAGAAGCCGATGCCAAGGCAGGGAAGGCTCCACCAAAATTTCCCCGAGCAGCCATGTTGCAAAAGAAAAACGGCAAGACAGCTGCTCGTCAGCCTGACTTGTATGATGAAAACAACAATGAGGAAGGTGGAGGAGGAGGAGGAGAATGGCAACAGCACGGTGTGTACATAGACAAAGCCCCTGATGATGCTCCTTTCTATAGAGTTGTAGGAGGGAAAATTATAGGCAGACCAAGCAAGAAGATCAAGAGAATGCCAACTTCCGAGGGATCTGGAGCTATTGCTGCTGCTGCTGCTGCTGCTGCTGAGACTGCAGCCTTAGCAAGTGGGGATGGTGGCATTTTAATGCCGGCCAGTGGTAGCAGTGGTGATGCAATTGCAGTAGTGGCTCCACCAGCACCGGCAACGGCAACGGCACAAGAGGAGGACTATGAAGCTAGAAAGAACCTCCCCCCGGCATATTTCCACCTCAGACAAAATCTGTACGTCTCAATGCCAAGGCCTAAGAGAATGCACAAGGATGACATCCCTACTTGTGATTGTGAACTCTATTTGGCTGCTTCCTTCAATAACAACAATAATATGGGTGGCAGAGGTAGTAGAGGGTCTGCTCGTGGGGTGTTATCAGCAATGGCAGCACTGGAAGAGGTGAGCGAGCCCAGCTCTGTAGAAATGCAGCCTGCAGCAGCAGCAGGTATTACGAGTAACGAATCAGTCGTCAGTCAAGGAGAGGACAACATTATAACTAGCAATACCATTACCGAGGTGAAGGAGGACGAGGTGCTGCCTGTTCTTGCAGCCATCGTTGATACTGCTATTTTTGTTGAACAAAAGGAAGAGGAGAATAGTGTGGCATCACTAGCAACAGGAGTAGCCTCCACCATTGCAGAACTTCCAAGCAAGAGGAAAAGGAAAACCTCTTCCTATGGTGGCAGCGGAGATGGTGGTGACATTGACAACAACAACAACAACAACAACAACGTTGATCTGGCACTGGGATGCATGGACGGCTGCCTCAATCGCATCTCATACATCCACTGCGACCCTAAATCCTGCCCCTGTGGTGATCACTGCTCCAACAAACCATTCCACACCCTTGCCACCCCCCCAATGGAGGTGTTCCTCACCAAAACAAAGGGATGGGGCATCAGAGCAGCTGCCTCTATAGGAAGAGGAACCTTCATAGTAGAATATGCTGGGGAAGTGATTGATGATGCTGAGGTGGCACGCAGGACCGAAGAGTGCAGACTACGCGGGGAGCCTCACTTTTATATGATGGAAATGGCCAGTGGACTGACAATTGACGCCAGAGATAAAGGCAACATTGCCCGTCTGCTCAACTCATCCTGTGGGCCCAACTGCGAGACTCAAAAGTGGCACGACGCTAGCAATGGGGAGATCAGAGTAGGCATCTTTGCACTGAGGGACATCCTCCCTGGAGAGGAGCTAACGTATGATTACAAATTCCAGCACTTTGGTCTTGCAGCAGCTGCCGCTGCATATAAATGCTGCTGTGGAGCTCCAAACTGCCGAGGCACCATGGACGCTAATGTGTCTAAAACAAAAGACTTTGGCAGGCGTATTGAAGTCGTGTGGCCGGAGAATAACCAAAGCTACATTGGTACAATTGATGGTTATTCTCAGACGTCTAATGTGTATACTATCAAGTTAGATAATGGAGAGGTGGCTAGATTGTGTTTGAATACAACGGAGCATCGCTGGTTGGCTGAAGGTGAAACTTCTTTTGCTTTGCCTGCTGATATTGGTCTTAGGAGTTATGGAGCACCATCACCTGCAAAGACTAATAGCAACAAGCCTGCACCCAACTTCTTCAGTAGTACAGGAAGGGGTAGGGGTAAGGGCCGAGGAAGAGGTGGAGGAAGGGGTAGGGGTAAGGGGAGAGGAGGGAAACGAGGGAAGAGCGCTCTGCGACAAGAAGAGGAGCCTCTTCTAGATGGTGATGTTAGACTAGAAGGTCATGACGAAGAAGATGGACAAGGTGATGGTGCCTTGTTGTTGGTAGCTAAACAATTCACCGCTAGAGTATTCAGAGCTGTGGGTGGGATAGAGGAGGAGGAGGAGGAGGACACCAAACCATCAACATCAGCAGTACCACAAGAAGATGATAACGGACAGATGCTGCTAGATGATTCCTTACCAGAAGAGGCCATGGACTGTGATATTAGTGATGAAGAAGAGGAGATCGAGGGCGTTGGTGGTGATATTGTGGTCGTTGAAGTACAGATAACTCCGCTGACTCAAGGTCCTGGTGCTGAAGAAGAAGCAGGAGAAGGTGTCCAAGTGGTATTTCAAATCAACCACCAACAACCAGAGAATGTAGACATGGGAGAGGTAGATCCACCAGTGTTGAATCCAGGAGCAGAACAAGTAGCTGGGAGTCTGCACGGCAATACGAACACCCCTACTGCTACTGCTACTGTTATGAATAATCTCGACAGTATTAATCAATTGATAGCAGTAGATCTGGGCAATCCACCACCAATGGTGTTGAATCCAGGAGCAGAACAAGTAGCTGGGAGTCTGCATGGCAATACGAAGCGCGGTGGTGATGGGGGTATTGAAAAAGAGGAGAGTGCTAGTAGAAGTGGTAGACGTGTTGCCAAGAAGAGAAGCTTCGGTGATGATTTCATTGGTGCAGATGATGATGATGATCATCACAAGGAGTCTGATATGAAGTATTCCCCCGCATCTGCTGCTGCTGCTGCAGTAAGTGAGCTAGTGAAAGAAGAGGAGGATGAAGATGATTATTCCGAGCAGGAGGGAGCAAAGCCATCCAGCAGAAAGAAGAAGAAATCTCTTGGCAGTGGTGGTTTGAAAGCTGCTTCGAAAGCAGTACCTCCACCTTTGCCGCCATTTATAGCTCCAGCAATGGAAAGGACCCCCGGTCCTGCAGAAGCAAATAACGACGGCCCCAGTGCTCCTGCTGGTGGCTTTGGCTTTGGTGGGCTCGGCCGTGGTGCACAGGGCTTACTAGCCAGTCCATCAAGCGAAGTGGCGGCAGCTACCATTGCTGCAATAGCAGTTGTAGCAGCAGCTGGCGACCCATCATTATTAGGCAGAGCATCCACCCGTCGACACCCCCATCCTCCTCTCCCCCCATCAGCCTCCGGTGGTGCTGCAGCAGTAGCTGGAGGTGCTAGAGGATCAGGCGGCCCCGGCCGTAGAAGCGCCCCAACCCCTCCCTCCACTGGCCTCCCTGCCAGAACCATCTTGGTCGCCAAGAGATTGACCAACAGTGACTGTAGTAAAGGAAGAATCCTCCTCCCCAGAGCCGCAGTGGAAGCCAACCTATCATTTGCCATCGGTAAAGCTCACGTCTTGGCTGCCAGGGACCACAACGGAGAAGAATGGCAATTCACACTTCAATCCTGGGCCAACGGAATGGAAAGCAGACGTGTATATGTCTTAGAGCATGCAGCTGGTTTCATTCAAAGACATGCACTCAAACCAGATGATGTCATCGGTATATCATGCACCCCCGATAACTCTGCCTTCTTCTTGGTCGAGTATAATACAGACGAGGTGTGTGCAGCTGCTGAGACGCAAATGGCCGCCAGAGTTGGGTCTGCTCCGCATGCTCATTCTCATGTCAGCATGGAGAATCTGTTGGTGAGTAGAAATCAAGGGAGGTGCACTAGAAGTGAGTATTGTAATAAGCCAGCTGGTCATCCTGGGTTTTGTACGAGAACACCTGGAGGGGCGATGGCGGCTGCTCAAAAGGGCAGGCGACCTGCTGGTAGTGGGGCCGGTGCAGCTGTTGGGAGACACAGTCGTGTTACTTGTAGTGGAGGCAGTGGTGGTGGTGGTGGAAAAGGAGGAGGAGCAGGAGGAGGAGGAGGAGGAGGAGGAGGAGGAGAAGGTGCTCATTGTTCACCATTCGGCAGCCCAGCACTCAAAAGAGCAGCCTCTGCAGCAGCACTCGCCGCCACCAGACCACAAAGATCCCGCCGACCCAGTCGCAGAGCAGCTCTTGCCAGCGAAGACAGTGGAGACGAAGGCTACCGTGGCATCATGGCCAGAGGAAACGACGACCAAGGTGAATACGACTACGATGATGATGACGATGATGCAGCTCATGCGACTGACCTTTCTGACGATGAAGAAGGGAGGGAACACCAGGCACGCCGGCACATGGAGGAAAATGAAGATGCCCGAGCTGTTATTGCTGCTGGAGGTGGAGGTGGAACGCCCCCTGTTTCCCCTCATGATCAACATACCGACAACAATCAACACCACCACCACCACCACCGCCAACAGCAATATCACGCTCCTCCAGCCAACCCCAAAGGCATCCCACCCATATTTGTCATGGCTCCTGACACACACGCCACCCCAACAGCCTCTCCCATCCCTCCTGTCCCGGGCCTCTTCCCACACGCTCACCCCCACCAAGGTCAAATGATGCAATCCCCTCTTCGACCACGACTCTCCTCTCAAGGCTCCCTCCCTCCTCCTTTGGGTGGGAGTGGGAGTGCGCGTGGCGATGGATTCCTCCATCACCCTGCTCCTCTCTCTCTTCCTCTACATCACCACGTTGGCCCGTCTCATCATCACCAACAACAGCAGCAGCAGCAGCAGCACGATGGGACTGGGAGTGGGGATGTGTTAATGCTAGCACCGCCACCTGGTGATAGTAATCAAATCCCTAGATCAGCGAGTGCGCCACCGATTCCACATCAACATCCAATGAGTGGAGCAGGTAAGGGGAAGGTTCATTATCCCATACATCACTCTCCTATGATTCATCATCACCATCAATTAGATAATCAATTGCATCATCGTCATAAACAACAAGATGACGAAGAAAAAGAAGAAGAGCAGTTGACTGGTAGTGATGGACACGATGTAGGGGTAGGACAAGAGGAGGCTGGGAATGCAGGTGCTAATGCTGTTAATAATAGCACTGCCACTGCAGCGGATGATGATAATAAGGGTGGTGATGGTGGTGATGGTGGTGAATTTAATACTGGCAACAAGCTCAATAATAATAATGGCAGTGGAGATTTAGGTGAAGATGAGGCTCAACCACTGCAACCTCCAATGCCACCATTGTTTGGAGCCCCTCCCCCTGCGAATGCACCTGGAGTGTCTCCTGTTGCGGGTGGTCAAAAACAAGGCGGTGGTCATGACATTGATGTGTCTGGATTCCTTTCTTAAATATACGCTCCAGTAGGTAGGACATACTGAAAACAACAAACATATGTAGACCCCTTCCTGAAGATATATAGTATAACAATTAATGAATACTCTTCTCAACTCAATGGAACTTGAATGATGACGAATGATGCATGCATGGTTTATTTATTTATCGGGGCGGAAACTTCAGGACCCCACCCCAACCCCCATCTCTTCTTGATGTGCCTCTTCCCCCCTACTTACTACAACGATTTTTTTTTTTTTTTGCTTCTGCAGTTCTTTGTTGTTTCTCTTTATAAGTTTAAATAAAAAATGATACTTCTCTCTCTTCGTTTTCTTCCTTTTCCTTATTTTGCCATCCGTACCGACACACTGACAGTACACTTCCCCAACTTTGATGTCGATTCACAAGGAATGTAAACCATGCCAAATTAAATATTAGATACTACCATTTTACTAAGTAGTGCCTAAAAGATAGATTATTGTCTTTACACAACACTACTATCAATATCAACATCAACATCAATTAACCACCATTAGCCAGTCTTTCTATTAGACCATCATCCGGCAACCCTTCGTCTTCTTCTTCTTGTTGCTGTATTTTCTGTCCAGTCTTCCGCCCCAAGGGAGCATTCACAAGTTTAGCAATAACATCACCAGCCACCTCAGTCAACACCTTATCAACAGCCTCTGCAGTCTCCTCTTCGATATCCTCGCCACCCATGGCAATATCCATGGCATCCTCCATGGCTTCACCCAGCATTCCTGCAGTGTACATTTCTTTGGACATTTCTCTGACTGTTTTCTGTAATTGAGGGATTTTGATGAGATTTGACATTGCCTTGGATGCCTGGGTGCTGGATTTCATGGCATTGGCTGTTCTGAGGGTGGATTGTTGGATTTTGAGCTCGTTGGAGAGGTCCATGAGGTTCGCACGGGCCATGGCCAGGCGGCCGGCGGTTTGACGGCTGGCGACAAGTTGTCGAGCTAGGATGCGAGCAGCGTCTAGTCTGTTCTCTTTGGCTGCTGCTTTGATTTCTTTTTCAGCTACTTTTTGAGCACGTTGTAGATCTAGAAGGGAGGGGAGGAGGGGGGTTAATTGGTGAGTGGTTGGAGGAAAGGAAGGAGAAAGAGGTGGAGTGGGAGGAGAGAAGGAGAGACAGGGGTGGTTGGCGGAGCGTTCAAATGAAATGCTTGTCGTCATTGTTTTGCAACGCACCTGCTATCTCTCTCTGTATCTTAAGTTGTTCCTTATTAAGGTTACGTTGCCATTTCCTGACCATCTCCCTTGGATCCTGCCTGAAAGGGTTGAGGTTGAGTTTGGAGAATCCTTCTAAAAAACTCATTATTATTTGTGATCTGGGTCTCGCTAATAAAGGCTAAATAATACGGTAAATCTAATTGAATTGAACCATCAATTACAAGAGCTATCTAACTAACGATCAAGACATAAACTAAGAGTTGAAATGAAAATCCAGCTCCCTGCCAAAAATCTCCCCGCTCCGACTCCAAGACGGAGAAAACATGCCAAAAACAAAATCTTCCTCCCCACAAACTACACCTCAATCAATCAAGCCTGGGTCATCTTCTGAAACACCATAGGAGCACCCATCTTATCCCCTTCCATAGACTGCGCCATATCCACCATCTCCTCCTCATCGTGCTCATCTGCAATTGCCGCCATTGCCTCCTCCCCCATCTCGATCTGCTTACTAATCCCTTTCATCACCTTTGTCATAACCTTACCAAAGTCCTTGTTATCAAAGTGCTTCTTGGTATTTCTCAGGGTCTCCAAGTTTTGTTCGCTTTCAGTCAGCATTTTCTGAAGCTTCTCCCCCATTTTGCCTCCTGTTTCAGTGTCGGTAAGGGCTGGCAGGACTGTGTCAATCACACATTGGTTGTGGAGGCGGAGGGTGCACATAAGGGTGTGGATCACCCTTTCACATGAATCACTGTCCTTCTCTTTTTTGGTTCTTTGGTAGAGGGAGAGGAGTACTTTGATGTTTTCGTGGTCGCAGGCAAGAGCTTGGCTTGCATTGAGGGGGTGCATCTCCTTGGCCTCGCTGGTGACTTGGCCCGCTACTTTTGGCGCCATTATTGTTTTCTTGTTGAGTTATAGGTAGGTTTTTGGCCTTGATGTGCTTGTTAGCAATTTTATGATTATATACGTGGGTTTCAACCACTTTGGAGCTTATTCAATCAGAGCTGGGATAGTCATGGCGCAGGTTCCCAGCAACTACAGACCAGAGAGAGACTTAAATTGCTGAAATTCACTTATATTCACGATGTATAGCCCCTCATTACGTCAGGTTAATAAAGTTAATTCAAACCATAATGGCACCTAAGACAGGAAAGAAATCTGCAGTTGGCACTAAGAAGAAGGCTGCCACCCAACCAGCCGAGGTCTCCAAGGCTGCTAAGAAGGGGAAAACGGCCGCTCCTCCTGAAGTTGAAGAGGAAGAGGAAGAACAAGTCCAAACAATGGAAGCTCTTCACCTTGACATTGCATCTGTCCTCCTCTCAGACCACCGCCACACTGTGGCTCTCTTACATCACTTCCAACAAGCCATGGGTGACACTGACACAGACGACGTGCTCATTGAAACACTGGTGGACGCCATCTGCCTGGACATCCGTCTCCATTCCCAAGCCGAGTTGGACGTGCTCTACCCCTACTTTGAAAACATGCTGGGCAAGAAGGGAAAAGAAATCGCCCAGAATGCCAGAGAGGCTCATGTTGAGATTGAAAACAACTTGGTGCAAGCTCTAGAGATGAGAAAGGAGGGGAAGAAGAGCGAGGAGCTGGAGGAGTTAATTTCAACTGTGATGCAAGAGTTTGAAGCTCATTTGCAGCAGGAGGAGGAGCAGTATATGCCTTTGTTGCTGGAGAAGGCAAGTGAAGAGGATTTGGTGGAGCTGGTGGAGGCTTTCTTTCAGTCAAAGATGAATGCACCATTGATGCCACCAGCTGAGCAGGGAACTGAGGAATGAAAGAAGAGGTGTGTCAGACGGTTTTTTGGAGAGGACGGGGAAAATGTTATAAGACTAGTATTATGTGTGTAGAGTAGATTGCATTTTGAACGATTCATGTCTTACTTTGAGTAGTGATTGATACGATTTGACACTTTAAATACTTTCAAGATGGCTCAGATAACTGCACACACTAGGACTTCCACCACAAGATGCGATCGCATCAACCCAAGGCCTTTAGCACCGATACTACTCTCTCGTAGGCTTCACACCCACCTATATGCTCCATCCACCGTATCATACGCTGAAAAGAGGAAAACCAATGACAAAAGAGTCACTCCAGATACACCGCCAACCAAAGACTCTTGCCGTCGCTCCCCGTCCATCGATTCAGACAACCAATTAGAAACCGAGCTCAGCAAGGCCATCGACTTTAGACTCCTAGATTGGGAGCTATACAAACAAGGATGGGATATACCATGGGGAGCTAAGGAGACTGGCATAGGCATGGTTTCCTGGGCAGCATCATTCTTAGGAGTCAGCCTCCTTCTATTCCCCATTGTCAACACCCTCCTCGGCCCAGACGGCTTCCAATTAATGGGCCCCACTGGGAGATCCTACTTCATCCTCATTAATCAGATAGCAGAAACCATCGTGGGCATCACCATAGTACGATTAACAGTTTCAAAATATCAACCACTCGATTCCTCTGAATTTTTCAAACTAGATTTCCGCAGCCCATTAAGAGCTCCAGACGGTTGGCTCATCTGGGGCCTACTCGGTGCTCTCCTCTCCCCTGTAGTCGTCTACATCTCCGCCCTCCTCGCAGCATCCACAGGACTAGAAGATGTCAGCTCTCGAGGCACAGTCGACTCCGTCTCCCAGCTCCTCACCCTCGACCTCCCTACTTTCCTCTCCCTCTTCACCACCACCGCCATTCTCGCCCCCCTCCTTGAAGAGACCATCTTCAGAGGCTTCCTCCTCCCTTCTCTCTCCAAGTACATGCCCACTCCAGCAGCTGTAGTAGTATCAGCACTTGCATTTGGCCTGGTGCATCTGACACCTAGGGATTTCCCTCAGTTGACGGGTCTGGGTATTCTTATGGGGTTTAGCTACGTGAGGAGTAGGAATCTTCTGACGCCGATGATGATTCATGGGGTGTGGAACGGAGGGGTGTTGACGGTGTTGTATGTACTGACTTCTTACGGAGTTGATATTCAGCAGATGTTGCATGGTTGAATGAGGAAGAGAGAGAGGGATGGGGGGGGGGGGGGGGTACTGTTGGTTTTATATTTTTTTTTTTAGAAAATACAAGAGTTTTTTCTAAACATTTGATAAGGTT
>Ga0114919_10000766_pt1 | contig 25458 bp, 20 predicted proteins | sample BlataG_FD_88682 | JGI IMG/M metagenome (GOLD analysis project Ga0114919, IMG submission 88682) | Deep subsurface microbial communities from Black Sea to uncover new lineages of life (NeLLi) - Black_00105 metaG | ecosystem: Environmental > Aquatic > Marine > Oceanic > Sediment | place: Atlantic... | reverse complement strand
CTCGGTCCATCCTGCTTGTGCGCACCCAGCAGGAACAGCATTGCCGATGTCGAGATGCCCATGAGCCAGACCAATGGCCGGGTGACCGCAGCGAATATCTGCATCACTGGAGCTGCCAGACGGGCAACATCCTCGGCCCGCCGCAGGGCCAGCCGTTTCGGCACCAACTCACCCAACAACAGGGTGCAGAACGAGAGCAGCGCGACAAAGACGGTCAGGGCAATCGGTCGGGCCGCAGCCTTCATCGCATCTGATCCGTTGGTAGTCAGCCACTCAGCCAACACGCTGACCACCCGGTCACCGCCGTAGGCCGCTGCCAGTGTGCCAACCAGCGTGATACCGATCTGGACGGTCGGCAGAAATTTGTCGGGGCTGAGGGCCAAGTCGAGTGCCTTGGCGGCCGCCTGATCCCCCTGCTCGGCCAGTTGCCGCAGCCGGCCCCGTCGGCTAGCGACAATCGCCATTTCGGCACCAGAAAAAAATCCATTGGCGAGGATCAACGCCAGCACGATCAACAACTGTTCAAGCATCGGTGGATTCAGCCCATGGCCTCAGGAAGCGGATCAGTCCGACCGGGCAGCGATAGCTGGTCTTGCTGGATCACGGCAAGATCGTCCCGGTGGATCACTGCGTCACAGCCGCAGCGGCCCAGTCGCTCGAGTACCTGCTCGGTCTGCAACCCACGAATTTTGTCGAGGTCAGCCGCCGCGTAGTTGACCAACCCCCGGGCAAAGACCCCGCCATCTGGTGTTTCCAGGGTCACAATGTCGCCCGGACCAAAGCTGCCGGACACCGAAAGCACCCCGGCCGCAAGCAGGCTGCTACCGCCGTTGACAACGGCCCGCCGGGCACCGGCGTCAACCACCAACGTTCCACTCGCCGGGGCCGACCAGCCCAGCCAGCGTTTACGGGCGGGCATGGTGCCCTGCCGACCAGGAAAGAGTGTCCCTACTTCTCCGCCGCCACAGATCGCCTCAAGGACATCGTCCCGCTTGCCTGGTCCAATAACGCAGTGGCAGCCAGAGGTGGTCACCATTCGTGCTGCCGCCAGTTTGCTGGCCATCCCGCCTTTCGACAGCCCGCTAGCTCGGTCCCGAACCAGCCGCTCGGTCGCAGCATCGATCACCGGCACCAGCGGAATCACAGACGCTCCCTCCTCTTCAGGATCCCGATCATAGAGTCCGTCCACATCCGACAGTAAGACCAGCAGATCAGCGGGCAGGAGCGTGGCCACCAAGGCCGCCAAGCGGTCGTTATCGCCGAACGAAGTCTGCAACTCTTCAACACTGACCGTGTCGTTTTCATTGACGATCGGCACCGCTCCCTCGTCGAGCAAGGCCCGCAGTGTTCCCCGAATGTTGAGATAGCGACGGCGATCCTGCAGGTCTTCGGCCACCAAGAGCACCTGGGCAACATGTCGGCCATGGGGCCGCAACGACCGCTCGTAGGCCTCGATCAGGCAACTCTGGCCGACCGCAGCTGCGGCCTGCAGTCGGGGCAGGGTCCGCGGTCGTTGAGACAGGCCCAGCCGACCCATCCCAGCCGCGACGGCTCCCGAACTGACCACCACCAGCTGCTTGCCAGCAGCCAGCAGTCGATCACACTGTCGGCCAATGGCCGCAATCCGATCGGTGTCCAGCAATCCATCGGCGGTCGTCAGCACGCGGCTGCCGATCTTGACGACGATCAGGCGGGATGCGGCAATCAGGTCCGAGCGAGACGGGCTAGTCATGGTCGTTGATTGGTTACAGGTCGGCCACCGGGCATCCACCACGGCCGGCAGATCGGCCATCGTACCCTCACCCCGTTCGCGGGGGCCACTCGAACGCCAGCACCAGCGTTCTGCCGCCCGCCCGGAGCACATGGTTGAGGCGACGGCATGCGGCAGCATATAACCCACTCTGATCTAAATTCCCCGCCACATCGAGGGCCCGGTGAGCGATCTCAAACACGAGTGCGGCCTCGCGGCCGTCTACCATTTGCCGGGTGGCGAGGTGAGCGACCTCTGCCCGCCCGCGGGCCCCGAAGAGGTTTCGCGGCTGATCCCCCGCATGCTGCTTGACATCCAGAATCGGGGGCAACTCTCGGCAGGCATGACCGTTTGGCACCCTGAACGGAGCCAGTTGCTAGCCACCCACAAGGAGGTCGGCAGTGTCAGTGAGGTCTTTCGGATGAGCCACCGCGGCAAGTTCGAAAGCCTGATGGCCCAGCACTGTGGCCGGGCGGCAATCGGCCATGTCCGCTATGCGACCTGCGGTGCCGAGGACCGTGGCTATGCGCAACCGCTTGAGCGGCCCCACATCCAGAAAAGGAAGTGGTTCTCCTTCGGATTCAATGGCCAACTGGCCAACTACCCAGAACTCCGGGATGAAATTCTGGCCGACGATGACAATCACCTGGCCCGTGAGAACGACACCGAGGTTATCCTCCACGCTATTGGCCGGGAACTCGCGGGAGACGCCGCCCCCCCACCCGCCGAGTTGCTCGCCACACTCGCCAGCCGATTCGACGGAGCCTGGAACCTGGCCCTGCTCGATGCCTGTGGCCGAATGATTCTGGCCCGTGACCCACTCGGCATCCGACCACTTGAATATGCCCGGCACGGCCAACTCGTGGCGGCTGCCAGCGAAAGTGTCGCCCTGCTGAACCTCGGCTTTCCACCAGAATCGATCCGCTCACTCGAGCCGGGCACCACCCTGGTGATCGATGAAGCCGGCCTTCGGACCGAACGTTTTGCCACGGCACGCAATCAGGCCCATTGCTTCTTCGAGTGGATCTACTTCGCCAACGTCGCCAGCACGATGGACGACCGCAGCGTGTACCTTTCCCGCAAGCGGCTCGGAGAGGAGCTGGCTCGCCTGGAGACCGTGCCGATCGACGGCGACACCGTGGTGGTCCCGGTTCCCGATACCAGCAAGGCAGCCGCCGATGCCATGGCCTATCGGCTGGCCATTCCGAGCGTTGAGGGGCTGATCAGAAATCGCTACACCGGCCGAACCTTTATCGATGGGGCGGCCAGCCGGCGGCAGAAGGCCGAGAGCAAGTACACGCCGCTCCGGGAGGTGCTGGAGGGCAAACGGGTGATCCTGGTGGAAGACTCGATCGTTCGGAGCACTACTATGCGGGTGCTGCTCGGCCGGATGCGATCACTCGGACGAGCCCGTGAAATCCACGTCCGAATTGCTTGCCCACCAATCGTCGCTCCTTGCTTTTACGGAATCGACATGTCGACGATTGATGAGCTGTTTGCCCCGCGATTCCTGCGAGGCGGCGGGCTCTCCGCCGAATCCCAAGCCGAAATGGCTGAAGTTCTCGGGGCCGATTCACTTCGCTACCTACCAGTCGAGTCTGTCGCCCGCTCCATCGACCTGCCAGAAAACCAACTCTGCCAAGCATGCATCACCGGCAGCTATCCGACTCCTGCTGGCGAGCGGCTCTATCAGTTGGCAGCCTCACAGTCGCAGGCCATCGGGCGAACCTACGAAGCGGCCGCTCCGACAGCGCCTCGGTAGGACGTCGCACCGGCGACTACCCCTGGCCATCCAGCACATCGTCGAGCACGAAGGGGCTCGGAAAGGGCTCGTCGAGTTGCTCCAGCACTTCCCGGTACTGGTCGACAATTTCTTGGAGGTCGTCCCGGGTGAGGGCATCCTCTCGCAGCACCTCCGACTCATCAAGCACTTCCCGCCAGGCGGCAAAGGCCTCCTCGAAGGCTTGCTTCGCCGGCCGTAGCCGGGCAGCCTCGAAGTCTTTTTCAGCCCGCCAGGTCGCCTCTCTGGCCCGTAATGCAGGCTCCGTCACCTCCATCTCACACGTTGCCCGCCAGAAGTCAAAGTTCACGATGTCCCGATAGCGGTCAATGATCTCGGCGGTTTCGCTCGCTTCGACGAACTCTGCGGCCAGTTCCTTCGCCTGCTCACGGGTATCGGCCGGTGCTTCGCGGGCAACCATTGGCCACGTCACCTTCATCGCCTGTTCGGCCTCTGAGACCAACTGCTGCTGCCGTTCGGTCCGATCCAGCGGAGAAACCTCGATTGCCTCGCGTTGGGCATCACTGAGGGCGGCCTTCCGTTGTGCCTCCAAGGCCGCAAAACGGCCGGGCAATAGTTCTTCAAGCTCTGTGGCCAGCCGTTCGGCCCGGGCCAGTTCGGCCTCCCGCAGGCCCAACCGGATGGGCACATTCCAACTGGTGGGAATTTCCCGGACGGCGTACCGCCGCATCGCTTCACCTGCCAGCGTCCAGCCGTCCCGAGCTTTTTCACCAAAAATTCCGTCTGCCGCCAAAGCCCGTGCATAGTTGATGGCGGTCATCATCGGCTCGGAGTGAAAGATCAGGGGAGTCGTCTTGAGTGGCGCACCGGAGTCGGCCAACTGCTGAGCAGCCAGATATTTTTCGCGGCCCACCAGCCAGTTGTCTCGTTCCGCCAAGGTCCGGCCCGGCCGATCCCGCTCATGGAAATCATCGTCAGCCTTGAATAGCCGCCGGTACTGCAGCTTTTCATCCGCACGACCGATCTTCTGCCCGATGAACCAGCCCATTCGGCCAAGCAGCCGAGGTTCGCGGGTGTTGAAGAAGATGCCCTGACGCAGAAATTCAATGCCCTTCATCACCCAGGCATACCGGTCATGGTAGTCGTCGAACTCAACCGAGATGTTGTAGGAAAGGTTATGGGCTTGGAAGTCCCAAACGGAATAAAAGTTTGGCTGGAGCTTGGTCATTTGCTCAAGCACGGCTGACAGGTTGGTCCAGTCTTCGACTTTTTTGTAATAGTTGGCTCGGTCCCAGAGCAGCGTCACAGCGATGTTCTTCAGGCCGAGGGTTGCCAGCCGCATCGTCTCGCTGGTCGGGTCAATCTCCCCGAGATCGGCTTGGGAAAGTTCAGCCTTGGTCCGCAACTGAGCCAGATGGCCACCCTCCGACAACGAATCCCTCGGCTGACTCAGAGCTGACAGCGGGACAAGCAGCACCGCGATCAGCACAAGCGTCACCAGCGTCTCGGGCCGCAGGCCAAGCCAGGCGGCTTTCTCCCGGCGGCCGGTGGGTCGGGTTTCGGTTTGCTGCATCATGACGCCACCTCACGTGATTTCAGGCAGAACATTCCGGCGATGAAAAACGCCACTAAGTAGCCGAGAGTTTCACTGCCGTGTGCGGCCAACAGGTCGAGCGGAATATCAAAGCCACCCGCGACAAAATCACTGGTGCCCAGGCTCGACAAGGACGGGAACAGCGACGCCGCCAGCCGCATTGGAGCCAGCAGAAACGTATCGACTGTTTTCATGGCAGTCACCAGTGGCGTCTGCTCAAGGTCAACAGTAATGCTGGCCTGAGTGATCAGCCGATAGAGTGACTCGACTGGACCTCCTCCTGGCATCTCCTTGGTATTACCAGTCAGTTGGGCTTCAAAGAGCCGCTGAATGAACTCCCGAAACTGCCCCACCATCACAACCGAAAGCGTCGCCAGCAACGCCACCGGACCAGCCAGGAAGGTGCTAAACATTACGCCAATCGCAGTAACCAGCAGCATTGAGAACCAGATGCCGAGACAGCTCTTGGCATAGTTGAGAACAAAGGTGCCACTGCCACTACGGAGATAGAAGTCGGCCTGAGCGACACCGTAGTACTGGGCCGGTTCGAGGCACTGCAGCACCACCTCGACCCGCCCCCCTGAGACAATATCAGTAAACAGATCGACTTGACGGGTCCCGCCATCAGCCGAAGTTGCGGCGAGCGTTCGCGGAATGAGGAGCGAATCAATCGTGAACTCCTTCGCCGTGAAATAGAAGGGGTCACTCTGCAGCCCGCTGGTTGGATTTCGCACCCGAACACTACCGGCGATCCCCTTTTCGATATCGCCCTTGTAGGTTCTGAAGACGCGAACAAGCATCTCCAACGGCAGCCCCTCGGGAAACTCATCCGGCAGAACCCCCTCAAAGGTCCAGATGGCAGCTGCCAGTGAACCACCCTCGATGTACTGCCGGTAGGACCATTCAGCCCCAACGCTAATGCCTTTGTCACTGGGCCGCCCCTCACGGTCGAGGAAACGCAGCTTCCCGCGGAGCGGCCGCCGGGCCTCCAGCAGACCCTCGACTGGACCGAGGGCATATTCTGCGGTCTCCCCGTCTCCGGCAATTCGCCTCACGCTATGCCGGTGCCCCTGAGTCGTGTCGGTCGAACCGATGCCATCAGGGTCGATTTCGACGCGGTGACGGTGACCACGCTCCAGGCTGGTCCGCCCCTCGTAGCCGACCACCCGGCCATCCTCAAGCCGTTCCGCGAGCAGATCGACTGCCTCGAGGGCGTGCGTGTGGCTCACGCTGCGGACCACAAACGCCCAGCCGACAAAACCCATAATGGCCAGCAGAACGGTACCGACGATCGCAAATCCGAGGATCCGACCCAGCACAATCTCGCTCGTCCGAACCGGCTTGGTCGTGACGGTCTGAATCGCCTTTGCCTTGACATCAGCCGGCAGGCTGAAAACCGAGAGCACCAGCACGACAAGACAGACCAGTAAATTGGTGGCCGCCAAAATAAAGCCGAGATAGAGCTTGCCGGGGTTCACACTCTGCGGATCGAGAAACCATCCGGCAAACAGCACGATCAAGGCGAACAGTCCTAGGACTACCAGAACGTTTCGCCGCAGCGACTCCTGAATGGCCAGTCGAGCAAGCGCCCAGACCCGTCGGCCTGACATGCCCGCCAAGTCGGCAAGGCCAGCAAGCACCCCACGATAGACCCGATCACCGGCAGCCAGCGGACCGGACGCTGCCGATAGCGCGAGCCAAGCCAGCACGGCAGCAAAAACCGCCACGAGCGCCGCGATCAGCAGATAGGAGACGACCGCCGGCCCGAGCCAGGAGGTGAATGCCGGTATTTCCTCTTCGAGAACCATCAGATATCTGCCCGTGTAAGAACCGAATAATACGTATTTCAGGACTGCGGACCGGTGAAGGGTTGCGGCTTGCCCACCGGTCACCCGGCACGAAAGCCAACGCCACTTAACTGCCGGCAGGCTCGTCCTGCCGCTGGACAGCCCGCCTACCTGGGCGAGCCTCGGTATCCCGAACGACTTCAAGGAACAGGTCTTCGAGGGTCGTCGTTGGGCTGCCAATTTCGATATCGGTGCCTCCATGCCGCTCAATCACCGCCCGAATCTCGGCCTGGGCAGCCTCAGGCAAGCCAGCGGACCGAATCTGGGTGATATCCGTGACTCGAAGGAGTTCGTCGACCCGGCCTAGTTCCTTCAGTTCACCCTGATGAAGCACGGCGATTCGGTCACAGACGTCCTCCACATCGGCCAGTAGATGCGAGCACATGATGACCGTCTTGCCCCGTTTCTTGAGGTCAATAATCAGGTCCTTCATCTCCCGCGTACCGATTGGGTCGAGGCCGCTGGTGGGCTCATCGAGCAGCACCAATTCTGGATCATTGATGAGGGCCTGGGCCACACCGATCCGCCGGGTCATACCCTTCGAATATTCCCGCAACTGCCGCTTCTTGTCCCGGCCGAGACCGACCATCTCAATCAGGGCGTCAGCCCGCCGCTTCCGCTCCTCCGGTGGCATGTCGAACAGCCGGCCGTAAAAGTCGAGCGTCTCCTCAGCATCAAGGAACTTGTAAAGGTAGGACTCTTCCGGCAGGTATCCGATGCGATCGTTCTTCGAAACATCGGTCGCATCTTTCCCGAACACGACGGCTTCACCGGAGGTGGGAAAAATGAGCCCTAACAGCAGTTTCATCGTGGTGGTCTTCCCCGAACCGTTTGGCCCGAGCAGTCCGAAAATCTCCCCCCGCCGAATCTCAAGATCGAGCGGTTTCAGCGCAACCTTCTTGCTGCGGCCCCAGAAGTCCCGATAGGTCTTCGAAAGGTTTCGGGCCTCGACAATAACCTCTCCCGCCGCGTCAGTTGACGTGCTCGCAGGCTTATCCATTCCAACAGCTCTCCCGTGGGCCAGCACTGAGGCCGGCGATGGTTGCAATCGGTGGACCCAGGCCACCGCCCCGACCAGTCCTTTCTTGTACCCCAAAAAACGCCGGTTGTTGAGTACCTGGCAAGAAATTGGGGGAAAATTCTGTCCCCGGAAGAAGACTGAACGGGCGACTGCCGACAGTGCTAGCGGGGAGAGAGCGGCGATTCCCACCTCCGCACCGCTTTTCAACGGGCTGCATGACCTGTCGATCACCGGGCATCCGAAAGCCCCGCGTCAATCAACCCTCACCGGGGGAGCGGGGTTGCCGCAGCCCTGAGGCGGTGCTGCCAGCGGCACGACCATTTCGTTCGACTGCAATGGCCACGACGTGCCGAGCCGCGAGCAATTCAGCCATTGAAAAGTATTGCAAATCGGGGACGCCCCCCGCTCGGTCAATCTTCTCGGCGGCAAGCTGTTGCCAAGAACGACCGCTGGCCAGATGCCAGGCAGCTGCCTGAGCAACTTTCTGAGAAATCTCTCCCCGCCCAAGAGCCACAACAATGGCCGCCAAGGCCGGATCCTCTGAAAAGCTGTCGAGCCGCACCATTCGGTAAGGCAGCCGTGGAGAGGGCTCGTCCTTTCCATATTCCAGACAGACGGTGGCAACTTTTAGCACCTTCGTCTTCTCTGGTGGGACTGAAAACATGCCGCCGCCCATGCCGCCGCCCATGCCGCCGCCCATGCCGCCGCCCATACCACCCATGCCACCGCCCATGCCGCCGCCACCCATGGCCTGACCACCGCCCATACCGCCACCGCCCATACCGCCACCGCCCATACCGCCACCGCCCATACCACCACCACCACCGATTCCACCCATGCCGAATTGGGCAAGCACTGGCACGCCGGCAAATGCGTCGGGGAGACGCAGGGTTAGCGGCTGGTCTGATTTGTTTTCAACAACGACCTGCGCTGAGCGAGAATCGTTGGGAATATATTTCAAAGCGATCAGGCCGGCGGCTTCAGCTACCAGAACATCGTGCGGAACCACCGATGCAGGCGAAGACGTCACACGCTCCGCAGCAGATACTGGCGATGTTCCAATGAGTCCCAGCAGGAGCCCCAAAAGCCCAACGAAACGTTTCATGGAATTTAGTCCCGGACCGATACTTGATTCGCCTGCAACACGCCTGGCAAAGGACACGCCCGGCAACCCGCCAAGAGGAGGCACCGCACAAAAGCAACACCTTAAGTATTGCTTCGGATGAAGCGGGGAGGAAATCTGACCAGCTCGACCGGATCTGCCGGTCGCAGGGATTGCCGGGAAAATACCGAGCTCTCGAAACCTATCGCTTCGAAAATTGAGTGCCACGGCGAGCACCCCGTAGGCCGTACTTTTTCCGCTCTTTCATTCTTCCATCACGGGTCAGCAAGCCACCCTGCCGCAGCGGTTCGGCCAATTCCCCATCAAAGTCTTTGAGTGCCCGGGCGATACCCAGTCGGCAGGCACCCGCCTGTCCGGTCGGCCCGCCACCGGTCACGGTGATGTCGACATCAACCAGCTGCTGGCGGCCAACATGGCTGAGGGCGCCAGCGACCAACTCACGGTCCTTGACTGTCGGAAAATACACCTCGAGTGGGCGGCTGTTCACCGTCACCACGCCGCTACCGGTCCGCAGCCGCACGCGAGCAACGGCAGTTTTTCTCCGCCCGGTGGCGATCACATTACCGGCGAGATCAACCCGCTTACGGTGAGCCGAAGCCGCCTTGGCAACTGGGACCGAATCGACTGCTACCGCGGCCGGGCCGGTTGCGTCGGCGGCTGGCGGTTGGGTCACAGCCGTGGGTTCGGGTGAATCGGTGGGCGATGAGGCGTCAGTCGACATACAAGTGAACTCCGGTTTGGTGAATGGTGTGGTGCGGAATCGGCTCAGACGGCAGCAGCACGGCTGACGCCGAGCTCCTTCGGCTCGGGCTGCTGGGCAAGATGCGGATGGTCGGGCCCTGCGTAGACCTTCAGTTTGCCAAGCATCGCCCGACCAAGCTTGGTCTTCGGCAGCATTCGCCGGACCGCTTCCTCTAGAATCAATTCCGGGCGACGCTCACGACGCTTCTCGGCAGTCTCGGTTTTGAGCCCGGTGTGGCCGGTGTACCACCGATATTCTTTCTGCTGCCACTTTTTTCCACCGAACTCGACCTTTTCCGCGTTGACAATCACGACAAAGTCGCCGGTGTCGATGTGCGGGGTGTAGGTCGGGCGATGCTTGCCCATCAGGATCATCGCCACATCGCTGGCAAGCCGTCCAACCCGCTTGTCGGAAGCATCAACCAGCCACCACCGCTGCTCAACCTCACCCGGCTTAGCCATGAATGTTTTGGTCATCGTCGTCATCTCTGATTCGTTTTTTGGCGAATATTGCAGTGGAACGCCCGTGGACGGATGCCCGCCCTGGCTTCCATTCCCTTGTATTTGGCCGAGTGCCTGCTAGTCCGCCATGGGAGCCCCGAAGGATAGCAGCCCAACCCCGTCCACTCAAGGCACTGCACCAAACTGCCGGCCACCGCAGGCAGCCATTTGCCACCGACGTGACAAAAAGGCAGAATCTGGCCGCCGACGACGAACGGCGCGGCCCCCTCCCGTAGACCAAGCATTTCCAATCCCCGTCCCAGAGCCTCGAGCAGCCGAATGAAAATCGCGGTCCTCAAGGAAAATTTCCCCGGTGAAACCCGCGTTGCCCTCGTACCGGCGGCGATCCCCCCACTGATTAAGGCGGGCCATACCGTCAACGTCGAGCGAGCTGCCGGAAGTGCCGCCGGCTTTGCAGACAATGACTATGCCGCCGCCGGCGCCGAATTGGTCGACCGGGAGGAAGCCCTGCGGGCTGACTGCATCCTCGCTGTTCGGATCGCTGGCAGCTGCGGTGAAGCCTGGACAGCTGACCGTGGAAAGCTCTCAGCCAGCACGGCATTGATCGGTATGGCCGACCCGCTCGGTAGCTGTCAGGCCTGTGCCGAAGACGCTGCCACCGGCGCGACGATCTATGCGCTCGAACTGGTGCCCCGAATCACGCGGGCTCAGAGTATGGATGTGCTTTCCAGTCAGGCCAACATCGCCGGTTATCGGGCCGTGCTGCTCGGAGCCATGGCACTGAAAAAAATCCTGCCCATGATGACCACCGCGGCGGGCACGATCCGACCCGCCAAAGCCTTGATTCTCGGCGCTGGCGTGGCAGGCCTGCAGGCAATCGCCACGGCCAAAAGACTGGGGGCTCAGGTCCTCGCCTACGACGTGAGGCCCGCAGTCAAAGAACAGGTCGAGAGCCTCGGGGCAAAGTTTGTCGAACTGCCGCTGGAGACCGGCAGCAGCGAGACGAAAGGTGGCTACGCGAAGGCAATGTCAGAGGAGTTTTACAAAAAGCAGCAGGAACTGCTTGGCAAGGTGATCGCCGAGTGTGATCTGGTCGTGACGACGGCGCTCATTCCCGGCAAGCCAGCACCGACGTTGATTACCCGGGACATGGTCGCCGGCATGCAGCCCGGCAGTGTCGTGGTTGACCTGGCGGCCGAGCGGGGCGGCAACTGCCAGGGAACAAAGCCAGGTGAAACCTGCGTGGTTGATGGCGTCACCATCCTCGGCCCGACCAATCTGCCCGCTGAGGTCGCCACTCACACCAGTCAGCTCTATGCCCGAAACGTGGTGACCTTCCTCAACCACCTGATCAGCTGCGGCTTCCCATCCGATGTGTCCGACGACGAAATCTGCCGCGAGACGTTGGTGGCCAAGGGGGGCGAACTGGTGCACCCTCGGGTTCGCGAGTTGGCAGGCTTGCCGCCACTTGAGCCGGTAGCCACCGCCGGCGACGACCATCCAACCACCGAAAGCCCCTCGGGCTCTTGAGCCCCGCCCCGTTCCTGCTCTTGAATTGACGCCCCTGAGACAAAGGCAACCCGATGCCCAAAACCCTGCTGCTTGACTCAGCCACTCTTCTGGCCACCACGCCGTCGGGTGAGGATCCGGCCTCAACCTTTATCCGGCTGTTGACAGTCTTCCTGCTGGCCATGTGGGTAGGCTTTGAGGTGATTACCAAGGTGCCGCAGCGACTGCACACGCCGTTGACAAGCGGCTCGAATGCCATTTCGGGTGTCACCGTTGTCGGCGCATTGGTGGTTGCTGGCAGCCTGACCAGCGGCTTTGGCAGCCTGTTCGGGCTGCTCGCGGTCTTTCTCGCCATGATCAACGTGGCCGGTGGCTTTGTGGTGACGCACCGCATGCTTGAAATGTTCAACCCCAAGAAAAAGTAACGCCAGTTTCACTACCGTTTGGCGGCCCGCCGACGGCACCGAAGGGATGAAAAGGAATCTCCATGTCGAGCCAGGCCTGGATCAATCTTGCCTACCTCACCGCCTCGATGCTGTTCATCGTGGCCTTCAAGCTGATGTCGGGGCCTCGCACGGCAGTCCGAGGCAACTACCTCGGTGCGGCCGGCATGGCAATCGCCATTCTGGCCGCCTGCTTCGAACAACCGGTGGCGGCAAGTGTTGCCAAAAACGGCATCTGGCCGCTCGCGTTGCTGGCGGCCTTTGCTGCTGCGGGCGGGGGCATCGGCGCGACAATGGCGAGACGCTGGCCAATGACCGGCATGCCGCAGATGGTGGCCCTGCTCAACGGCTTCGGCGGGGCCGCCTCGATGCTGGTGGCAGCGGCAGAGTTGACCAGCACCCACACAATCGCCCGCTTTGGCGAAGGTGCAGCTCAAACGACGGCCCAGACCAGCCTCGGCTCGTGGACACAATTTGGGATCGCCATCGGGCTCGCCTGCCTGATTGGCTCGGTCACCCTCACCGGCAGTCTGGTCGCCTTTGCCAAGCTGCAGGAACTTCCCCGGTTCAAAAAACCGTGGGATGACCCGAACCGCCAGTGGTTCAACCTCGGGCTGGGCATCGTTGTGGTGCTCCTGCTGTGGGCGATGTTCAGCAATCCTCAGCCGTTACTCTTCCTGCTGCTGGTGCTGGTAGCCGCCGCCCTCGGGGCAACCCTCACGCTACCGATCGGTGGTGCCGACATGCCGGTGGTGATCTGCCTGCTCAACAGCTATTCCGGGCTGGCCGCAGCGGCCGCCGGTTTCGTCATCGACAACTCGGTGCTGGTTATTGCCGGATCGCTCGTCGGAGCCAGCGGTCTGATCCTGACGGCGATCATGTGCAAGGCCATGAACCGGTCACTGGTCGGTGTACTGTTCGGTGGACTGGGCACCACTGCCACTGTCGATGCCGACGAGGTCTACGCCGGCAAGATCAAGGCGGCCGAGACAGAAGAGTTGGCGATGGTGCTCGAACAGGCCGACCGGGTAGTGATCGTACCAGGGTACGGTCTGGCGGTTGCGCAGGCCCAGCATGCGGTGCGGGAACTTGCCGATGTGCTCGAGGCCCGCGGCACCACGGTCGAATATGCCATCCATCCAGTGGCTGGCCGAATGCCCGGGCACATGAACGTCCTGCTTGCTGAGGCCGACATTGAATATGAAAAACTCCGCGAGATGGATGACATCAACCCCACCTTCCCCGAGACTGATGTCGCGATCGTGATCGGGGCCAATGACGTCGTAAACCCGGCGGCCCGCACTGATCCCAACAGCCCGATTGCCGGCATGCCGATTCTTGATGTCGACAAGGCTCAGACGGTGATCGTGGTCAAGCGGTCACTCTCGCCCGGCTTCGCCGGCATTCCCAACCCGTTGTTCGCCGCTGACAACACGCTGATGTATTTTGCTGACGGGAAGAAGGCGTTGATCGACCTCACTGCCGCGATCGCCCGCGACTGAAGAGCATCTGGCCTCCCTGTAGCGCCGGCTCGGGGGTGGCAGAAGTCTCGTCGCAGGGCGAGGGTACGACCAACGCGTCTCGAGCGTTCGCCTCCCCGCGAGCCTCCCTTCGCTGGATTGCCTGATCGTCGCTTCGGTTCACTCGGATGCGGTCTCGCCCACCTGCACGGTGATCGCTCAGAGCACCTCAGCCCAAAGCGAGTCTGAGATCAGCAGTCCGGCACGGGTGAGGCGTACGGTTTCGCCATCGTCCTCGGCCAAACCAGCCAGTTGCCAGCGGGCAAGTGCAGCCTTGGCGAACTCATCAACGCTGAAGCCGCTGGCCGTGGTAAAGGCCTTGCGACTGACCCCCGCCCGCCGCCGCAGCCCGACCACCAACCGCTCCCGGGCTGCTTCCTCGGCAGTCATGGTTTCGACCTCGCCACTGGCATCCTCGGCCGCCAGCACTCGCTTGATCCAGGTTGTTGTGCTGCGGTGATTGGTGATCCGGGTACGACCGTCGAACCGCGCCGCCCCGGGCCCGAAGGCCTCCCAGGGCCGACAATCCCAATAGGCCTCGTTGTGCCGACAGCGGCCCCCGGGCTGGGCGAAGTTTGAAACCTCGTAGTGCTCGTAGCCTGCCGCCTCCAAGTGATCGATCGCCAGTTCAAACATGGCTCGCTCAGTCTCTTCAGGCACCGGCCGCAACAGCCCCTTCCTCCGTTGGCTGGCGAAGGCGGTGCCTGGCTCCCAGGTGAGGCAATAGACCGAGACGTGTTGGCAGCCGAGGGCGACGATCGCTTCAAGGTCGCGATCAACGGCGGCCAGTGTTTGACCAGGCGCAGCCGTCATCAGGTCGATGCTCACCGTCAGCCCGGCTGCCAGCAGCAGGTCGGTTGCCCGCCGGACGTCAGTTGGGGTGTGGTCACGGTCGAGGCTGACCAGCGTCGCAGCAGCGAGTGACTGCGCCCCCAGGCTCACCCGCGTCACACCGCATTCTTTGACTGCGGCGACCCACTGGGCGGTAACGTCGAGCGGATTGGCCTCGACCGTTACCTCGGCCCCGGCAACCGGCCGGCAGGTCGGAGCAAGGAGGCCGAATAGCCGCCGCAGACCATCCGAGCCCAGGTGGGACGGCGTCCCGCCCCCCAGGTAGAGCGTGTCAAGTTCCAGCGGCTTCTCAGGCCGCTCAAGCTCGTGGCCGAGGGCCGAAAAATAGTCCGCCAGCAAATCAACCCGCCCCGCCACCAGCGTGAAATCGCAGTAACCACACCGGTGCCGGCAGAAGGGGATGTGGACGTAAGCGTGGCGGGGCCCACTCACAGCCAGACCTGAAGCCGACCATCGAGTAAGTCGGGAAGCTTCTTCGCGAGAATTCGCCGAATGCGGTCATCGGTGTACCGGGTGGAGTAATGCGCCGCGATGATCACCTCGTTGCGAAACCGCTCGCGGCGGGTAAGGAAATCGTCAAGATGCATATGGCCGTATTTGTGAATCTTCTCCCGTCGGTGGCTGCGGGCGACAAACGTCATTTCTGTAATCAGGATCATCGCCTCGTACATGGCGGGGCAGTGATCAAGGCCGTCGGGGTTTGAATCACCGAGATAGGCCACCAGCGGTGTCCGAACCTCGTGCGTGACGTCGACGCCTGACAGCCTGAGGTCGCGAATCTGGGGGCCCGCCAGGCCCTGGTACTCGTGTTTGAGCTTGCGACGACGGTCCCAGACCACGTAGCCGACACTTGGCAGGGTGTGGCAGGTGCTTGAGACGGTCACGACATGCTCACGGGAGAGCTCGATCTCATCACCCGGCCGGGCTGGCAGCAGCGTGCAGGGCAGCCGGCCCCGGTCCAGCCGCGAGACCGCCCGCAGGAGCCGCTCGATCGGCTCAATCGCCGTCTCGGGCAGATAAATCGTCGGCGGCTCCATTTTCATCATCCGCCGGCGGGCGACGTAGACCGGCAGGGCGGCAATGTGATCGAGGTGCGTATGGCTGATGAACCAAGTGGAGGTCGCCATGAACCCCCAGGGCTGCCCCCCCAGATCGAACCCAAGCTTCAGCTCCGGTAGCCGCCAGTAGCTCTGGACTGCCGCCCGCGAATAACCCTCAACCGTCAGCCCTTTGTGGGTGAGCGTCCGCAGCGGGGCGTTTTCGATCATGAATCTTCCTATTCCTCCGAGCCTGAAGTACTCCGCGGCTCCAACCAGATTTCTCCATACAACTCGTCCTGCCTGGTCGTCAGCCGACCGCGTCGGACCAGTTCGAGCGCTGCCAGAAAGATACCCACCACCCGCATCCGTGGCATCTCGTCGTCGAAAAGCGTTGTGAAGGCTACCCTGTCCTGCTTCGCCAGCAGCTGTTCGATCAGCTCAATATGCACCTCGATCGGGGTGTCGTCGTGAATGATCTGCCGAGGCTTTCGGCGTTCCTGCCGCTGCAGTACCCGCGTCAATGCACCGACCAAATCCCAGACCTGGACATCGGCGAAGTGAATCTCGGCTGGCGGCCCCTGCCGCGGCAGTTCTTCGGTATGGGAGCGAACAAATCGTGACTCCCACTCCCGGGCCCGGTCCTCCAGCAGCACTGCGGCGTCCCGGAACTGCTTGTATTCCAGCAGCCGCTCCACCAGATCTTCTCTGACCGGCTCGAGCGACTCCTCCTGCTCCTCTGGTCGGGGCACCAGCGCCCGAGCCTTGATCTCCAAGAGCACGCTGGCCAACTCGACGAATTCCCCGACCTGATCGATCGCCAACTCCTCCAGCACCTCCAGATAGGCGACGAACGCCTCGGCCACCCTGGCGATTGGCACTTCGGTCACATCGACCTCGTGCTTTTTCACGAGGTAAAGCAACAGATCGAGCGGACCGGCAAAGACGTCGAGATCGACCTTGAAAGCCACGGCGGGCTCCTGTGCGGGAATATGGACCTTCCATTTGCCGTCAGGCAGCCCCTGGTGTCAATGCCGCCATGCCGCCGAAGGGTCCGGTCGGGTACGCTATCAACTGCCCAACTTCTTCGGCTCCCTCCTGATCCCGATGACCACCAGCACACCTCATCCTGACGCTCTCTGGGCCCCATGGCGGCTGGCCTACATCAAGGGGGAGGCTGGTGAAGCGGCTACCCCCGAACCGGACAGCTGGCGACCGGGGGCCGAGAAGGGCTGTTTTCTCTGCCGGGCGGCGGCGGTTTCATCAGACCATGACCGCGACCTTGGGGTGATTGAGCGGACTCCCCAGAGCATCGTCGTGCTCAACCGCTACCCCTATGCCAACGGCCACATCCTTGTCGCACCGCTCGATCACCGGGCTGCGCTGGCCGATCTTGATGACGTCGAGTTGCTTGACCTTCAGCGGCGACTCGCCGCCTGGTGCAGCCGGCTGGAAAAGACGATGCAATGCCAAGGATTCAATGTCGGCCTCAATCTCGGGCGGGTGGCCGGCGCGGGACTGCCGGGGCATCTGCACTGGCACATCGTGCCCCGGTGGCCTGGTGATGTGAACTTTATGACGAGTGTTGCCGGGGTTCGGGTGATCCCTCAGGCCCTCGACAACCTCTGGGAACAGCTCCGGGAGGACCGATGAGCAAGACAACGGACCTCGCAACGGCAGGTGGAGCCTCCCCTCCCCCGCCCGCTGACTGGCGGGCCCGCGAAGCTGTGCTGCTGGGTACCTGGGCGATGCATGCCGCGAACTCAGCGGGCCGGGTCCACCCGGAGCCGGCCCATCCCTTCCGCAGTCCGTACCAACGCGATCGTGATCGGGTGGTGCATTCAGCCGCCTTCCGTCGGCTCGCCCACAAGACGCAGGTCTTCACTGACTATCCCGGCGACTACCACCGCAGCCGACTAACCCACACGCTGGAGGTGACTAGCATTGCCCGCACCCTGGCCCGCAGTCTTGCGCTCAACGAAGACCTTGTCGAGACGTTGGCCCTGGCCCATGACATCGGCCACCCACCGCTGGGCCATGCCGGTGAAGACACCCTCAACGACCTGCTGACCGACGAGGGTGGCTTTAACCACAACCGGCAGGCTTTGCGAATCATGACGCTCTTGGAGCAACGATACCCGGGCTTTCCCGGCCTCAATCTTTCTCAGGAAGTGCTCGACGCTCAGGCGGTGCGGGCCCGGCTGCCGGATGCCCCTCCACCGCTCTTGGAGGCCCAGGTAGTCGATGCTGCCGACTCGATTGCCTATGACACCCATGACGCTGACGATGCCATTGAACTCGGCTTCGTCAGCCTTGATGAACTGCTGGAACTGCCATTGGTCGCCACGGCGGCGGCCAGTGTGGGCCAGCGGCACGGACAGCTCGGACCACTCGCCCTGCGGCGGGCAGTGCTTCACGAACTTGTTGAGATGCAGGTAGCGGGGCTCATTGAGACAACGATGGCCCGACTCCGGGAGCAAGGCGTTGACTCCGTCACGGTGGTTCGAGCAGCCTCAGTTGAAGGAGCCCGGCTGGTGGCCCATGCCGAGACCATCGCCACCGGCAAACGTGAGCTTGAGCGATTTCTGTTTCAGCAGGTCTACCGCACCGAGCGGGTGATGGCCGTGCGGCAGCAGGCTCAGGGCCAGCTTCGACAATTGTTCAACTGGTACTGTGAACACCCCGGCGAAATGCCCCCTCGCTATCGCCAGCGGGTCGACTCGCTGGGACTGCGGCGGAGTGTCGCCGACTACATCGCCGGCATGACCGACCGGTTTCTGAACCGCAACTTCCACCGCCGACTTGGCTGAACGACCCGCATAGCCGGCAGAATCAGCCCTGCCGGCCCGTGTCGGTCTTCATCGGCTGCGGCAGACGCGAGCAGGGCGTGGTACCATTTCAACGACGAAAATTGGCCGTTGCTGTCTCCAGTCCCCGTCTCGCCCCTACACCACAGAAGCCCACATCATGACACTCGTCGTCCTGCGCTCACTGTTTTTCATGGTCTCCCTCGGAATCGCCGTCCTCATTTTCAATGGTAAGGCCATGCAGTCGGCTCCCGGCTGGGTGCCGTGGCTTGTACTCCTCACGATGGTCGGGCTGCCAATCGGTGTCATTGCGGCCGACATGAAGGTCCGCAACAAAGACCTGACGGTAATCACTTCGATCTATTTTGGCTTACTGATCGGCGTTTTCCTCACCTATGTAGCGGTCCTGGCACTCAGTCCAATCTTGGCGTCTTTTCCCGAATCACCGATCATCCCCTGGCTGGCGCCGATCTTGGGCATGCTGCTCTGCTACGTCTCGACAAGTCTGCTCCTGCAGACCCGAGACGATTTCCGCTTCATCATTCCCTATGTGCAATTCGCCCGGGATGTCCGCGGCTTGCGGCCCAACGTGCTCGATGCCAGCGCCATCATTGACGGCCGGATCGCTGAACTCGCCGATACCGGTCTTTTCCAGAGCCGGTTTGTGGTGCCCGCGACAGTCATGGAAGAACTTCAGGATATTTCCGACGCAGCCGACAAGACCCGCCGGTTGCGGGGCCGTCGGGGGCTCGACATTCTGAGTCGACTGCGAAGCACCCCGACGATTGATATCGAGATCCTCAGCTCACGAGAGCCGCTTGCCGACACAGCCTCAGCGGAGTCTGAGATCCTCGAACTGGCTCGAGAACTCGGCGGCCGGGTCATCACCAATGACCCCAACCTGATGAAGATCGCCAGCGTCCGCGGCGTACCGGCCCTCAACGTCAACGATATCGCCGTTGCGTTACGGCCATCGTATGTCCCCGGCGACCTGATTGAAGTCAAGATCGTGAAGCCCGGCGAGGAGCAGGGACAAGGAGTTGGTTTTCTGGATGACGGCACGATGGTAGTGGTCGAACACGGCCGCGACGTGATTGGCCGAACCATTTCGGTCAGCGTTACCAGCACTCTCCAGACTTCTGCCGGCCGGCTGGTCTTTGCCCGCCCTGAGATGCACCGCGCCTAGCAGACTGTAGAAATTGTCCGCTGCCGCTCGAATGCGGTGACCAATGCCATCACTCACCGGCGAGTGCCGGCAGTTTGTTGAGGGTGTACCAGCCCGTATTCGTGCGTAGCGGTTCGCCTGCGGTGCTGCGCAAACCGGCTGCCTTCAGTTCATGCAGGCAGCCTTCGCGGAGATTGCCGACGGTCAACCGCACCCGCCGGCCGTCAGCCGAGAGTTTGGCCGCTGTGATCGGGCAAGGCTGCTCATCGACCACCGGGCTGCCGTAACCCGACTGATAGATGTAGGTGAAGCCGCGAGCGTCATAGCTGGCCGGGTCGGCGGCCGTGGCCGGATCGACCGGCTGGGTGAACTCGAGTTCAAAGCCAGCGGGCAGAATCCGCATGGCACGAATTTCAAAAGGGGTCGCCCCGGTCCAGCGAACCCGCTCAAGGGCGAAGCTCCCCGGCCCACGAGAGCCCCAACCCCGATTAGTCCCGCCAACATAGAGCGTGCCCGCGGGGGAAAACTGCTCGGCCAACGAGCCGCTACGAAACCCCTCCAGCATCCGAAAGCAGGCTCCTTGGCGAATGCCGTCAACCTCTTCAATGCAGCACCGCATCACGATGCTGTGGCTCTGGTCAGTCACTAAGAGCTGTCCAGCGAAGGGACCGAAACTGCCTTTGGTCGCATCACAGACAACCCCAGCGGCGCTCTTGCCCATCAGGTCATAGGGAAACTGCACCGCTGGCGGCCGCAGTTGCTCAATCCGCTGCATCTCAGTGGCAATCCGCGAACCGCTCTTCGGCTCAACCGGGGGCTTGCCCATGCCGGGGGCCTGCTCATACCAGCGGTTCCCGCCAGGGTGCCCCATGAAGTCGCCGGGGACCAAGTGCTTGAGGCTACAGGTGCCGTTCCAGAGACCCTGATTGTCGGTGTAGTAGACCGCCCCATCACAGCCGAACCCAACTCCACCGGGGGAGCGAATGCCGCTGCACGTTGGGACGGTGGTGCCGTCCTCATTGACCCGCAAACACCAACCCCGAAAGAGGCTCTTGCTTGAGGATGAGCCGGTCAGGCAGAGCACCACCCAGATGTCACCGGAAGCATCGAACTTGGAACCAAAGGCATATTCGTGGTAGTCGCCGTTGATCCCCCAGCCATCACTCACCGTCTCAAAGCGGTCGGCCCGACCGTCACCATCGTTGTCCGCCAGCCGCGAGACTTCACCTCGCTGGGTCGCGTAGAGCCAGCCGGTATCAGTTCCGACACCATCAGCCGGCCGCCAAGCCAGACCGAGCACCTCATGCAGGCCAGCGGCAAACCGTTGCCAGCGGATGCCGGCAGTTTCTCCCTCCGTGCCAGTCGCCATCCAGATCTCACCCCGGCGGCTGGCCACCGCCAGTCGGTCAGGTCGGCCGTTGGCCCCCGGAATCCACTCCAGGGCTCCAACCTCCAGTTCCGCATCAGGGGGCGTCGGCAGCTGCTCGATCGTCCAAAAATCAGCCTGCTCGGCAGCCGGCCCAACCGCCGCCAGACTCCAGCAAGCCAGCACCAGGGGCCACAGAATCTGCCTCGGCTTGCTGTTCGTCACCATGCCAACTCCTCCTCAATCGTTACCCGACCATTCGCCAACACCAGCGGCAGCCGCAGCTCGACCTGGCCGGCAGTTTCGACTTGAGTCATCTGGTCTGCGTTCGAGCCGGTCAGTCGAACTCGCCAGTAGCCATCGACGCGATACCAGCCGTCAGGCTCAATCTGGATCGACTTGCCTCGAGCCACTCTGAATGCAGCCGCTGGAAGCGGCTTTCCTTGGATGGTGAGCCGCCGCCGCAGCCCGACCGGCATCCGCTTGCTTTTTGCGGCTGCAGATGTGATCGGCTCATAGGTCTCTTCAACCGTTCGCCCCAGCCACTGCCAGCGGAAGCGGGGCCAGCCAGCCTCATCAAGCTGATAGCCCCGGAAGCGAAACCCTGCGACCGGTCCCTCGGCATTGCGGTTCGATCCGGCTGGCCAGGCCGCAGTTGCGATTTCCGAGTCACTCGCGAAGCTAGCCAGCGGTGTTGCCAGATCTGGAGCGAACAACCCCTTCCCAAGCGGTGGCTGAAAGCCCTGCCCTCGGCCACTCCAGTGTCGGCCAGCATCAAGAAAGCCACCCTGCCAGACCAGGGCCAGCCGCAGCTGGTCGGCATCCCAGGCGAAGTGAACACCCTCGGGAGAGCCGACGGCGATCGCCCGCGGGCCTGCCCCTTCAATGAAGTTTCGGTAGATGATCGGCCGCTCGGCTGGCACCAGTTCGATCGGATTCTTCCCAGCCCCGACCGGTGGCCGCGGCTTCGCGGCGGCGATATACCGCCACACCGCCTCAATCTGGCCGGCTGCCGTACCGTCGAGGATGTCGGGGAAAAAGCTCTTGCCATTGGGCCAGCTGGCCGGCATCCGGGTGCCGGGCCGGAACCGCTGCGGCTCTTCGACGTAGGCTAGGAACCATTCGTGCCGCAGGCGGCGTGGCATCCGGGTCATGTCGATCAGCCCCAGGCTCTGACCCTTTTCGCCCCCGAAGGCATGGCATTTAATACAGCCGAGGGCCTTGGCACCGACGAGGTGCCGGCCCTGCTCAATCACTTCGGCCTCAGGATGGCCGGTGAGCGGGGGGATCGGCTGCGGGGTCCTGGGGTCTGCTGCCAGCAGTTCGGCAAGCGCTGCAACGGTTGGCTGGTGCCACTTCGGCATCAGGGTCCACAGTGTCTCGCCCCGATCGCGGCCGCCCTGCAGCAGCACCTCGTTGATGAAGCCCGGGCGAAGCTTGTCCCCGACTGCGGTCAGCGTCGGCGGCAGCCGCCCCTCGTCACCGAGCTCCTTCTGCTTCCCAGTGAACAACTCATCGCGGGCCGGCTCCTTCAGCACCGGCTCGTCATCCTCGTCAAACAGTGCCACTGTTGGCAGCACCCCGCCCTTGCCCGGCTGTCCCGGCTCAGCCCGGCTGTGGCAGGCATAGCAGTTGAGGGCGGTCAGCAGCCGGTCGATCGATCGTTCGCGGGCAGGAGCCTCGGCAGCGGCCGCCGACTGCAGCCACCCGATCGCGGCCTGCATGGCCTGCCGCTGGATCGCATCGAGGTCATACCGGGGCAGCCCGGCGGCCGGTGATTCAGCCAGACAGCCGGTCGCCGCGAGTGGCAGCGTTGCCAGTGTCCCGGCAGCCACCGTGCTGGCAATCGGCTGGCTGTCCTTTCCCACTCTTAAGTGATGACAGTTTGCGCAGCCACTGGCCGCAAAGTGTGTGCGGCCCGCAGCGAGAAGCTGGGTAGTGGTTTCCTCTGAAACGCCAGAGGGACCGGTCAAGTCGCCGCCCTTGTTGGCACCATCCGGCTGTTCAAGCAAATACGCGACAATATGCCGGCGGTCACGCTCATGCAGGGTCGTCGCCGGCATGCGGCCAGCTGGCCGCACTGCAAAGGGGTCTTTCAAAAAAGCCTCGAGTTCCCGGGCCGACCACTTAGTTGCCAGCTCAGCAAGTGGCAACCGGTCGGGCAAGGCCCCCGTGTCCGCGGCCCGGGTAGCCAGATGGCAGGTGGCACAACCGCTCTGAGCGAACAGCTTTGCTCCGGCATCCGCCTTGGCATCGCCAAACCAGTCGGGAGCCGCGTCAACGCTTTCACCGGTTGCCCTCAGCAGGTAGCTAATCGCTGCAACTCGCTCCCGCCGCTCGGCCTCCGGCAGCCCAGCAAGCACGTCGGGCATGGTCGAGCCCGCATGAACCTGACGGGGTCGCTCGAGATACTCGGCAAGCCACGCTGGCCGCAACCGTTGCCCGACCCGATCGAGCACCGGCCCAGCTTTGGCATGCAGATGCCGGGACAGTCGATCGCTGGGAGTATGGCAGTTCACGCATCCCAGTTCACCCAACAGCAGCAAACCAGCCTCGATGGCGTCAGTGTCGGCGACAGGCGTACCGGTCAGCAGCGGCCGACTGAACCGCTCAAAGCCTGCGACTCGGGGCGGGGCCGGAAGATCGGCCGCGACGGCGAACCGACCACTAGGCTGCTCAGCAACAAGCATCGCGATTGCGTACAGCAGCCAAATCCGAGTGCTCACAGCGGGCATCAAACGTTTCATGAGGTTGTACAGAAACCAGGTTGGTGACATCTCTCTACACTAGAGAGTAATGTTAAGGAATCGACTCAACACCCTGCCCGCGAAATTGACAGGAATTACTTGCGATGGGATTTCATTCTGACATTTTTTACCGCAGCTCTCTGCCAGCAAATCTCTTTACCGGCTTTACTCGGCTTCTCGAACTCACGGCCGCCACAACCATCGCTTTGCTGCTGATGTCACCAGTCGCCCTGGCTGACAAACCGACCCGACCCAACGTGCTATTCATTCTCTGCGACGACCTTCGTCCCGATGCAGTCGGCTGCCTGGGATCAAAGCATGTCAAGACGCCGCACATTGACGCAGTTGCCGCCGACGGCGTGTGCTTCACCAACAGCTTCTGCACCACCTCGCTCTGCTCGCCCAGCCGGGCCAGCATCCTGACCGGTCTCTACGCGCACGCCCACGGGGTCCGCAACAACTTCACCGAACTACCGGCCAACCTAGCGACCTGGCCCGGCCAACTTCAGCAAGAAGGCTACGAGACCGCCTACATCGGCAAGTGGCACATGGGAGAGGGCAACGACAGCCCCCGGCCCGGCTTTGACTGGTTCGTCTCGCACAAGGGCCAGGGCAAGTATTTCGACACCGAGTGGAACGTGAACGGCAAGCGGCGCGAAACGCCCGCGGGCTATTACACCACCGTGGTGACCGACTATTGCCTCGACTGGCTCGGTCAGCAGCAGGACAAGCCCTGGGCCCTCTGCCTCGGCCACAAGGCACCGCACTCGTTCTACTTCCCCGAGCCCAAGTACGAACATGCCTTCGATACCGTGACGGTGCGGTATCCCGCCAGCGCGTTCCAACTCAAGACGCAGCCCAACTGGATCAAGCAGCGGTTGCCGACCTGGCACGGCATCTACGGGCCGCTGTTTGACTGGCGGAAGCAGTTCCCCGACCGGCGGCCGGAGGCAGTGGCTGACTTCCAGCGGATGGTGCGGGCCTACTGGGGCACGGTGCTGTCGGTCGATGACAGCGTTGGCCGGCTGGTGGCGTTCCTGAAAGAGACCGGCCAGTACGACAACACGGTGATTGTCTTCATGGGTGACAATGGTCTGCTGGAGGGCGAGCACGGCATGGTCGACAAGCGAACCATGCATGAACCGAGCATCCGCGTGCCGTTGATCGCCCGCGGCCCGGGCCTGCCGGCGGGAGCGACCGTCGCTGGCCAGGTGCTGACAGAGGACATCGCCCCAAGCATTCTCGATCTCTGTGCCGCAAAGCCGATGGCCGACATCGACGGCCGCTCCTGGCGGAGTCTGGCGGCGGGCGACGACGCCGCCTGGCGGAAGGCCTGGGTCTATGAATACGACTACGAAAAGCAGTTTCCCTACACACCCAACATCCGCGGCATCCGCACCGACCGCTGGAAATTCGTCCGCTACCCGCACGGCGACGGCTCCCCCGACCGGCACACACCTGAACTCTATAATTTGGAAGAAGACCCCCTGGAACTGACCAACCTCGCCGAGAATCCCGACTTTGCCCGGCGGCGAGCTGAACTGGAGCGACAACTGGCCACGGAACTTGCCGCCCTCGGCCTCACGCCTGAAAACGACACGATGCCACTCGACGAGGGCATCAAGACGGAACTGCCGGATGAGAAGATTCGCTGAATGCCGAGCCGAAAGTGGTGTTTATGTTTTGGTTTGAGCACCACGAAGGCACGAAGGGCACGAAGGAAGAAGACGGTG
>Ga0114919_10000765_pt1 | contig 25474 bp, 18 predicted proteins | sample BlataG_FD_88682 | JGI IMG/M metagenome (GOLD analysis project Ga0114919, IMG submission 88682) | Deep subsurface microbial communities from Black Sea to uncover new lineages of life (NeLLi) - Black_00105 metaG | ecosystem: Environmental > Aquatic > Marine > Oceanic > Sediment | place: Atlantic... | reverse complement strand
TGAGATCGCCAGCACACTGAAAAAGGGGGAGAAGGTAACCTTCGTAGGTTTCGGTACTTTCTCGACCTCGTACAGGAAGGCACGCACCGGTCGCAACCCACGCACAGGTGCTTCGATCAACATCGCTGCCAGCACCGTGCCGAAGTTCAAGGCCGGGAAGGCGCTGAAAGACGCCGTAAGGTAGAGCCCACCGCACAACAAGGACAGGAAAGGAGCGCGGGCCTCGTGGTCCCCGCTCCTTTTTTGTTGGTGGACAGGCCGCCGATCAGGATACATATGGAATGAAGCGCAACACCCAGGCCGATATCGCCCTCCTCTTCATTGTCATCCTCTGGGGTATCAGTTTCTCTCTGACCAAGGAGGCCCTCGACTGGGTAACTCCGATCCTCTTTGTGATACTGCGGTTTCTGCTTGCAGGTGCGATATGGCTGGTGATGTACGGGCATCTCCTAAAAAAAATTCAGCCTGGAATAATCCTGAGGGGGATCCTCCTGGGCTTTGTGCTCGGAGGCGGTTTCGTACTGCAGACTGCAGGCCTGGAGCTGACAAGGGCCACTATGTCGGGTTTCCTTTCAGGGCTGGCAGTGGTCATAGTTCCACTGTTTGTCATCGTGCTGGAGAAGAAGCTCCCAACGCCCACCTCACTGGTCGGTGTGGTCATCTGCACCCTGGGACTCTGGGTTCTCGCATCTCCGGCAGGTGCGGGATTAAACAGGGGTGATCTTCTGACGATCGGCGCCGCGGCTCTCTATGCGCTCTACATAGTGCTCGTGGAGATATTCACCAGCGAATACGACCCGAGGGTGCTGACTGTGGTGCAGACGGCGGGAGCTCTGCTCGTCTCCGTCCCCGCTATGATCCTTCTGGAAACTCCTTCGGTTACCTTTGACTGGCCGTTTGTGTGGCGGTGGCTGGTGCTGGGGACGATGGCGGCCCTCACACTGGCCATTCAGCTCTACTGGCAGCGCTTCATCAGCGCGACCCGCGCCGGGATAATTTTCACGCTCACGCAGCCACTGGCCGCAGTCTTCGCGTTTCTGCTTCTGGGAGAAGTGCTGACGGGCCCGGCCTATGCGGGGGGGGCCATCATCTTTCTGGGTATGCTGGTGGCGGAAGGGGGAGCCAGGCTTATTCCCGACGGTCATTCTCGAAGAGATGATAATGGATAGTATTGGTCCAAACGCACCGATATCAAGACGGATGCTTCTGTAACGTTGACCGGCTATTTGCGAAATTTTCTAATAAATTCTTCCACTTCGGGAACACCGCCCTGGTATATGAGATAACCGTTGTAAGGTTCCCTCTCCGTTGTCTCGTCATTTATTGGAGTAAGCATGATCTTCCGGACTTCTTCGGGATCATCTGTCTGTCCAAGGGCCCAACCCAGTTTGATATAGGCGACTTCAGGGAGCATGTTTTCGGCCGGGATTACACCGAGGTCCATCATATCTCTTCCGGTTTCATATACATACATGTGCACGTAACCCCACAGGGTCTGCACGGTCATATAGATGGCGACTCCTTCTTTCGCTGCCCTTTCAAGGGCGGGATAGAGCGGTTTGTTGACATGCCCCAGTCCGGTACCCGCGATGACTATCCCCCGGTACCCGTTGTCCACCAGGGAATCGATGATATCCGGACGCATATTAGGGTAGTAGTAGACAATAGAGACCTTTTCTTCGAAATAGGGTAATATTCTGACCTTCCTGTCCTTGCGGCGCGGATTATAGGTATCCTTGAGTAATTCCACGCTGTTGATAGTGACTTTGGCCAGAGGGATATCGCCGATGGTCCGGAAGGTCGACCTGTAGGAAGAATGCATTTTCCTGACCCGGGTTCCCCGGTGCAGGAATCCATACTCGTCCGAAGTAGGTCCGAACATACAAACAACGGTCTCGGCGATGGCAGAATGACCGGCAGCGTAGGCGGCATACATTAGATTCAGGGCAGCATCCGAACTGGGTCTGTCTGAAGATCGCTGCGAACCGACCAGAACCACCGGTATGGGCTGGTCCTGGATCATAAAGGTCAGGGCTGCTGCGGTATGATGCAGTGTATCTGTCCCGTGACCAATTACGATCCCGTCGATTCCCTTCTCGATTTCCTTGCCGATAGCGATCGCCAGAGCCTTGTACTGGTCCGGTCCCATATTTTCGCTGAATACCGCAAACAGTTTTTCGGTTGTAATGTTGCAGATATCGGCCAACTCGGGAACCGCACCGTACAGTTCTCCGGGGGAGAAAGCCGGGATTACGGCGCCGGTCCTGTAATCCAGCCTGGAGGCGATAGTTCCGCCTGTCCCGAAGAGTTTCACATTGGGTTTGTCATCCGAATATGGGAATTCCTTTTCCGGGATCTGATATATGGCCTTTTCATAACTCAGTTCCGTGATATCCCTGATAGTATCCGTATTCAGCCCGATATTGTAACCGGACGCGATCTTCAGCACTATATGACTGTCATCGTCATTTTCAGCACGCGGTAGTATCGTGCCATCAAATACTCCCCGGGTGGTATCGACTTTCACCTTTCCCCAGACCCGTGCATTGTATTTCTGCAAAACGGCCAGCGCACGGCCTTTGTATCCCTGGAAAATATCTTCGTTCATATTCGGTTGTCAGTTTCGGGTGATTTTTCCGTTAATGTATTCATTAAGTTCAGCCAGAGGCATATTTCCAAGTGCAGCCTTTTTCAATTCTCCCATCATCCATCTAATGCGGGCATCCTTTTCCAGGTTGTTATACGACTGTTCTGCAATCCCCAGAAGATATGGGATTTTACCAAGAATTTCTTCCCGTGGGATTCTCTTGAATTCGATAGCAGCCAGGACGGATTCAAAATCCATCTGGGGATGCTGGTATACCTCGGACAGCATGGCGCCGGCCAGGGCCAAATCGATTTCCTCCTGCTGCAGGAACCTGACCAGTCCGAAGACCTTATCGTAGGTGAAATCGGGAGAGGCGGGATACTGTCCCTCGATATGTTTGAGGGTATGTCCGAACAAGGTCCCGGCAAATAGCGGTCGTACTCCAAGCTCGTCGACAAATCGCTCCAGGAGGGGAACAAGATTATTTCTCAGAAGATATGTGTATGTGTCAATGGGAATGCCCCATTTCTGTAACTGGTCGTAACGGTCACAGATATCAACGGGAAGCCGCTGTTTTATCGTTTCTATGTACTCACTCGCGAGTAGAATCGGTGCTGAATCGGTATCCGGGTACATGCGGTCGGGTCCGGGAAGCACCCTTTCGAATATAGTGGTGCCATCGGGAAAAGACTTCCGGCTTTCTCTGGGGACTCCGCTAAATGCCAGCCGGCATCTTTCTTCCACTGTTTCCAGGGCGGTTGGAATATCTTCCTCAGGTCCCCAGATAATGATCTGGGCGTCATCGCCAGATGCATTCAGTAACTTTCTGATTTCCCGCCAGGGGTTACGAGCAAGTGTGGGTGTCAACTCCTCGGAGTGAGCCATATTGGGTTTCTCTATACAGGCTATCACCTTCAGCCTGTCGCTCAATTCGTCGGCAAACACTTTACCGGGTTGTGTGAAGTGAGAAAGGATGCCTTTGAAACCAGGCAGATTAACGGCGAGAATAGAGTAACCGGGATCGAGCTCATACTCACCCGGCTCAAGAACCTCAGGTACAATATTCCATCGGTCACCGTTTCCTGCTTTCTGGTTCAGCAGGTCCCTTATACGCAGGAGTGCCCACTGTCTGAAAACCTCATTATGAGTGAGTTCAGGTATCCACTTGTTGTGGGACACCCCTTTGATCTCCACACGGCTGCCGTCCCGGCAGCTCACATTAACATCTTCTCTGCCGGAGCCTATCCCGATAGATACCTTGCCGGTACTGCGATTCAGGAACCGGATATACTCCGCACCTTCTCGAACCTCATCCGGATTGGCAAAATCCGGATATGTGACTGTTTCGATCAGAGGAATTCCCAGACGGTCGGTTTGATAGATCCGGACATGTCCCACATCGGAAATCTCCCGGCAGGAATCCTCCTCTATGCTGAGCTGGATGATGCGCACTTTCTTGTTTTTAAGCTGGATTTCACCTTCCACGCCCAGAATAGCCGTTCGCTGAAAACCTGTGGGTATAGAACCGTCCAGGTACTGCTTGCGGATGATATGAACCTCTCCGACGATATTGAGTTTGCACAGCAGGGAAATCTCCAGCGCGATATCCAGGGCCTCCCGGTTAAGCGGAAAGGGTGGAGTGTCATCAATATCGTAGGTGCAGGCGGTTTCGTTCTTGATCCGGTAGATGATCTGTTTACGGGTTTTGAACTCCATCAATGCCGTGCCGTCATATTCACCCAATTCACTCAGGGTAGGCCGCATATGGCGGATTATCTCGGCATCATGTACGCCTTTGCGGTTGTACAGCCCGGCCGGACAGTTGCAGAATAGCTTCTTTTTAGACTTCAGCTGCTGATGGACTTCCAGGCCTGATTTGAATCCGATACGGTCATAGTCGGCCTGGGTCGCAAGGTGGCGGGGGACATAGCCGATCGCCTGTCTGCTTTCTACGTAGTTATTATGCGGGTTAAAATCATTATTCGGGTCGCTGTCGTTTTTCATAGCCATATAGAATGGAACCGATTGAGAGCGAAAAACTGTTGAAACAGAAAATAACAGAATATCTGTCACTCGCCAGAAATTCCTCCGGTCGCATCGAATCAACATTGATCGCAGTCTCTGGAATAATCCTGCAGAATGGTACCACTATTGTGAGCCCTCTAAGGTCAAACACAATGCTGGATGGAATCAGGTTCTCGACAAAACCGCGCTAGTTCGTCAGCCAGCGAGGCAGCCTGACGGCTTTTCCGATAGGGTAACTGAGTATAACAAATATGCCTTCTTTACCTCCTGTGACCAACAGATGAGGGGACTGAAATGATGAGCCACCTTCATCTGAAGGGTGAATCCTGCACAGGGTTTTGGCTATAAAGCTGCCTAACAGGGCCCCGGTGAAAACATCAGAGGCCCAGTGCAGGTCTTCTCTCATCCGGGAGAGTGCAACCAGAGAAGCAATACTGTATGAGATTATGGAGACCGGAGACCCGTATTCATCTGCTAATACAGTTGCAAAACTGAATGCCTGTGAGGAATGGCTTGACGGAAAGGAGTTACCCCCGCTGAAAGGTTTGAAAGAGCAGGGACCCTTATTTGAGATTGGTCTGTGCCTTCCGAAGGTATGCTTGAAAAAGCCGGTCAGTACTGCGGTGAATACGCTGGATTCCCATCCCAGTACGCCCACCCGCTTCAGTCTCCGGTCATTCGTGAAATGGCCCGTTAAGTAGTGTGCTCCTGTGATCAGTTGGATCACTTCGACACGCCCTAGAGGCTCCAGGATACTTCTCCTTCGATCCAGGAAATCCAGGTCACTCTCCTGAACCCAGTCCCTTATGGGATCTTCGTGGATCATGAGTAACGCCATCCCCCCGGAAAGTGAAACGAGTAATGGCAGGTCTTCCCGTCCTATCGTAGTGGGGGCCCTGGCTATCTCAATCGCATCCTGTGCCAACATGCTTGCTGCCCGGTCAATAGCAGCCAGGAAAGTCAGGGTGTCAGTTCTTGTCCGGGTGATATCGGTGTGAGAAGGTACTTCGGCAGCTGCCGTTTGAGCCTGGATAAGGAAAGAAAGCGCAATCAGGCCGGTTATGTTCCGTCGGTTATGCATAGCTCAGAGATTCCTGCAATTATTACCATCATACAATGAAATTCCCATCGACTCATTCCCCTCAAGAGTCCTTGACCTGACCGAATTTGAGACTTAGTCTGGGTTTTTGATGAAACTTGGATGTCTCAAATATCCCTGTCCGACAGCCTCCCGCCCAACGTGGTGTGGAGGTTTTTTTATATACCCTTCAACAGCCAGAGGCCAGCACGATGACAGCCAGTTCTCCGAAATCTGTCTCACGTAAACAGGCCACAGTGATGAACGCGGCCCAGCTGAAGCGGGCGCTTGTCAGGATGGCGCACGAGATCATCGAGGAGTCGGAAGGAGCAAAAGATCTGGCACTGGTGGGTATGCAGACACGCGGGGTGGACCTGGCCCGGAGGCTGGCCAAATACATAGGTGAGAGTGTCGGTTCCGAAATCCCGGTGGGCGTGCTGGATGTCACCCTCTACCGGGACGATTTCCGGGATCGAGATAAGGCCCCGGTCGTGAAGCCGAGTGATATCCCCTTCGAGGTGGACGGGCGCACTTTAGTACTCGTGGACGACGTCCTCTTTACGGGAAGGACGGTTCGGGCAGCGCTCGACAGCCTTATGGATTACGGCCGGCCGAGTGCCATACACCTGGCGGTTCTTATCGACAGGGGACACCGCCAGCTTCCGATCAGAGCCGATTTCGTCGGACAGGAGGTCCGCACCCTGGAAGGGCAGGAGATCCTGGTGCGGGTGAAGGATGAGGATGGTGAGGATGCCGTCTACCTGGTGGAAACTCCAGGGTAGAATTTAGCAGAGCAAGAGAGGAAACGGAGAGCAGCGCGTGACAGCGACCCAGCTATCGATCGAACACCTCACCGGTCTCGAGGGTGTACCCGCAAGAGACATCGAACTGATCCTGGATACTGCGGAATCTTTCCGAGAGATCCTTGAACGGCCGATCAAGAAGGTGCCCACCCTGACGGGTGTTACCATCCTCAACTTCTTCTATGAGCCATCCACCCGAACACGCCTTTCTTTCGAGATGGCCGAGAAGCGTCTCTCGGCTGATGTAGTCAATTTCGGTACTGCGGCTTCGAGCGTTACGAAAGGGGAAACCCTGAAGGATACGATCCGCAACATCGAAGCTATGAAGATCGATATGGTGGTCATACGGCACAGTCATGCAGGGGCTGCCGAATATCTGACGAGGTGCACCGATGCGGTCATCCTTAATGCCGGCGACGGTTGCCATGAGCATCCCACACAGGGGCTGCTGGACCTGCTAACCATGCGCCAGCACACAAAAAAGCCATTTAAGGATCTCAGAGTTCTGATGGTGGGGGATATGCGCCACAGCAGGGTGATCCGCAGCGATCTATGGGGGCTTAAGACGCTGGGTGCGTCGGTGGCAGTCTGCGGCCCCCCGAGCCTGATGCCGGCAGGGGTCGATGCATTCGGGATAGATGTCTACCACGACCTGGATACAGCACTCGAGGGGGCCGATGTCGTGAACGTCATGCGTATCCAGCTGGAGCGGCAGGAGGGGGGGCTCGTACCGAGCCTGCGGGAGTACAACCGTACCTTCGGAATAACCAGGCAGCGGCTCAAGAGGACCCGAAAGGACCTGGTAATCATGCATCCGGGTCCAATCAACCGCGGTGTAGAGATAGACACGGACGTCGCAGACGGGCCTCGTTCGGTCATACTGAGGCAGGTGACCAACGGCGTGGCTATCCGCATGGCTTGCCTGGTCCTTCTGGCTCCGCAGAAAGGGACTCTGGGTGAATAGATAGTTCCCGTTTGGAAATGAAAAAAACCTTACAAGGATGGACAGAAGAGTGGCTGACATTCTCATAAAGGGCGGGAGGGTGATCGACCCCTCCCAGGATCTTGACAGGGTAACAGACGTTGCGATCAGGCGGGGCCGGATAGAGTCGCTGGCCAGGGTAGGCAAAGGTGCCATGGCCAACTTCGGGGCGGTGATCAATGCCACCGGAAAGGTGGTCTGTCCCGGCCTGCTCGACATGCATGTCCACCTTCGGGAGCCGGGGTACGAGCACAAGGAAACGGTTCTGACGGGGTGCAGGGCGGCGGCGGCGGGAGGATTCACTGGGGTAGCATGCATGCCCAATACAAACCCGGCCATCGATGACGCGGCTACGGTGAAGATGATCCTGGAAAAGGCGCACGAGGCGAAATTCAGCGTGTGGCCCATCGCTGCCGTTTCTCTCGGACGTGAGGGGAAGGCCCTCACCGAGATGGCCGAACTGGTTGAGACGGGGGCGATCGGTTTCAGCGATGACGGCAGCCCCATTCATGACAGCCACCTCATGCGCACCGCTCTGGAGTATTCACGGATGCTCGGGGTTCCGATTATCGACCACACTGAGGATCAATCACTGACCGTGCTCGGTTCGATGCATGAGGGTAAAGCATCGGCCATCCTTGGTGTCAGGGGCATGCCGGGTATTGCCGAGGACGTGATCGTTGCCCGCGACATTCTGATAGCCGAGTACACCGGCGGCCATCTCCATATAGCACACCTTAGCACCGCGACAAGTCTGGATCTGGTTCGACAGGCCAAGAAGCGCGGTGTGCACGTTACCTGCGAGGTCACACCGCATCACCTGACGCTCACCGACCAGGATGTGCGCGCCTCCGGTCTCGATCCGAACTGGAAGATGTCACCGCCCCTGCGTTCCGCCGATGATGTCAAGGCACTGAGGAAGGGTCTCAAGGATGGGACGATTGATTTCATCGCAAGTGATCACGCCCCCCACCACCTGGACGACAAGGACACTACTTTCGAGGACGCTGCTTTTGGTATCGTCGGACTCGAGACCGCTCTTGGTGTGATCCTTACAGAGCTGGTGGCACCCGGCGTGGTTGGCTTGCCGACGGCAATCGCATTGATGAGCACCCGTGCGGCAGAGACCTTCAGTCTGCCGATTGGAACGCTCAAACGGGGAAGCGCGGCCAATATCACAGTATTCGACCCCGAGGCCGAATGGACTGTTGAACCGGGTGATTTCAGGTCAAAGAGTGTCAACACGCCGTGGGCCGGTCGGACTCTCAAGGGCAGAGCCACCGATGTTATCGTTCAGGGCAGGCTGTATAGAAAATAGAAACTGCGGGCTGGTCTATACTTGCGGTTACAACAGTGCGTCCAATCAGGCATCATCTATCCGGCTCATCGCGTATTCAGCCAGCGCAGTGATTGTGAGACTGGGATTGACCCCGGGGTTGGCTGGCACGATAGAGCCGTCCACTACGTAAAGACCTGGATAGTTATGGACCTGGCAATCCAGGTCGATTACTCCATCCTCTGCACTACTGCCGAATAGACAGCCACCGAGCAGGTGGGGTGTCGTCGGCATATTGAACAGGTTCTCTCCCACTGTTCCCCTCGGTATGCTGTTCGTCCTCCTGGCGAATTCCCGTGTGATCCTGTGTCCGATATCGATCCGGGCCGGTACGGTATGCTCCGGGTCGGGTTCCGAAATCACTCCACGCCGGAAGAGAGTTAGAAGACTGCGCCCTGAACGAAGATGCATCCAGCTGTCCTCAGTCTGCATGACCATGATGATGGTCATGCGTCGGGCCCAGCCCGGCAGAATGTGAGCTCTCAGGGAATCGATCGGATGGCGTACTACCTCCCACAATGTCTTAAGGATGCGCACGGGAATGCCCTCACCTGTCGATATCAGCGGAGCAGAGATAAGGCGCATGAATGAGGATCCTTCCGGATAGCGGACCGGTTCGACACGCGTAACCTCATCGGCATCGAATATTGAGGTGATGGATATTCCCTCGGAGTAATTCGGTTCCTTTTCTCGACTGATACATCCCTGAAGCGCCTCACCGTTTGTCCTCACGGTTTCACCGAGGCGGCGTGATATATCGGGCAGTGAACGGGTCACATCCCTGCACCGGAAGAGCAATCGGAGAGAACCCAGGGTTCCTGCCGATACTACTGTGTTTCTGGCGCGTACAATACGGACCGGTCTGAACGGCCAGGCTGTAGAGCGTCGGTAGATTACCTCGTAGCGGGCCCCATCAGGTTGGCCTGGAGGAAGCGGGCGGATATCCCTGACTTCGGATTCGGGCAGGATCCCGGCCCCCCACTGCTCGGCGAAATAGAGGTAATTCTTAACGAGGGTGTTCTTGGAGTTATACCGGCAGCCGACCATACAGCCTCCGCAGTGGTTGCAGCCCGTCCGCGGCGGTCCTTCTCCGTCGAAGTAAGGGTCAGGGACCTCCTCTTCCTCCTCTCCGAAAAAGACACCCACCTCCGTATTCCGGAATGTATCACCCTTTCCCATCTCCTCGGCGATCTCTCTCAGAACCAGGTCCCCTGGCCAGAGCCGCGGATTGGTGGTGACGCCGAGCATCCGGCGGGCGGTTTCATAATGTGGCTGCAGTATCACATACCAGTCGGCCAGGTGTTTCCACGCGGGGTTGGCGAAAAGACGGTCGTCCGGCACTTCCAGAACGTTTGCGTAGCCCAGGCTTCCTCCGCCCACGCCGCTGCCGTGCAGGTACATCAGGCCTTTCAGGATGCTGATCTGCATGATGCCGAAGCAGCGGAGCGTGGGAAGCCAGAGGTACTTCCAGAAAGCCCAGTTCGTGCGGGCGAAGTCTTCGTCTCGATAGCGCTTGCCGCGCTCCAGCACAAGGACACTGTAGCCCTTATCTTTCAGACGCATCGCGGAGACACTGCCCCCGAAACCGGAGCCGATCACCACGTAGTCGTAGGTCTCGCGTGGTCGTCCGTAGCCCTGCGACACTACTTCTCCCAATTGCCTATCCAGACCGAAGGGTCCCGCTCATTACCGTGCACCGACCATACGTCGAAACCACCTGTATTGTATTTTCCCGGCCAGAGGAAACGATAGTGCTGACCCCAGGGGTCGAGGGGGATACGCCCGTCATCCAGGAATTTCATATAGGGCCAGTTTCCGCGTATTGCGGCCAGCCGTGGGGGTCGCTCTATCAGCTCGTTCAGATTATGGGGGTATCCGTCGGTGTCCCTTTTGAACGCTTCAATCGCTTCAGCTAATATCTGAACGGTTCTATCAGCTGTTTCGATCCTCTCGGCAAAGAGCCGCTCCTCCCGCACAAGGTAGTCCTGCATCCAGCCCCATGTGTCCTCCCAGGGGAGCTTCCGTAAAGAGATTCCATCGAGGGCCATGTTCAGACCTGGCTGGCCTGCCGGTCTGTTTTCTATATACCGGCTGCCTGCCTGCGTGTACGCCACTCCACGTACGCGTGCCAGTGGGTTCGCTCCAATGCACTCAAACCGTATGGTGTAACTGCCCGGCTCGAGTGAGTAGATCCCGACCTTATTCTCATGCCACGTTCCGTAAAGGTAGTTTTCGGGCATGTTGAAGGTCTGGATAAAGTATGGGTCGTAGAAATCCATGGCCGGGTCCAGAAGCTGATCAAAGCCGGGACCTTTCATTATCACCCTCCATGTCCCGTAGTCGCGGAAGAGCATCTGATATATCGAGATTGAATAATCTCCGGCTTCCTCAACCTTTACAGGGACCTCCAACCATCCTCCGATCTCGTCGTTTTCCACATAGGTCATTGCCTTGCGTGCCGGCCCCGACGCCGCATTGGTCGAGCGGGTATATTTCTGGCTGAGGCGGATTCCGGGCGAGGTCTTAAGCTCATCAAGCATCAGGGTGGTTTCGATGAATATTTCGGGGTTCAATCGTTCCGAAACCGGCGCGAACTCCCAGAATCTGTCGGCGGGCTCCGATGCATACCAGAATGCGACTGAGGAAAAGATGTCGGGGCGGTACTTGAAATCCCAGGTCACCTCTTCACCCGTTTCGGGATTGGTGACCGCTGCATAACTGCGCCGTTCCATCTCAACTTTCAGCGACATGGTGAAGGTAACGGGGTCGGCGATATGCCACCTGTAGGCAGTGACCCTCTGGTCGGGTCCCTTCGGTTCGTAGATGCTGAGCCCGGCCCGCAGGTTGGTGTAGAGGCGGTGATTCCAGGCATCGGTGAAGTAGTCCTCCATGCCTGTCCCTACCATCGAAGGCATTTCCTCCCCGTCTATGTAGAAACGGTCATCAGACTCGCCGAGCCAGCTGCCCATCGAGCTCTGGATGGAGAGCACGGTACCGACGTAGTGGCCGCGTCCCTCGATTTCGGCGATGGTGTAAGGGGAGAAAGGCTTGACCGGGAACTCCTGCCGGTAGCGGGCATGGAAGTAGAGGGCATCGGCCGGAAGTGAATCGTATTTGAGCCAGTCGATATAGAAATAGCAGGAGGATACACGCTTGTCGGATTCATTTGTGAGCGTGAGGCGGGCTTTCTTTCGAAAAGGCATGCGCCAGTAGGAATTAAAGGCGCGCCCATAGGAGGTGACCTCAATAGGCAGCGAACTGACATTGACGCGCATTCCGTTGCCTGCGGCGAAGAAATCTCCTATTGGCGATTCCACTGAGGGAACCCTGGAATCATCCCAGAAGACCCGTAAAACCAGCGATCGTGTGAAACGCCGGTCGAGCGCACCGATCGTGAACCAGATATGACGGATCTCACCTGGGCCATCCAGTTCGGCAAGTGTCAGAGTCTCGCCCGGGGCGATCGGCAGAGAGTCACGGTTAGACTCCGGGTCGAAGAGCCCGCTGGATGAGCGCATGCGCTTACCATTTATCATGTGTGTTATCCCGGAAAGATCCTGTGCTGCGGCACTCTGGAGGCCGGGAAGGGTTAGAAATGCCCAGCTGAAAATTAGACAAGCGATCTTCCTGTTTTTCACCTGCATTACGAATACCTCCTGCTGTTCTGGTCCTGAAAACTGAAAGCTCATGCTCTGGAACTTAGACCTCTGCTAGAGCACTATCTGCATTATTGGGCTAATTATCATCAAATAATGAAGTTTGTTCAGACTTGGTTACATACAAATGGGCATGTGACGAACACAGAAAAAAATTGGGATATCAAAAGGTTCTGCATCCCGCTATTCAAGGGCTCTAGGATTGTTTCAAACACTAAAAAAACCGTTAATACTTCCTGAAACACTAATATCGTACTGTTTAAATCAATCGAAACAGCTGTAATCCCATATAATTCAATAAGTTAGGCAATAACTTGAGCCGGTAACTCTTCCACTATGTTTCAGGAAACGGCTTCAGACAGAACTTCACCCTCAAACCTGAATCCTCGCAAAACCGCACCAGCGCTTGATCTATCTCACCGTGACCAACAATTGGCACGAGATGTGCATTATCACTGAGTTATGGATAAGCGGGAAATGTCCCAAACTGTGGCTAGTAGAGGGATTTGATGGGATTACCAGCCGAGTTGAGGCAAGAGATAAAGGCCAGCTTTTGAACAACATTCCAGGTGAGGGTTCTCATGCAAATTACACTGTATAGAGCTTCATTGGATCTTCGAGTCTTCATGTTGTCGTGTTGTGTATCACTTGTTCTCATGTCTCCTGGTCCAACATTTGGACAAGAGGCGGAGCCAGAAGTTAAAGGTATACCAGCAATGCCTGGTGAAGCGATGCATAACGAAGGACATATAGAAAACGAGGTTAATCTATACAATCGTGATGGAATATTTCGACTTCCTCTTTATGAATTCCAGGGCCGTGGAAACGCCAAGTTCACAATAGGACTTCATTATTTCACTAATATCCAAACCATTAAGGAAAACCTGAATACCGAAAACCAGGCGTCGTGGGTTGGCATGGGTTGGGGACTGGATATTCCACATATCTGGGGCGACATTTCAGCCGAATACGAGAATAATGAATTCACCAATATAGATATCAAGCATACCCTCGTATGGGATGGAGTGCGGGACAGCTTCATTCAGTCCGGTACCTGGACACTAACTCAGAAAAAATATTGGAAAGTAACTAAAACCACTGATGCGAATGGTTATGTTGATACATTCACGTTAACCGATATGGAGGGGACCAAGTACACCTTTGGACATCGGCGGGAAACTGTTCTCACGCTTTATGATGAGGAAGAAGAGCTGAGAGACTGGGATGGTCTAATTCCATATCAATGGGACCTAACTGAAATCGAAGATGTTACTGGTCAGAATTCACTGACTTTTTATTGGGATGATATCGATGTTGAATTCGAAGAAGATCCAGATCTTGAATACACAGAAGCAAGCTACCTGGACTATATCAAGGATGATGCTTCAGACAGAATTGTAGATTTCGTAAGAGAGGATCGAGACGATTATCCAAGACCAGGGGATATAGATGATCTTTCAGAAGTATTTGAGAAAAAACGACTGCAATACTTTGCACTTCGGCCATCGACCAGTGACACGTCCAGGCTGATCATATTCGACTTTGATTATGCTTCTTATTACGGGAGTGGTTATAACAGCAAGAAACTACAATTGGGTTCTGTACAGAGGATGAATCCCAGTGGTGGTGGGCTACCCGCATGGGATTTCACTCACCGAAGCTCTGATCCCAATAATGGTGCATTAGAAACGATAACTCTACCTGAAGGCGGGTCTAAAAAGATCACCTACTCAAGTGGACAGGTGAACTCGATTATTCTGGACAGGGGCATGGGAGCCAGTGCGGACACAACAACTTTTACATATCTTGGAAACGGCCAGGTCAAGGTCACCCCACCTGGTGGAGTTGGATACACACAATATGATCTAAAATCTTCCAGCTGGGGTAATAGCCGGGGAATTCTGGATCTTGTGCGGGTATATAATCAGTCAAATTCCCTGGTTGAGAAATTCGATTACACCCCTGAGGATACAACGATTATCCACAGAAGGTATTCTCTTATCCGTCATGTTGTGTACCAGGGTTCTGACTCGTTAATAACAGATACCGAATATCACTATAGCAGTACTGCGAAAGGACAACCCTGGCTGATCCGTGAGAAGTTGCGTCCATTCCAGCCGCGTGGTTACACAGCGGGTCTATCCGATGTGGATACATACTGGCGCTCTCGACGCATATGGTATGCCTTTGAGAATTACTCGGCTATGAATGAAAATGGCACCCACCAGCTGACGGATGTATGGAAAGAGATAGTACGAGAAGAAACACGCTCGACGGCTAATGGCAATAAATGCAGTCCACTATCTGCTACCTGGACAACATTTGCCCAGTACAATTCCACTTACTATGGACCAGCGAAGGTTTATTTATGGGTTGGTGATGGTACTGCTAGTGATACGACTATCACAGCTGATCCACCCGGTAACACTAGTGAAAAAGTTATAGTTCGAGAAATCGTAAGCTGTGATGCCTATGGTCATGTCACACAGGAGAAGGATGGTGAAGACAGGATTACGAAATACTATTATGGTGATAACTCCAGCAATTTAAATAACTCTGCAACGGGTCTTGACCATCGCTTGCTGACCGGGATTCGTCGACTTGCAGGCGCTTCAGATGATAACAATAATGACCTGATCACGAAGACAGACTGGAATGGGAATGTTGGGCTGAAGACGGATGAGGAAGATGAGAATAACAGCAAAACATATTTCACCCATGATAATTACTACCGGCCGACTCATATAAAGAACCACAGTAGTACGGATATACAGCGAACTGACTACAGTTATTCAAGAGATCAGAGCGGTACAGGCAACTTTGATGCCACCAAACCCAATTACGAACGCATTGTTCAGTTCTTTACCTATGGTGGCAGCACTGATAGTACACACACAACGAGGTTCACTGATGGATTCGGACGCAAGATTCAGACACAACGACGCAATGACACTAATGACATAATCCAAAGCTGGGGATTTTACAGAGATGGTGCTTTAAGAGCCGAATACACACCATACGACATCTCAAATGCCACACATGCATATCACAACACTGCCAGTTATGGCTCACGTGATAGCACTAAGTTTGAGTACGAGAGTGATCCTAGACGCCGGCCAAGCAAATCGATCTTCCCAACAATGGACACAGCTACACGTCCACAGACAACGACAACTTTTGGCATATCCTCAATAAGCGGGCATAAGTTCTTGACCAGAACGCTGACCGATGAGAACAGTGTTGCTCACAAGGAGTGGCTCAACGAAGACGGTACTGCATTCAAGGAAACAGTAGGAGGAAGCTACGCTGCACGTACCCTGCGTGATGTCAGGGGGCTGGTAGTGATGATTATGCCACCCCGAGCGAGCGAGTCCACCTCGAGTCCTTTGCGTACAGACATAACCCAGGGTCTCTTTGGCCGTGAAATCGAGCGGGGCGAACCCGATCAAGGAACTACGAAAATAGTCTATGATCGAAGCCTGCTTCCCATCTGGGTACAGGAAGCTGCTGATGCCAGTGGCAATGATTTCTGGACCACAATTTATGATAATTTCTGGCGTCCTACTAGGATTGGTCTTGAAAAAGACTCGAGTAGTAGCTGGTATACCAGAGTACCTACTACACCAACAAGTTCTTATGGGAGTGAGGCCGACGAGTGGCGCAAGAAGTACACATACGATTCCGACCAATTCGGCTCCGGTACAACCTATCCCAAAGGTAGATTGACGAAGATTGAGGGTAACTACGATACAGACAGTACTGTTGAGTATTACGAGTACTACCAGTATTCCAGAGAAGGCTGGATCACTAAACAAAGGCAATATATCTCAGGAGCAATCTCACGAGATACCGAGTATGAATATGACACCGGAGGGAGGCTGCGAAAGATAATCTTCGCTGATGCGCAGAACTCCGAAGAATTCTTCATTTGGTATGATCCCGATTCAGCAGGCAGGCTATACAAGATCTATTCGCACACTTCAAACTCCAAACCGGGTACTGCCACGGCAGAGTATGCCTACAATGCCCGAGGGCAGGTTACTCAGGAGAAACTTGGTGGAGCAGTCCAGCAGGTTGACTTCACATACAATGCCCGAGGGGTCCTAACAAAGATCAACGATCCCGGCAGTTTGGGATCTGACCGATTTGCCATGCAGCTGGGATATGACGCAAAGGTTACAGGAGGACCCTCAACTGGTTGGTCGGCAGAGAATAACGGCAATATTTCTCAGCTCAAGTGGGTGAATACGAAATTCAGCTCCACTGCCTATTACTACACGTTCGGATATGACAGTCGCGATCAGTTGACGAAAGCCGATTGTAGCAACAATAGCTGGGATGTCTCCTCTTACTCATACGATAACAACGGTAACCTCTCAGGACTGAACCGTGGTACCGCCTGGACCTATAACTACGATGGGGATGAAGCCAACACTAACCGTCTGGACGACATAACGAACCTAACCAGTGACGATAACTGGGACTACGATTTAAATGGTCGACAGACAAAAGACACAAATGGCAGCTTCAGTAGTAGCACTTACCACTTTCCGGGAGCAGCTTTCAACAGCATCACGATGTCCGGCGGAACCCTATATATGGAATACAACAAGGACAATCGTCGTGTGCAGAAGATTATTTCTGGTGGAACTTATACCAACTACATAAGAGATATTAGTGGACAGGTTTTAGCGGTCTTTAACGGCACTACAATCAGTGAGCGATATGTCTGGGGTTTTCTAGGTCTGGTTTCAATTGTGAAGGGCAACAATTCTTCACCCACCCGCTACTACACAATTACGGATCATCTGGGAAGTGTGCGGAGTGTGACCAACACTAGTGGTACTGCTGTAGCGGGTTACGACTACTACCCCTATGGCAAGACACTCCGTAGCTCTATTAATTCTGGAGCAGATAGTAGGTTCATGTTACAGGGGAAGGAGTTTGATACAGAGCTGAATCTGGATCTCTACTACTTCGAGGCACGGTTCTACAGGCCGGATATCGGCAGGTTTGCAGCACCTGATCCAATGAAACAGGGCTGGTCCTACTATTCATTTACAGGGAACAATCCCATCAGGTTCACTGATCCAAGTGGGATGTTTTATTCCTCCCCAGATGTCTTATTCCTCTCCACAAGTGGGATATTATATTCCTTCCCAGGTATCTTTTCCCTCCCCACAAGTGGGATGTCTAATTCCTCCTCAGAAGAGATAGACGATAGAGATGATAATGAGCGTGGATATCTTTATGAAGCAGGTGAAGAAATATATATTGAGGAATTTGATTTAGGGACCAATGGGGTGACTGAGAAGAACCCGCATCTCCAACCGGGATCAATTTTCACATTTGCAAATGGTGACCCCAATAATTGGGCTTATTATGAGCGAAAAGAAGAGGTGGGGCCTGACTGGCTTAATCAGGATTTTTTCTTGGAAGATAGAAATTGGCTTGATCCTTGGGACTATCATATAGTTGGTGATGGAGTTGAGGACGATTGGTTTAGGGAATTTTACAAGGAGAAGGGAGTTTTCTATAAAATATTTAAAAAATGGTATAAGAAGAACCGGAAATACTTTCCATGAGAATATTTAGAAACTATACTGGGAATCTGATGAAACTAATAGGTTACACAGTTTCCTTATTCCTACTATTAGCAGCTTGTTCTCCAATCAAGGTCTATAATGGGAATCAACCATTAGGACTTAAACAAGATGACTCAGTCCTCCTAATTGGATGTGTGTTTTTTATTGATGTCCTCTACTTGAACAAACCAATTGAGTTGGTAGTTTCATACTATTTAGATGGTAGCGAAGAGGACCGACTAAGATGGTTTATTGTTAAAACTGACTCAGCTGGATATTTTACTGTCCCAAATTTACCTTCTGGGAAATATGTGATTAGCCAAGTAAAAAACCTTGAACTGAGAGAGAGAGAGGGAGTGAGAGAGTATTTCCCTGGTACATCAAGTGATGAAGCTGATTACTATGCCTCGTGTTTTAATAAAGACCTTCTTGAATTTTCTGTTCAACCCACAACAAATATCATTGATATGTCATATATCGTTATCTGCGGCAATTTCGATTACCAAGTAACTCCTTCGTTTAGTTTAGAAACACATTATCGGTACCAGCTAGATGGAGAAGTGTTTAAGGAAGAGTGGCGCAACCCAGATGGTGATCTGATAACGACCTATCATCGATACACTCGTCCTCCAGTTACTGAGTACTTTTTCAAGAAATATCCTAATAGTGAATGGGCACCTTATCTCAAAAGATTGGTGGAAAAGCCACAAAGAAACTAACACGTTATTGCTTCTGAGCAGAATTGTATTGACCTGACAGAGGTATTATCTTTGCGATAATGTATGTATTAAAAGGTGGTTGGTGGAATCATAGCAATCCTTATGAAGTAGCATCAGATAAATATGCGCATAGAAAGAAGTACGGGTGGCCATAATGAGATCAAGGACTTTAGTAATAACTTCTCTTCTTGTGGTGATGTACGTGTTTGTAGATGGATGCGATCGTTATTACGGTCCAAGATTTGTTAACGAGACGGATACATCCGCCTCCATAGTTTTAATCACAACTGAGACTGACACATTAGACGAAGGATATAGGTTCAAAATCCCCCCAGGTGTATCAGCAATGTCTTCGTCTAAACTCCTTCAGCCGCGTGAGATCGTGTCCATCAAAATCACATATGGTGAAGATAAAACCATCACTTTTAATAGGGAGTACCTGGAGAAAAAGTTGACTGAAATTGGTGGAGCGGATAAGGTAGTCTTCTTAATCCGCTCGGATGGAGTCCAGCTTATATCCGAGGACGAATACTGGCGGGATAGAAGAAAGAGTGGCTGATTCTTGTGTTGTCCCCCCGAATAATCGCGTCCTACATGCCAGCATCAGGTCGCGTCGTGACTTGATCCTTGAAAACTTGGCCTTGCGCCAACAACTATCTGCACTGAAAGCTGTAAAGCCCAGACCGAGTTTGACTACGGTTGACCGTCTATTCTGGGTCGTACTGCGCTGGTTCTGGTCCAGGTGGGCAGACGTACTAATCATCGTAAAGCCGGAGACCGTTGTTCGGTGGCATAGAGCTGGATTCAAGACATACTGGCGCTGGAAATCGAAGACGAAACGAAGAGGCCGTCCGAAGATAACAAGAGAGATTCATGAGCTTGTACATAGAATGGGACAAGAGAATCCGACTTTGGGAGAACCCCGTATCCATGCTGAACTCCTCAAACTGGGTTTCGATGTCTCGGAGAGAACTATATCGCGCTACCTGTGTAAGCGGCCCTCGGGACGGAATGCACGTCAAAGCTGAAAGACTTTCTTACGTAACCACCGTGACGCAATCGCTGCGATGGACTTCTTCACGGTGCCTACTGCAAAATTCAGACAGGAGTTTAAGAGATAACCCTCCTTCTCGATCGTAGATCCGCGCCAAATCTGCGTTTGCTGATCAACGACAATTATTTCTGCCGATCATCCAATTATTATCACGGAAGGATCTTTATTTCCCTGTGTACTTATATCCGAAGGGGGATTGGGGACCGAATGAGAGAATAATCCTTGGTGAGCACGAGGGTTACCATATTAAGACTTTATGGGAAGGAGGCCCTTTATGCTGGTTTGATTATTTGGTGTTCAAAGGTGGTTGGTGGGGTACTAACAATCCATACGAAATAGAAGCAGATAAGCACGCGCTGATAATACTGCCATGAAAGCTAGGACAACAGCAATAGCGACTCTATTCGTAGCGATTTGCCTATCTTTTGGTGGATGCGTTACTTCCGGTCCATGGATAATCAACGATACGGAAAAACCAGCTTTAATCTTTCTGGTCACAACGGAAACACCAGACGATTGGCAGCGATGGGAAATCCCCCCAGGTGGAAAATTCAATCTCTTTGGGGAAGGAGGCGTGCCGCCGAGTTCAATAGTGTCTCTCAAGATTACATGTGGAGATAGCACAATCACTCTTGAAATGGAATATCTGCAGAGGCAACTGTCCGAAATAGGTCGATGGTATAAGGCAGTTATTTTGATTCACCCGGATGGAGTTAAGCTTGTTTCCAGAGCTGAATACCGACAGATTAAGAAGAAAGGTCGGCCGATCTTTAGATAATCTATCATATCATAAATAGTTTCCGGATGGGAACTGTAGTAATCTGAATAGGGAAATCGGAAAGTCCCGTCCCTAGGAGCCTGTCGGAGAAACGCTCCGGCTGCGGCTTGCGCTGGCATCCGGCAGGCGGCGTTGGTTCTCGCGGAATATCCTCGACGTAGCGCAGTGGCTACGTCTCCGGGTATTCCGCTCAACCGCCTGGCCATCCGGCGCCAGCGAAACCCTCGCTATTGTCGGTTTCTCCGACAGGCTCCTATCAATTGTTAGTGGAGGTAACTGTGCAGCAAAAGAGTTCGGAGTTCTTGAGAGGGGCCATCTTTGGGAAGGTTAAAGACATCATGACCTGGGGTATTTTACTAATTATTGGGCTCATCAGCGTGGTCATGACGTCTTGCAATTCAGTCTCCCCCCGTGGAACACGGTGGCATGAAAAGTACGATTTTGTGGCTGATATTCCACCCATCGTTTTCAACTACGATCATGGTGTGTTGGCTGGAAGTTACCCCGAGGACCAGGAAACAGTGGCTGTGCGATTCGATGATGTCTGTGCTTATTTGGGCCATGTTTGTCTTTGTGGGGCTGGTGGTTATCGGATTGTTTCTTTGGTCGTTGACTCTCTGCACACCAGCAACGAACCGTTGGAAAGAGGCGAATTCATTTTAGTCAGCAGCCGGGATCATACCATCAGCGATGTGATCGCTTATGTGTTAGGAATTCAACGCCGTCAAGATCCGAGCAAATCCAACTATTTTATTGATACGACCATTACCGCCCCTCGGCGGGAATACCACTACTATATTGGTTTTAAGGAGACTCGTACTGCGGTTCATGTCATATACCGAAAGCACCAGCTCATTGGCCATGATGCTATGGATGCCCTCTGGAAAATTGAGCTAAGTTACGATGCTGATCCACAATCAGTGAGCAAAGAAGACATCTCGAAATACCAGCGGGCGATGAAAGACTTGGTAAGCGACGTTGTTTTGGGACGACGGGACGATGTATTCGATATTGTTCAGGTGCCTTATGAACAGGTTGTAACTCTACTACTGCACGATTAAAGCTCAGCCCTTCTTTCTCCCGAAACCGGTAGCTACGGCCGCGATCATCAGGGGGAACAGTACGATTCCGTAGAAGATGTATGGCGCCTCCTGGGCCCAGGGCACCACTACTGCGAAACTGTAGCGTTCCACCAGCTCCTTCTGAATGGCGTTTGCCGCCACGATTGTTGCTGAGTAGGGGAGGATATAGGGGAAGGAGCAGGAGATGGTGTCCAGGAGGTTCGCGCTCCGGTATGGGTGTATCTTGTGCCGTTTCCTCAGCTCGTTTGCCAGCGGACCGGTCGTGATCATCGCTACGGTGTTCACCGAGACACAGATATTGGCGAACGAGATCAGGGCCACGATGGCGGCCTCGGCACCCCGGACACTTCTGGCGATGTTGCGGTCCAGCCAGGCCATCAGCTTGTCCATGAAACCGGCGTCGGACATAATGCCGATGGCCGTGACCAGGAGCAGTGTGAGGATCGAAATCGGGAGAAGAGCTGTCGCACCGCTCACGGCACTGCCGGCGACAGAGCCATCCGCCGCGATATAAAGAACGCGCGAGAGTGGGAAGACACCGAAGAGCGGTCCGACGATCAGTGCGGAGATGGCTCCCGCCGTCAAAGCGGCCAGAAAGCTCCTGCCGCTCAAGGCGACAAAGAAGACTATCGCTGCCGGGATTAACATAGGCAGCCCGGTTGGATCTGCGGTCTCCGTCATCAGTTTCTCGGCCTCTGCCGGGTCGATCGCAGACCCGCCTCCGCCGAATATCAGGAACAGGACCGCAGAGATGCCGCCGGCGATCAGGACGTATTTAAGTCGAGAACGAACGACCCCCCCGATGTCAGTTTCCTGGGTTGCTGCGGAAACAATTGTGGTATCAGAGATAGGGGCCAGGTTGTCGCCGAAAGCCGCGCCGCTGAAGATAGCGCCCAGCAGGGCTGCGGGGTTCGAACCGAGGACGATTCCGGCCGGATATATAACGGCCGTGAAACCCACTATTGTACCCATCCCCGTGCCGACCGATACGGCGAAGAAAGCGGCCGAGATGAAGACTGCCACAGTGAAGAATGCTCCGCTGAGGTGCAGTTTTGTTCCTATCCATACTATCGCTTCTACAAGTCCTGAGTCGGCCAGGATCCCGGAGAAAGCCCCCGCCCAGAGCCAGGCGACCACCGCCACCGTTGCGATGCGGTTGGCCATCAGTGAGAACACCTTCTCGCTGTAGGCCGCGAAATCCCGGGAAAAGAACATCCCTGCTGATATCCCGACCATGGCGGCGATGATCATTCCATTCACGTCCGGAGCACCAGAGATGACAAGCCCCATGGTGGCCACGATGAAAACGGCCAGAGGGATCACGCTTACGCCCGCTCCCCCGCGAAACTCCAACCTCTCAGTGGTGATCTTGGCTGCTTCGGTTTCGACAGGATTGGACATGGTTATTCAAGGCTACTCGACGCCGTCCCAGCAGTAGGTACAGAGTTTCTCCTTTGGCAGGCCGATTGCATTGACCATGTCTCCCAATTCCTGGTATCTGAGGCTGGTCAGGCGCAGCCTGTCACTGACCCGGTCCACCATCGCCTTGAACTCATCTGAGCTGGCATCTGAATACTGCGCAGGCACCTTCGTCTCATTGCCCTCCAGCTCGCTTAACGCTCTGCGGCCTGCCAGATCCAGCTCGGAGCGGGAGCGGGAGAAGTTGAGGAACTTGCAGCCGCGAATCAACGGGGGGCAGGCGGGTCTCATGTGGACTTCTTTCGCACCGTAATCGTACAGACGCTGGATATTGTCCTGGAGCTGGGTGCCGCGGACGATCGAGTCCTCACAGAAGAGCAGACGCCTGTCCTCTATCAGTTCCCTGATGGGGATCAGCTTCATCTTTGCCACCAGGTCCCGGACGGTCTGGTCCTGAGGCATGAAGCTTCGCGGCCAGGTGGGTGTGTATTTAACGAACGGTCGGCAATAGGGAATCCCGGCCTGGTTGGCGAAACCGATGGCATACGATGTCCCCGAGTCGGGGATGCCCGCAACCATATCAATTTCACGGTTTTCCTTGTTGGCCAGTGCCACACCACAGCGGTATCTCGTGGCTTCGACATTGATCTTTTCATAATGGGACGCCGGGTACCCGAAGTAGACCCAGAGGAAGGAGCAGATCTGCAACCTTTCCCCCGGTGCCTTTTTCTGCTCCATTCCCTCTTCGTTGATGAACGTGATCTCTCCTGGCCCGAGGAAATGTTCGGTTTCGTAGCCGAGGTTTGGAAACGCGCAGGTCTCCATCGTCGCCGCCCATGCACCTGGTTTCTTCCCGATGACGACTGGCGTGCGTCCCATCCTGTCACGGGCGGCGTAGACACCTTCATCGGTCAAGAGCAGCATCGAACACGATCCGTCAATAGCCTCCTGGGCCCGGGCAATTCCGTCGGTGAAGTTGGACTCCTTATTGATGAGCATGGCTGTCACTTCTGTGGGGTTCAAATCGCCGCCGCTCATCTCAGAGAAATGGGCCGACCTCCGTTCGAAGGCCTCCTCGACCAGGCTGCCGAGGTTGTTGATGCGACCCACGGTAACTATGGAATAGGCGCCGAGATGTGAGCGGATTATCAGGGGTTGGTCATCATAATCGCTGATAACTCCGATTCCACGGTAGCCGTACATCTTTTTAATGTCGTCCTCGAACTTGGAGCGGAATTGTGAGTTGGATATATCTTTGATGAATCGAATGATGCCCCCGGAGTTCTTTACCGCCAGACCGCCTCTCATAGTCCCGAAGTGGGAGTGGTAGTCAGTGCCGAAGAAGAGGTCCTGAACGCAGTCTTCAGTGGAGGCGACACCGAAGAATCCACCCATTTTTAAAAGCCTCCGTGCTGTATTTTGAGAAGTGTTCTATCGGTTACCCTTCAATACTGCATACAAGGGGTGACATACGTACAGCCCCTTGACACTGATATACTATATCAATAGCTTAATTCGTCTTGAGTAATCAGGGTCTGCGTTCCAAAGCCCTTATATCCTGCAATTTTTCCGGGCTTTCCCGCCGGCCGATTTCATGGAACCAATTGATGAAGACGTTCAGCACGACACCGAAGGATATTCATCGCGAATGGTATGTGGTTGATGCCGAGGGTCAGACTCTCGGACGACTGGCGAGCGGGGTTGCGTCTATCCTCAGGGGTAAGCACAAACCGTACTACGCGCCGCATCTGGATACGGGTGACTGCGTAATCGTGGTGAACTCCAAGGGGATTCGGGTAACGGGCAATAAAATGGAGCAGAAGGTCTATACCCGGTACACCGGCTGGCCTGGCGGGCTGCGGACGGCGACTCTTAGGGAGCGAATGGCCAAGCATCCCGAAGAAGTGGTCCGGGGCGCCATTAAAGGTATGCTGCCCCGTGGGCCGCTCGGGCGGCAGATGCTCCGGAAATTGCACGTATATGCCGAAGCGGACCATCCGCATCAGGCGCAGCAGCCCAAGCCGCTGGAACTGGATCAGTAGGAGAAGAATCGCATGTTAGGAGAGGCTTTCGCCGCCACAGGTCGACGCAAGGAAGCATCTGCGAGCGTACGGCTGATTCCCGACGGTAAGGGAACGATTACAATCAACAACCGTAAGTTCGAGGACTACCTGCCTCGCCTGGTACTCCAATACAGTGTTGTACGGCCGCTGGATCTGGTGGGGCTGAGAGATACCTTCGATATAAAATGTAACGTCAAGGGCGGTGGGCTGGCGGTCAGGCCGAGGCAATCCAGCTGGGTATTGCCAGAGCCCTGTTAAAATACGACAGCGAACTGCAGGCTACCCTGAAGGAGAAGGGACTGCTCAC
>Ga0114919_10000764_pt1 | contig 25477 bp, 27 predicted proteins | sample BlataG_FD_88682 | JGI IMG/M metagenome (GOLD analysis project Ga0114919, IMG submission 88682) | Deep subsurface microbial communities from Black Sea to uncover new lineages of life (NeLLi) - Black_00105 metaG | ecosystem: Environmental > Aquatic > Marine > Oceanic > Sediment | place: Atlantic... | reverse complement strand
TGTACCCGACTACCGTCAAATGCCGCCCTCCTCATCGCCACGGAAACTGTCTATCAGCCACTTGTGGAACGGCATCTTGACGTGCCAGTAGCGATAGCACTGCGCGATGGTATAGGCCACGGTGAATATACCAACACCCCAGAACAGCACATTTACCCAATCGCCGTTTATCAACTCATGAATGGTTTGCAGTACATAGATGACCCAGCTAACCAGGTAGAATTTCCTGGATATATCCCTCGCCGATTTCCGACGTCTGATCTTGGAACCGGACCAATAGTACTTAAATTGCGAGGGCACTCCCAGTATTAGGAGCAAGAAAGATACAACTACTGCTATAATCGCTATCATTCCAAAATGCCCCACTTGTCTTGTTCATAGACCCAGGCCCCATCGGCCCACCGCGCAATGACCTTGGCCGGGTTCCCCGCTACGATGACCCACGGAGCAACCTCGCAACTCCTCACGACAGAACCAACCGCCACGACTGCGCCCTCACGCACGATGCAGTTGTACAGCAGGGACCCGGACCCGATCCAGGCGTGCTTTCCCACAATTACTGGGCGGTCTACCAGCTCGCCGATGGCCGATGCCATGGCGATATCTACGCCGCTCGTTATGTCGTGGGAGCACGTAATCACCTTGACGTAAAAGCCCCAATGGGATTTGGCGTCGATCTTCAGCGTGCCGCGGCAATCGAGCCAGGTGTGCCGGATGTCGAAATAGCCGCGGCCTCGGCCAACGGTCGGCGGTATTATGCCGCTGATGTGTGCCGTCATCCCTTTCCCCAGTCTATGGTTAGCATCCCATCATACTGTTTCTGGCCATCTATGTCACAGGTTCGATCATCCAACCAGTGAAACACCTTGTTCTCGCGTTGCCCACTCTGATACGGGAATCCACACCAACGTCGATAGATGAACCACGGAGAGCCAAGCTGCGTCTCGAGGTTCACATCCCAAAGCAGCTTGGCAACGCGGTCGTGTTCCGAGGCAGGGAAGGTGAAGGAGTATATCTCCGCGCTGTTGCCGACCATCCTCATGCTGCCCCGGTAGGACAATAAGGCGTCCATCATCAGCTTGCCGTGTATGACATCGCCTAGTGTCACGACCGTCTGCGCTCGCCATAGTTCTCGCGTGTAGAGCCACGTATCTGCTATGGTCCGCCATTGATGGCGTGGCTCGAAGTGTTCGACGCCAGGAGTGGCCTCGCGTATATCATCTCGGTGTGTCACGATGATGGGTTCGTAGCCGCGGTCTCTGACCTGTCGCACTATGCGAGCGAGGGCCGTTTCCGGATCGTTCTTCGCGACGCGCCTGAGTTGTGCGGGCTGGCCCTTCTCCCACCGCTTTATCTTCCCGGCACACAGAATGAGCACAGACAGTCCGTCTGGCACTGGCCCAGCCGGCGGCAGTGGAAGTGGTTGAACCGTCTTCAGCGTTGGCTTCACACCATAGTAATATATCAATCGGGCATCATTGCTATCTTTCATTCTCTCCTCCCGAACAGATAGAAGCTGCCACGAGCCGCGGGGGCCGACGCCCACTGGACATCCGGTTCCCGTTCTCTCAGCAAGGCGAACCAGGCATCATTATTGATGCCCAACCACGTTGACATATAGGCGAGCATATAGGAATCGCCTGATACGGCCTCCACGAACCGGCCCCGCGTCTCCATCGGCGCTTCGCTCAGCGACCACATCCCGACGATGAGGCCGCAGCCGCCCGGCTTTTCCAACTGAGGCAGGAATACGATGCGGTCCATGTCTGCCCCGGCATTCGACAACCAATATTCTTGAAGTAACAACAGTTCCGGGAAGTCGATGATGAACCACTTTTCTCGATGGCCGAGCCGTTGTGCCACCAATGCCATTGCGCCATAACCGCCGCCAAACTCCACCACGTCCCCCACGATATCCAGCGTGATATCCGTTGCCTCACGGAAGCGCAGTAGGTGGTACGCTTGATGGATTAGGTTGCCGCTTGTCCAGGGCCAGTATGGTAGTCGTTCCGGATTGCCGATCAACGGCTCTTCAACGGCATTCTTCCAGTATCGCATCCCGTCCGCCATCAATGCGTTGAACTCGTCGCGAATGTATGATACGTCACCAACGAACATCGTCCCAATTAGCGTTGACCATTGGAGAAAGTCGGAGATACGGTCATTGCGGCAGTGCTTCCGTATCTCGAAGCAGTGACGCTCCCAGGTATGGCGCGGAGGCGTTATCTTCGGCTCCGGTCCCAGAGCCGCCATTCGCTCACGCAGTTGGTCAGCGTTCACCGTCTTGCCCTCTTTGCCGTATTGAATGTGATGTGGATGGCGCGGCGAAGGAATACCCGGCGCCGCTCGAATGAGAATGCCTTGCATCGGGCCAGCCGTAGCCAGAACCAGTGGCGCAGTTCTCTCATAGCAACCCCTCCGCATTGAACCAGTCGGCAATCAGATCCGCCACCCACCGCATGTCGTCGGCGTCCAGGCCTTGATGGCACCCAATATACAGCCCGCGCTTGTTGATCCACTCTGCCACCGGGTAGTCTGCCGGCTCCCATAGCTCGAGCTTGCAATATGCGGGTTGGTCGGTCAACCGCATCATCTCGCGCGTCTCGATGCCGTTCTGCTCCAACCAGTTGCACAACCCCCACTTGTCCTCGACGGCCTCAGCCGTGACGACGAGCGGGTACATCATGAAGGCGTGCTCGGTACCGGACCGTGTCTTCGGTAGCTGCACCAGCCCAGCCGTCTCCAGCTCACGCAGCGCAATCGTCATCACCGACGCATTCGCCTGGCGCTGGCCGATGATGTCTTCCGCCGTCGCTAGCTGCGCCAACGCAACCGCCGCTTCCAGTTCCGTGATGCGGTACGAGTGGCCGACCGCCTCGAAGTTGAAGCGGCGCAGCACGATCTCGCGCAGGTTCTCGCCCATCGCATCATCGTCGTCTATCGACATATAGATGCCGTCGCGCCCGTGGTTCACCAACGACCTCATCTTGCCCGCCAGGTCCGGGTCGTTCGTCGTCGCAATGCCGCCCACGCCGGCGGTCAGCAGATGGGCCATGTAGAACGAGAAGCAGCCCGCGGCCCCAAATGAGCCGACCATCTTCCCAGCGCAGGGAACAAACATGGCCTCGCAGTTGTGTACTAATACGCCAGAGGTCAGAATGAAGTTATTGTGCGGCTCACAGTGTAGATTATAGACGCGCACCATGTTATCCGGTTCTTTAATGCCAGAATTGTAGCGGTTCACATATGCCTTTTTCGCGGGCTTTATTGACACAATCCTAGCACCATTACTAACTATCTGCCGTAATCGTCCAGCCAATTTTCGCCGAACATCTCGCCCGACGTATCCACTTAATTCAAGGAACTCTGTTCTATAGCCATACTTGGCAAAGAACGCGGCTCGTTCTGTCCGCCATGTTTCGTTACGATCCAACCGGACATTAGTGCGCTTATGATAGTGAAAAGTTGGATCATACACTTCAATAACAGTTTTATCACGTCGTACTACAAAGTCGGGATTCTTATACGCATCATCAGCAGCGCCTATCCATAATGCTCCATCACCCACATAATCAATCGGTAGACCATAGTCACTACAAGTTTGCATGACACGCGATTCAATCGTACTTGGGCGATGTCGTCTATTTGTCGCCGACTTGCGAACGGTATCCGGGTTATACGATGGATTGTTCGCTTTCATGTTCTCCGATATAATCCGGCGTCCTGCCTCAGATAAACGATGTTCACGTCGCCAAGTCGTATACTCGCTCCAGTTGCATTGCCACACTTCATCATCGACCTTGAGATTACCAGCCTTTACCCATTGGCCATTGATGTAAAATGGATGCTCCTTTGTGCAACGCACAGTTAGACCATTGGCAAATCTGATGACTAATAGATCGCGATAATCAATAAGGCGATTCCGTGTATCCACTACTACGGTTTGCTTGAAGGTTGTACCGTCAAAGCCTAGCAACTTATCACCTATAGCAATCTCTTTGATTCGCTTCTGGCCATTCTTTGTAGGCAGCAGTGTATTGCCGGTGAAACAACTGTCCTCGATGAGCAACAGGTTGCGCCGCTTTGCGAAGGTGGCCAGGCGGTTCAACTCGCACGGCTGCCCGAAGAGGTTGACGGGTATCAACGCCCGCGTCCGGTCCGTGACGGCAGCGTCCAGGTTCTCGCAGTTCATCTCGTAGTAGACCGGGTCTACGTCCACCAGCACCGGCTTCATCCGGTTGTGCAGCACCACGTTGACCGTCGCCACAAATGTCACGGCAGGCACCAGCACCTCGTCGCCGTCCTGCCAGCCACACAACTCCTTCAGTGCTTGCAGGGCAACCTGGAGGCTGCTGGTGCCGCTGTTCGACAAGACGCCGAACGCGCAGTCGTGCATCTCCGAGAAGCGGTGCTCCAATTCGCGGCTGAACGGCCCGTAGCTCAGGCGCCCGGTCCGCAGTACCTCGCCAACGTATTGGTTGATCAGCGGAGAAGTCTCAAAAGTTCCGATACCGATGTGTTTCATCTCTCTTTGCCTTCGACAGGACGCCACTTATATTCTGGCGGTCGATTCCATATGTACTGTGTATTGTACTCGAATACGGGCACGAAGTCCATGCCGTCAAAACGCACAATCACGGCCCATATATTCACGCGCTTGTCTTTTGGCATAAGTATGTCCTGGCCAGCACCCTTGGCTATAACAAGTTGGTCGTATTCTTCTCGTTGAAGGCATGCATGTTCTTCTCTGCATTCACCCTGCGTGGGAAATGCTGCCTGGAAATCGCCTAATGTCAAGTCGTGATCGTATGGCCCGTGTTTCTCTATGAAAAGCAAATATGACATACTCATAACCCCGTTGACGGTTCTGGTTTCAAGCTACGCAGTGTAATTTGCAATTTGCTATCCCATTTATGCACCAATAGGTCGATTGCAATCTCATTGAGAAACGTGAAGTCAAACCAAAACAAGTCCGCCCCCTCAAGCCGATTCGCTGCGTGGCGGAACAGATCAATTAGTGCCTGTTTGTTGGCGTCCTCAAGGATCTTCTTCTGGGTCTTTCCGTTTTCCCCAGGATACTTTGGTTGCACTTGGATCTCTGCCAGGACAAGTTCATAGCGTTTCTCACCCATCATACTTCCTCCCACCGCTTCAAGTACCCCAATTCTCGCAGCGCCTCCACGTCGGCCCGGTCCAGTTCGTTGTCCAGCCCTTCCAGCATCAGCCTACCGGCGTCACCGCTCCGATGTGCAAGCAATATACGAACGGGCCATTGCCTCGTCCCAAGGACAATCACGGCCTGGTTGTGGCTCAGTACGGTCGTGCCAGCCAGTTCCACGTCCCAGGGCGTCCACCCGCGTTGGAACGTTGCCAGCAGGTGCTTTTTGCGCCACAACCCAGGCATCATACTCAGATGATACGGACTGCCCGGCATCGACTTGATGAGGTCGATATGTTCGACGTGCCCGTATGCCTGCATCCCGTGGGCATAGAGGCGGTCACCCGTCAGATCAATGCGGCAGACATACTCGAACTGGTGCATGTAGTCAGCGAGGATCGTAACGGCCCGACTGTCCACGTGGCGCGTCAGCCACATATCCTCCAGCATCAACGCGAATACGTCGTCCGGTTGCGCTGTCACGAACTCGATAACCGCATCCGTCCACTTGTTGATTGGATAGTCCGCCTGGTTGCCCATGCTAACGAATGAAAAATTTGGCGGTAGCTTGAAGGTGGGACTGGCGAAGCCGCAGACGACTACGTCCGGGCTCGGCACCCAATAGCGGTTGAACAGCCACGCGAACGGGCGCAGCGTATCCAGGTACTTGTCGCTGGTGATCACGAAGACACGAAACGGTTTAGACGTCATCTAGTAGGCCCTCGTCCTTGAGATAGCGTTTTATGATGCCGCGGAGAGCGTTTTTCCGCTTCTTGGCTTGCCAACCCAGCCTCCAGAGCGCCAGGTCGCTATTGGACCATCGCTTGTCATCACCCGCATCGAACAATGGGTGCCACTCGACGGGCTTGTGGTCACGGTAGAGCAGTTCTGAGATGTGGCATTGTATCACATCGAACAAGTCGCGCATTGACATAAGCGTGTGGCCCGACGTGCCCAGGTTGTACGCCTTGCCCGCGTCGCCCTTCTCCGCAGCGGCCATCATCCCGTAGGCCACATCCTCGGCGTGAATGAACTCGCGCATCTCGTCGCCCGTCCCGTTAAGCACAACAGGATTATCATAGACGCACTTGCGTATCATCGCCGGTATGACGTGCGCCCGTTCGTCGTAGTAGTCATGCGGCCCGAAGATGTTACTTGGTCGCACGATGACGGTATGCAATCCGGCCTCCTGCGCATACCATATCGCCAATCGCTCACCCATCCGCTTGGCCCACGCGTAGCCCGCGTTGGCGGGCGCAGGCCCGCCCAGGTGGCCGTTGTCTTCAACGCACGGGTGGTTGTGCTCCGGGGAGTAGCAGCAGACAGAGGATACCTGAACGAAGCGGGAGACGCCACACTCGGCGGCGGCCTTAAGCGGAACGGACTGCAGGCGCATATTCTCACTGAACATGGCTGCGTTGTGGGATTGATTGAACTCTACGCCTGCGACCGTTGCGGCGAGGTTGAAGACGGTATGGAGTGTCCCGCCTTCTTGGACCGCTTGATGGAAAGCGTGTATACACGCAAGCCAGTGACCTGCGTCTCGCCCTAGGTACCGCGCGCCGTCTATCTGCGTAGTGCCACGGCTGAAGTTATCCAACACCAACACAGAAGCGCCCGCCTCCACCAGAAGGCGGACGAGTTCAGCGCCGACCATACCTGCGCCGCCCGTAATGACGACGCGCTTGTCGTGCCAGTAGTTATCGGTCATCTTGCCTCCAGTCGGAAGGTCATAGTCAGGCGCTCAAGGAGAAGACGAAGTCGCATCCGGAACAGACGGCCACGTTGTGCGGAGCAAGACAGCCACAATAGTTACAGGCGCGTGCGAGTGAGTGCCAGGTCTCGTCCTGACGATATGCACCGCAGCCGGAACAGCGAAGGGTATCGGCCCCGTGGCTTGAGCCGCAATAACGACAACGCCAGGGGGAAGGGCCGTAGTCGTGACGATTGGAAAGGGATAGCCCGTCAGTGAAATGGTATGGCGAATCGGGGATGCCTCTTTCGTAGGAGTAGGGATGCGCGTTGCAGACGCCGCCTTCGCAATAGTCCGGGCTGAGGGAACAAACGCCGCCTACACATTCATGATAGCGGTCATCATGCGGGAGCAACGACTTGACGGCTTCTGTCGCCCAACCACTCGCCCGCGCCCAGCCTGACAACGCATCAGCTGCTCGGGTAGTTTGCCGAGCCAGTTCTGCAAGTTCATTCATCTCACCCCCAGTTCGAGAGCGTGGTCATGATGCGGGGCGGGCGAGTTCCCGCCCCGCATCTTCATTCTACCACAGTTAGACGAGTTTGTCTAGACTTAGAGCCAGACTGAGTACCGGGTTGCCGGTGACCTTAGAGAAACCCCTCCGTCGGAATGGTAAGGAGAAGCCGGATCAGGCTCACGCAGGTGCTGCAGCGGGCTGTAGCGCACGTTTTCGATCTTGCCGGCAAGCTGCGGCGTTCGCAGCACGACGCGAGGCTCGATCTTGAGCGCACCCTTGTAGCACCACTTGATGAACTCCCACGCCCACGAGAACATCCCATTGTCCGTCCAGAAATACTCTTGCGTTCCTCGGAGCAGGTTCGTGTCAATCTGCGCTCCTCGGTAGTCAATGTACTCCATGTACGTGACCGGGAAGTTGCCTGTGATGGTCAAGGGCACCATGTAGATCGTCGAGGCGAACTGCCCAGCCGCGAGGCTGGCGTTGTTCGCGTTGTTGTGCTCGAAGATCCCGGTATCCACTATCACCGGGTACTCAGTGCCATTGATCGGGATGACCATCCGGTTCCGCATGTCGTCCCGCATCCGCACGTTGCTCTCGTCGTTGATGACATTCAGATTGCCACCAGCGGAGAAGTCAGTGCAGCGGTTGGACATATACCGGCAGGGCCAGCACGCGGAGAGCTCGTACCAGAGAGGCATACGCAACACGATCACGTGCTGGACCGGGTCCAGGCCCATGCTCTCGGCGTTCCAGCGCAGATAGTGCTCCAACATCGACAGGTACTCAACGATATCCAGCGTATTGCCGCAGACGTCGTTAAGTCCGAAGTCCTTGATGTCGCTGTCCAGCGCCGGGCAAGCCGTGTTCGTTGTCGCATCTACCTGGCCGGTTGCGATTTGGAAGTCGAGGCCCGGGAACCCATAGTTTCCCGCCGCCGTCGATGTCCACGCGCCGGTGTTCAGCACGCGTTCGACTTGCACAGCCGCCCCAACCATCTCACTCATCGTGTGGATGTTGAGGATCTGCTGCTCGTTCAGGCCACTCGGCTGCACGTTCTGCAAGCCCAGTACCCGTCCGCGCAGGATCAGGTCGGTATGGTCGCCGCGATTTGCGCGGAGCATCACCTGGTCCATCTCGATAGTCTGCGTGTCACGCCGGATCAGGCCAAACTGCGCGGTCAACTCGCATGCCTTCACGTAGCCAGCAGGCGCGTCATCGCAGGCGCTATCCGGTTCATCACCCGTTGTAGCCGTGTAGCCGGTCAGCGCGCCGAACCGCGGGTCCTCGATTACCGAGGGTATCCTGGGCAGAACGCTCAGGATACCGCGCGGTCGCACCATCGCTGTGATGATGTCGCGTTCGAGTCCTGCACCACTGAAGATGCCACCCAGGCCGTGAAGCCGGGTAGCCGTCCATACGGTCGCTGGCGCCTTAGTGTGAAGCCATCCGTTCTCCGCTGGCATCTGCTTGCGCTCTTGCACGAGCGATGCCAGAACCTTCGTCTGTTGACCGATTGCTTCGGTCAGTGCTTGCATTCCTTCCATGTTGTTCCTCCTACTGCAATTCCGGCTGAGCGGCGCCCAGCTCGGCCCGCCAATCGCCGCCTTCGCGAATGGTGTCCAAGATGCCGATTCCGGTACCTCGGCCCGTGCCCGTTGTCTCCGGTGGCTTGTCCTTCGCTAGGCTCGATCGTCCGTCAACGCGCGCCTCCGGTCGTCCAACAATCGACCCGATGACCAAGTCCTTGAGGCTCGCAGCGGGCGTCATCTGCACCAGCTCCTCAACGCGGTCTTTCTCAGCCTCGTCGGCTGCCTTCGCGGCACCTTCGAGCGCGTCCAGCCGCGCCACGACTGGGGCGATGGCTGCGGTGATTGTGTTGGAGATCACGTCGGCGATCTCCTGGACCGTCGGCTGCGGTGCTTCTGCAACCTGCTCAGCCTCGGCTTCCGCCTTCACGTCCTCAGCCACCTGTTCGGCCTCCTTGTGGTCGAGGTTCAATTCCTCGGCCTCCGCCGCCTTGTCACCGATTCCGGCTTCGAGCGCAACGACGGCTTCCTCGCCCATCTTGTCAGCCAGGAATTCTCGCTTATCCTGTGGTAGTCCCATTTCCTTACCTCCGTCCTGCGCCAGCGCCACAAAGCCCGTGAGCTTGTTGGCTGCGCTGGTGGCGGGCAGCACGCTGATCTCCCGCGTCCGATACCGTGTGATTATCGTCTCGTCTTGGGCGTCCCGCTCGATCTCGCCACTGGGCATTCCGTGGCTCACCAGCAAGTCGTCGTCTTTTGCCAGCGCCTTGGCGATGGCCTCCTTATCGTTGTCGAATGTCCCAGACGCCACGGTAAAACCGCGGTCGTCATACGTCACCAGGTCGCTCACGCCGCAGCGTGTGCCGTCAACGTGCCAAAGCCATAGCTCCGGGTACTGCCACTCGCCATCCTCTACCGCCTTCACGAAGTCCTCGTGCGCAGCCTCCGACAGTATCTCGGGCGGATGGTCCTCGTCACGGTACTTGTTGCTGAATATCGCAAGCCAACGCCATGCGCCAGTCTCGGTATCCTTGTACGCACAGAAGCCGCCGCTCTTTGGTTCCGGCTCGGCCTCCTTCGTCTTGCCCAGTGCATCGGCGAGGAACGCCATCACGCTATCCTTGAACTGTTGAAAATATGACGGCACTTCCGGCTCGTCGCTAACGGCCTTCTGCTCAGTATCCTCACCTACGACGGTTGCGAACTCGGACGCCAACGCAGATAGCGCGGCGGCTTTGTCCTCAACCTCCGGGTTGTACAGAATGTTCTCGGCCAGGTAGCGGAACTGCTTGGACCTGTCCAGAATGTCTTCGGCAAATTCCTCAGCCTCTTGCGCGGCGTCCAGTTCTGCGAAAGACTTGGCATTAGGCGCATAGGCAATGAAATGCGCCTTCTCGGCATCAGGTTCGGTCGTGGCTTCTTGTTCCTTTGTTTCCTCTTCCATCCTTGCCTCCTTGCCTTCCGCCGCGTACAGTGCGGCCAGTTGCTTCTTCGCAGCCGCCCGGGTGACATGACATCCCACCAGGTCGCCGCCGCTTCGTTTCACGACAGCGAACGGTTTGCTGGCCGGGCATTGACTTGCGTTTGGTTTGATGTCCCAGGGCATTGTAAGAAATAGAAAAGGACGCAGCCTCGTTAGAAGCTGCGCCCAGTATGAACGCGTGTATGTGTTAGTTGCCGTTTATGGCATTATGATACCACACATTTAGGATTTAGTCAACGCCGCCAGCAGTTCGTCCACGTGGCAGCTCGCCTTCGGCTCCAACTTGACTACCTCTGGCTTCGACCAGCAGATCGGATTGCCGTCTGCGTTGACGGCGACACGGATCGTCAGTATCGCACAGCCCTCGGTATGAGCCTCGCTCTGAAGGCGTCGCACAATGTTGAGGACCGACTTGGTGATGACTCCGTGAACGCCGGCCCACTCCGGCTTGATGTCTGCCGTCAGCGTTGTCTGCATAATCAATCTCCGACTACTTGTTTACTAGCATTAGTCAGCGTCAATTCAGGCCATGTCTGTATTGTACAGACAGGAATGCCACACTTGCGCTGTTGGCAATCACACCTGTGCACAAAAGGCGACCATACGTTGCCACAGCGCGGACAAATCCAGCCACGATTACGCGCTACGATTTCCTTGTATGGGTTGTAATATGGCATCAGCCCTCCTACGAACCGAGCAAGTCCGGCTCCGTCGCCATTAGCTCTACAATGTCCAGGGCCTCTTCGGGCTCTGGGTCGAATGGTACGGCCTTCGGTGCACCAATCAGCGTCATCGTCTTGATCAGTTGCTCGTATGCCAGCGACACGTTCGCCAGCTCCGGCAACTGCGACGGCGTAGCGCTCGGGTCGAACGCCTCACGCACGCGGGCGGCGTCCCACTCGTGGGCGAACGCCATCCCCGCCAGCAGATAGCCCAGCAACGACGACGGCTCGGCCTCGGCCAGCCGTCGCAGGACTTCGGACAGGTGCTGGAATGTCCCAGCCAGTGCTTGCACTCTCGCAGTTCGCGGGTTGCTTGTCATTCGTCTCCTTTTATCTCTCTCTTGCTACTGGTTTCTCTATGAGGCGCGCCAGCTCCTCGTTTCGCGTCCTCAGCCTGGAATTCTCCACTTCCAGGTCGGAGATACGCACGTTTTGCTGCGCAATGACGCGCTCCTGTTCGCGCAAGGATGCCTCCTGGCGGTCTATCAAACCTGCCTGATGCACAACCTCCGCCGACAACCTCGTGACTTCGGCGGTAAGGGCCTGGTTAACGCCCTCAACCTTGGTTAGCCGGACCCGCAGGTCCACACACTCCTTGCGCAACTGCTCCACGAGGTTGGCTGCCGCATCGGTTATCTCGCCGGCGGCCGTCATCTCGGCCACCATGTCCTGGCGCTTGCCACGCTTCCATTCTCTGATGAGCAGGTAGACGGCCGGCACCGCTCCCAACAGGGCAATCAGCAGTGGCAGTACGAATGATGTCAGAAGCGGAAAGTTGTCCATAGAGTTACCTTATCATCGTTGCATTGATGTTGTGGTTATCGACGGCCCCTACAGGCTGAACGTGACCGGATACGTCTGGCCCAGGTCCATGGTGATGTACGCGTCAGCCTCGATGGCGGCCAGCGCCGATTGGTCGTTTTCGTCCATGAATACCTCCATCTGCGCTACTATCCATGCAGTATCGAAGGGCTCGGCCTGCCCCGCTCGGTTCGCAACTAGCAGGTCTTTGTATGCCTGTACCTTGGCTGCGTCGTTGGCCATCGCCAATATGACCAGCAGGTCTGCGGCAGGCACCATGATAGTCTGGTGGTGGTCGGGGACCGGCGCATACGGGTCGCCGCTGCCCTGCTCGGTGAATACGACCTCGATGTCGTGGGTGACCTGGCCGCTGCCATCGGTCCTTTTTTCTGGGGCAGTATTCAGCCGATACCGAAATTCGTAGTCACTCATTCTGTCCTCCTATGGTATCACTGCTACGGCGTCGGCTTGCCGCAGCCCATCTTGTCGGGTCAACCAATCCAATACGGCACTGAAGTCGGCGGCAAATGACACGTCACCCGCAATCATCGCGCGCTCCACGCCGTCCACCAGCAGCGATGCGTAGCCCCGGCCCCACTTCGCTTTCACGACCGCCTTGGTGTCCGCAGCCCACAATCCCGCTGCGGCCCACGCGCTCGTCTGTTCACCCGCGCCCTGGGCGTTGTACCTGTCCGTCACCGTGTTGGTCGTGCGATCGGTCCTCACATAGTTGTTCGCGTCCTCGTACTCATCAAGGATGAATTCCGCTGCCTGGCCGAACGCCTGGGCGTTGGCGATGCTGTGCCTCGGCACAACGCCCACCTCAATCGCACCCCTGAGCCTGCTGTTGCGTGCCCACGGAGGCGGCAGCGGCGTCGTCATCGTGTCCAGTCCATCCACCCGTATGCCGCCGCTCTCGGCGCTGTTGGCCTCGCTGGCGGGGGTCGCGGTGAGGGATACGGCGTCTAGGGCGAGGAGATAGACGTCATCAAAGTAGCGTTGAGCCGGACCTGCATCCTGGCCATGTATGTAGATGGTCTGTGCTGCACCGACTATCCTTCCAACTCCTTGTACGCTTTCCCAGACTGCTGCAACCGTAGGTTGAAACCTGAATTGAGTGTTGGCTCTAGCCTGATGTCTTGCATGATCAGCCGAGCTGTATCCTACAAAGCAGCGATTATTAGAGGCCGAGTAATAGAGCCAACATCCCAGAGCAACATAGGTGCCCACAACCGTTGTGAGACCGATGTGTACCTCTTCGTTAGCAGCCCCTACATTGTACTGCAACGATGCGTTTCCACTATGAACAATGGTAAGTTCTTGCTCGCTATCTCCAGCGTCTAACCCGATGTTCGTCCACCCATCCGGTATCCACGGGTTCCCTGCGCCCGTCTCCAGCGACGGGTTGTCGATCAGGTTCGTCAGCCACTCCGCCTGTTGCCAGAGTATGACCCCCTCACCCGCAAGGTTAACGAGTTTCAGCGACGCCGACACGCAATCAGCCGCCGCCCCGTTCCGCGCGATGGTGGGAAGCTCGGCGCAGAATGGCTCGCACCACACCCAACTGTCCTCGTTCGGGGGCACAATCATGTACACGTCGTTGGTGTCCCAGTCGTTGTCCGTACCGCCTGCTAAGCCACCCGTTATCGTCGTCATGTCCCCAGACACAGCAGTGATCGTCGCCGAACTGCCATCTGTGATGTTGTAGACCGTGCCGTCTACCAACGCCTGCGGGAAGTGCCCGTTGGCGTTGATCAGCGTCGCGAGGTTGTTGCCACCCGTGTGGATGTCACTCAGCCGTGGCCCGTCGAAGCTGCTGATGGCCGCGCCGTTGGTCTCGTCGTAGAGTTGGATGCGAGGCCATGCGCGTCGAGACCGCCCGTAACGGAGGGGGATGCGCTTGACGTAATTGGAGCCCGCCGCAAGGCCGGAGAGCGTCTGGTGGAAGCCATCGTTCGCGCCGTCTGAGCCCAGCGCGTAGCCCCACTGGAAGACGCGCTCGCCCTGCGCCGCCCACTCCATGCAGGGCGTGTTCCACCAGCGGCCCGAGCCGAAGGTGATCGTGCCGTTGTTCGCGTTGCCCGAGCTGTCCGTCAGCGTCGTGCCTGCGCCGTCGCCGTCGTACTGGGCCACGGTGTTGCCGTCCACGGCTGGTGGGTTCGAGCGGCCTGGGGGGACGAAGGTGTCGGTGTAGCGAACAACGTCAGAGATACGAGACCAGCCAAACGCTCCATCCCAAGCAACTATAGCATTTGCAGGTCTATTACCAATTCCCAAGTCTCGCGTGGCATCAGCCACAATTGCACCAACACCAGCATCAGATGTACTAACAAGAATACCATCCTGATACAAGCGTAATTTCCTATCACCAGCATCATCCCAAGTTATTGCTAAGTGGCACCATTTCCTATCAAGGATACCAGCAGCATAATTAATGGCAGCGTTTGTTGTTGCACAATATACCGTGGCCAGGATATTACCTGCAGAGTTCACACGTAGTCGCCAGCCCTCCGAGACTGCGCCAGTTTTATCAAATATCCGACCCACGTTCGAGCCACCCGCACCATCCGCTCGCACCCATGCCTCAGCCGTCATCGCCGCATCAGCTAGATCATCAATCGTCGCCCCCGACCCACAGTTCACGCTCGTCGCCGCCCCATCGAACTCCAACGACGTCATCTCCGGCGGCGTGCCCTCGGCCTCCCACTGCTCCTCCCAGGTGTGGTTGGTCAGTGCGCAGTCGTTGGCGGGGGTCGTCACGTGGGCCGCAGCGTTTGCGCCGGTGCCCTCGTCATTGTGCCACGTCTCGACCAGGTTGCCACCTGGAGTCGGCGCGGTGCGTGGCGGGATGAAGTCGGTACCGTGCGAGTGGTGGTCGTCGGACCAGATGGCGGACCAGCCGATGCAGCCGTCGAAGGTGAAATTGCCATCAACTCGCGCCCCAATGTAAAGATCATTAGCTGCGTCTGGGACTATAGCACCAACGCCTGCTGTCTGTAGACTATATGTCTGCCATCTTCCATCAATCGCGAGATATATCTTTCTATCACCAGCATCGTTGAAGAACATCGTGATGTAATGCCATTTACCATCTGTGGGCAGTTCATTCCCAGAGCTTAGCGAGTACGCATGTGTAGTCGCACACCGTACTCCAGCCTCCAAGTCGCTGCTAGCAAGCCGAAGATGCCATCCTTGGTTCTGACCCGCGTTCTCCTTAGTAAACACATAGCAGAGAGTTATGCCTTCACCATATCCATCAAGACGAAACCACCCTGCAGCCGTGAACATTGCGTCAGCCAAGTCATCCAGCGTCGCACCACTGCCAGAGTTGCCACTGGTCGTCGTGCCGTTGAACAGCACCGCATAGGGCTCCGCCAGATAGCCCCCGTCCTCAAGGAACGCATGCTCCTCGATCTCGCTGCTGTGCGGCTGGCTCCACGCCTCTCCCACGCCTGTCGTCAATGCGCCCGGTGCGGCGTCAGTGGGCAGGCAGAACACTGCATCCCAGGAGCCAGTGATGAGGCAGGGGTCAGCGCCCGCACCTGCTGCGTAGATCGCCGCGATCTCATCCCCATTGCCCACATCGATACCGTAGGTTCCATCCCAGAGAGGACGGCGGTAGATCGTCAGGCCCTCGATGATGGCGTTGGCGGGTACTGTTGACGCCTCATTTAAGCCTATAAATAGCGAAGTCCCAGGATCTGCGGCAGATCCTACTGTGGCATCACCAAACGTATGTGCATCATTTATTGAGATACAACCATAGTTCGTGCCATCAATTGTATTCTTGCTATCCCATCTAGCTATTACACAGTAGGTCGTGCCAGCCGTCCATCCTGAAATGTCAACAGAAATACTGGTGCCACTAATGGCAATGGCGAGATCATTGCCTAATTTTCTGATAAAGAACTGTTGATTGGAAAGAAACCGATGTTCTAGCCCATCATTCCCATCCCACTCCGGCGTGATCCAGAACACAATGCTGCCCTGATATGGGTCAATGTTGTCGTACCACGCCCGGCCCGCAGGCAGCATCACCGTACCCCGCAAGAAGCTCAGCACATCTGGCGTGCCCGTCCCATCCCAGTTGCCCTGCACAATAGGCGCAGCGGCAAACGGCCCCGGCCCCATTCGCTTCGCCATACTGGGTGTAAACGTCTGGTCGAGTGGGCTGAACCGCAGGATGGGCGTGCGGGTGCGCTGTCGGTGGGCTCTACTCCTGGTCGATGCACTCATTGATTATCTCCCATAGACGCCAGCTTCACGAATCTCTACGAAATTCGAAGTTCAGTTCCAGCATCTCGTCATCACCTGCGAGTGCATTGAACGAGGTCATGTCCTCGTGGAACCAAGCGAAGTACAGCGTGTCCACCGCGTGGAACGCCACGGGCGTGTCGATGATGTACGCCGTCGCTCCGTTCGCATCCGCCGTCCAGTCGGCCGCGCTGACGTGTACCTTGCCGATGACGGTGCGCCGCTCGCCGATGGTCATCGAGGTATCGCCACTGGCTATCGTCGGGTCGGCGTCGAACACAAAGATCTTGCCCGTCGGCGTCAGTATCGCGCCGTCGCCATTCTCCGAGGTCGTCAGCGTGAAGCTCAGTATCTCGCCGCTTGACGTCTCGACCAACGCGACGCCCACGCTGCCGCTGTAGTCGTTCTGGTCGACCTGCTCGTTGATGCCAATGAGCTCAGTCAGACCGCCTTCGGTTATCGGCTCCCACGGCTGCACCAATATCTCGGTGCCTGCTGCTAATGTGATTGGGCCTTGGCCCGATATGGTAAAATTCATGTCGTCCTCCTACGTCATCGCGAGCCAGTTAATCGTAGCTGCGCCGCCGTCGCCCTGCACGTACACCAGAGCCAGATTGCCGACGGGCAACGTGATCGACTCGCCTGGCCTCAACTCTATCGGTTGTTGGTCCGCATAGCCGACGCGGATGTTGTTTGCGCTCGCTGTCGCGCATTGGACCAGCACCGCGAAGATGTTCCGCGCTTCCTGATAGATCGGTACGGGCGGCCAATTGGCTATCCCCATATCGGTTTCGCCAAACATCCCATCAAATGTCTCATACGTGGGCGCCAATGGCCCTTGCTGTCCTCGTGTCATTTCGTGCCTCCTGATTTCGCTACGCCCTTATTGATGGCGGCTTGTATCTCGCCCGGAAACCACTGCAGCGCCAACTGCGCTATCGCTTCGCTGAACCGCCGGGCACGTGTGCCCGGGTGCATCACACTACGCCTGAACACCAGCGGCCCGCTACTATCACCGCGAAACGAGCCGACGAAGCCCGGCCTCGTCTTCGGCGCGAAGCGCGAATTGAAGCGCAGTACGCGCGCCCGCCGCGCTACGATCGGGTGCGGCTTCGTGCCCGCATCCACGTAGCCGAATATCTCATCGTTTGTCGTCACCGCAACGCCACCCTCGGCCGCTGCACGCCGCAAGCTCACCTTCGTCTCGAACTTCGGCTTGCGCTTCCACGTCGCCGTCGTCTTGCGGAAGTCGCGCTTGATGCGCGTGCCACTGCGCCGCAGTGTGTTCAGCAACTCCAGCCGCACCGTGTCGATCTTGAACACGTCGCCCGGTATGATTGCAATCAGCTTAACCGGCACCGTTCGCCTCGATCTTCGTGACGCGCATCGCCAACAGGCTGTTCTTGTCGCCCTTGCGGCAACGCACCTTGAACGTCAGTTCCACGCCATCCCGATACCGCCACGTGACCACCTTGCCACGGCGATCGGCGTCCGTCTCGATCGGCGCTTGCGCCAGGTAGCGCATATTACGCGTCGGCAGCGCCGTCACGTCCGACATCGTCATCCCGATGTCGATGCCCTGGTAGGATATCAAGCGGCCCATCAGGTATTGTCCGATGTCAAGCCGACGACTGCCGACAGAATGAGTAGGAGAAACGTGGTAAAGCCCAACAGGAACGTGTACGGCGCGAGGCCCAGCATATTGACCCATATCAGCCCGAGTGCGTTCGCCAGCAGCAACAGCGCCGCGACCTTGCCCGCGCGTTGATACCACGGCAGCGGCGCCCATTCCACCGTTGGGCAATTGCACTTGGAGATCGGTACCACCCCGTTCGTCGTCTGCTTGAACAATTGCCGTAGGGCCTCGTCTGTGCTACTCGTGTTTTCGCTCATAACGTCTCCTTTCATTGCCCGCTCAGCTTCGGTGGCCGCCCTTTGTTCGCTGATACATCTGTTGGTTGAAATTCACAGAGACATAGTATGCCCTTGCACGCCAAGGCTGGCGACTGGGGGCGTACATCCCACCGCTCCCACGTGCTCGCCCGGTATGTTCGCCCGTCCAGCTTCAGACAGTCCACGCAGTGCTCAACTGTTGGCCCCAAGTGCCACATCAGCTTCTTGTCTTTGCATGCCATCTGCTGCGCTCTGTTCACTATATCGCGATACCTATTCCCCCACATCCCCGCCCGATTGCTCAGCGCCGACAGCTTGCCACCGTTCGCCTTGGACCCGCTCTCTATCGCCTCGGCAAAGCCGTTGATGTGATTGCTCTCCGAGAAGATAGCCGCCTTGCGCGCGTTGAGCTCCGCCAGTGTCAACTCGTTCGGAGCGATGCCACACTTGGCCGCACCCTCAGCCCACGCCGCCGTAAGCCCCCGCGTTATCGTGGACATCATCGCCTCGAAGAAGCCGCCGAAGTCGAATGCACCACTCCACAGCCCACGCACCGCCGCGTTGATGCCGCGCTGGTAGCTGCCCAGACCCCCGCCCTGCTTCTGCTCCTTCTCCAATTCTTCCTCGTCCTCCTCCTCGTCTTCGGCCTCCAGCGTCGGCGCCATACGCTCTCGGTTGATCTCGTCCTCATACAGCCCACGCAGACGCACCAGTGCAGCGCCCGCTTGCTGTGCCACCCGCTTTTCGTTCGCCGTGCCGGCCTCCAGCACCACCAACGCCACCCGACGCTCCGCGCCACCGATGGCCAGCAACGTCGCCTCCGGCTCGTTTGCCGTCACGTCCAACGGCTCCGCCACGCCGATGTCCAGTAGTGGCGACAGCTCCGCGTCGTCCTTCTCGAACAGAGCGATAGCGTCGGTGCCATCTGGCAACCGGCCTTCGCTGAGCTCCAGTTGGTCGAACTGAGCCTGCGATAGATCACCCGCGGTCAGTGCCCGCTCGCGTGCCACGCGAAGCGTAATCACGCCGGCTAGCAGTTCGCGCTGGCGCGTCTCGGACCGTATCTCGGCTACTTGGGCGTGCGCGCGGTCCTGCTCGTCGTCCTGGAAGTCAAACACCATCCGCAGATGCGGCGGCAAGAACTTGCCACTGCTGTGCTTCGCTCCGCGTTCGCTGCCACCCAGCAGCGTCGCCACAGCCCGCAGCGTGGCACCCGCACCACCGCCGATGCCGGCCACGTGCTGATACATCGCGTCGGCCTTCGTTGCGCCTGTGGTCGTGGCGGGCCATAGCCAGCGAGGCGGCACGCCACCCGCCAGGGCGATAGTGAACATGCCAAGCTCGGTGGATTGCCGCTCGTCGAAACCGTCAGGCAGAGACGCAAAGTCGACCAAGTCGATGCCGGCGTCCGTCGGCACGTCCTCAAGGAACGGGATCTGCGCCCGGCGCCGTAACCCGCGTTGGTCCATCACGGCGTTACTCTGCGCCAGTGCTGACTGGATCAACCCCTTGCGAATGCCACGCCCAATGCCCATAGCGCGCAGCGGCCGGCTGCCCAGGTGCTCCTGCTTGTAGACGCCAATATCCGCCAGGTTCTGCACCGTATTGACGCACCGGCTCAGCCAACACATTCCCACGTTGCGCATCTCCGCAATAGCGCTCGGCATCTGGCTCAGTGTGGCAACGCGCGTCCGATGTAGCTTGTATCTGCGTCCATCGGTGTCGGTGTAGACGATAGGAAATTCCGGATTGGACGTACGATCGCACAGCCACGAATCCAATGGCGCCAGCCCAACAGCCGGGCCGATGATAGGGCCGACCGGGCTGCCACGCCCGATGATCTCGAACATTGCCCCATTGTCGGTTGTGTTGTGAACAAGCATACCCGCAGCGATGTAAGAACCTGTACCCTCGACGCCTATATGATAAGTGGTCTGGACGGTCTTGTGACCAGTCGTATAGGCACGTGGCTCACTAACGACTACCTCATCAAAAAACGACAGTGCAGGCGTCATTTCCTCCCATAGCGATGGATCAAATTCGGGCGCGCCCTTTGGAAGTTTATAACGCATTTCTGGAGGAACGTATGGCCCAACCAGTGAAATGAATCGCTCAAACCCATCAACACCAATATAGATCACTGGATATGGTTTTGACTGCCGGGGGCGCTTGTTCACGACTACGTGGCAATCAATACCGTGATCAATCAGCAATTGAGTCAACCATTCTACATCATCGTGTTCAAAGTTATTGGTATAGAGTATTGCAGATGGGCGTGTCTCTTTGCCAGCCTTCGTCTTATTCACATGGAGCGAGCCGTCATCACAATACCAAGCAGCCAGCATCATTGGTGAAAAGCAAGCGCTAACTTCCGTCCTATTGATCCGCTTCTTGCCATCCGGATACCATGCCCGATATATCTCATTCAAGCCACCGCTTACACGAGAGTTGACCGAGATGGCAATTCCGCCCAGAGGTTGTTTGCGATAGTGTCGTCCTGTCCAAGTAAATCCTTTAAGTGCCTCTAGCTTACGATCAAACCACTCCTCCTGGTTAATACTATGGGTTAACCGTAGCAGTGCACGCTTACGGCATGTCGCCATCGACGCGTCACCAAGCAACATGCCCGTCAATAGTTCACGTTGTTCTAATGATGGTGTAGGATCACCGGTAGCTATGCGCATACCAACTTTGATATCTCGCGCGAAGTACCATCCGTCTTTTCCCCTTACCGGATGATCTTCCGTCAGATAGAGGCCGCCTAGTCTCTGGCCACTATGCATAGATGCGGACTTCAGAGATAGCCACCACCAACGTCTGCCGCCAAGTGGCGTCTTATGCCACTCAGTGATTGGCTTTTCAGTTAGCGTACCATCCGGCATAGCGGTAATGACAGGCCCTTTATCATGGTCTCGGACGATGGCAGAGATCGTCTTTGTTTGACCTCTGCGCTCACCACCAAGGCGAATCCTCGTGCTCCCGGCCAAACACCACAGATCCAACAGCCACTTAGCGAACGCATGCATCCAGCCCGCGCCCCACTCGCTCTCCTCGACCAGAATGCGCGTGAACTCGTCGGCTTGACGAACGTGGCTCTTGACGCTTGGGTCACGCGGTTCGACGTGAACGGGTACGGAGATGAGCTTGGAGCAGATCGTGTAAAACGCGCCACTGATGTGGTCGTCCTGCATCCAGAAGCGGCGCAAGTCCTGGTCACGCCGTTTACTCCACCACGGCGGCAGGAGCTCGCCGGCGGCAGCCAATAGGTAGCCCAGCCCGATACCGGAACCGAACTCGTCTGGATCGCGGGCACGGCTCTGGATCGTCAGTTGTTCGGCTTCTTCGACCGCCTTGCCCAGCGGCGGCGTAGCGACCATAGCGGTCGCCTCGTTGTCTGGCACCGGTACCCAATTGTCTGCGTTAGGCATTGATTTCAGTTCCCCGTCTCAATGCTCCGCCGGTGCGGCGGCTGGTGTGTCGCTGTGATACAATAGGCGGTGTAGCTAGGGCCTGTTTCCCCGACCCATCAGTGCAATCAGCGTCCTGACTGCGCGGCCGAGCTCGGCCCTAGCCACGCCATGTTGACTCAACAGGTGGGCGGCTGGAACGCCAGCCCGACAGGCGGGTTAACCCCGCATCACCCACCATATCTCATCCAATCAGCCAATAGAATAGCCGCCACCACCAATGGCACATCCGCTGTTCTATCTTCCGGTATTCCGGGTCTTGCTTGCGTTTTGCTACGTACTCTCTGTGGTTCATTGTGACTCAACGGGTGGGGCCAGGTCGCTGTGACAGAACCGTCAAACTACCCATGCCCACACCAAGCGCCTCAATATTGCCATATTAGCGCTTTGCTCAATTGCCTTTTCCACCATCGGCCCGAACTCTTGCGCCCACCTGACCAGCTTTGTGTGAAGGACAACCACCAGCGCTCGCCGCGTATGCGCTCCCACTCTCGGTTACCCACAAGCTCAGCCTACCACGGCAGCTCAATCGTCGCCACGCTGCCCGTATGCTCCTCGCACAGAACCGGGCCAACCATCGCCATTATCACGGCATCGGCCTTGTCGGTGCTGCGCTGGTTCTCCAGCCGCTTGCGCAGGTCGTCCTTCGATTCCACCTTGATGCGGCCTCCGCTCGTCGATGTCCAGTGCGGCGTTGTCAGTTCACCCGTCAACTCATCGTCCGGCGGCAATGCGACGGCCTCGCCGCCCTCCGGGTCCAGCAGTTCCCGCATCATCCACCAACTGGCAGAGCGTTTGTTAACAAAGCCGAAACCGCCGCTCTTTTGCTTTCTATCGGTCTTTTCTCCCGCGTTGAAGGCCAGTACCCTGTCCCTATCATACCCCAATTCACGTAGTCTGTCAACCACACCGGCCCCAACCCCGATCACATCTATGATGGCCGAACCGCCGTAGCTGTCGAGCGCGGCCCGCACCTGGCCCGCCGTCTCCATCGTGCTCTTCTGGTTGAATACCTTCATCGAGGTGATGATGTCGCCATAGCGTGGCGCGATGACCGTCTTATCCGCCCCGTAGCGGGCGACGTCTACGCCCAGCGCCGTCATTGGCGGTTCGACTTGCTTGCCGGCGTCGGCCCAGTCACGCCAGCGGTCGTTGGCCAATTCCACCCACGCCAGCGGTATCACGCCCTCCTCCTCAGAGGCAGCGAACTCGCCAAGTACGCGGTTCTGGTAGACGGTAGATTGTTCGCCCCATTGGCGCTTGCGCTGTTCGCACCACTCAGGCGACAGCCGCCCAGCGGCGATCGCCTCATCTTTGGTGACGTGCCTCACCCACCAGTCCTCGTAACCGGATTTGCGGCTGTGGATGTCATAGAAGCGGCCGACGGGCTCGCCGGGGGTGGAGATCGCGAAGGCGTAGCATTCACCCGAGCTGAGAGCGCCTTCGGCTGCGTCCCATGTCTTGGCGGGGATGATCTTCGCCTCGTCGAACACGTAAACGAGACGCGCGGCGTGGGCGCCTTCGATCAGGTCAGCCCGGTCGCTAGCGACGGCGAATGCCTCACATGTCGGCCCGCGCTTGAGCGATTGCGTCAATAGCTCATAGCGGTTGCTGAATGGAGCGCGCCCGATCTTGTCCCATCGTAGGCGGCTAGCCCATTTGTGGATTTCAGGCCACAAGAACTTGGTGAGCTGGCGCCAGGCGCTGGCCGTCGTCGCCACCTTGCAGTCGTCGGCCGTCAGCGCAGCCCAGAGTACAATCCAGGACGCGTCCGCTGTTTTTCCGCAGCTATGAGGCCCACGTACCGCAACGCGGCGGCGGATGGGCAGTTCTGCCAGCACCTCGTCCTGGTAGGGCGTGGGACCGGGGCCGTCGCCGAAGTCGATGCAATCGTGGACGAATGCGAGGGGGTTGTCTTGGTAGCGTGTTTGGAACCTGCTGAAGGCGTCGGTGCCCTTTCGGCGGCGTAGCTCCAGTTCGGCGAGGGCCCGCAACCGCAGCGCGTCAGTCGGAGGACCCGAGCGCGAGGACGGAGAGTAGGTCATCGCCGCGGGCGAGGCGCTCAAGCTGGTCATCCGTCAGGTCCTTCGGGTCCACGTTCAGGTTCTGCTGTACCTTCGCCTTGCCGTCAATGCCGGCAGCCGCTCGTTGCAGGTCGCTCGCCAGCTTCTCGACGCGAGCCAGGTCGCCACTGTTCAGCGCGACGGTCACCACCACCTCGCGCGGTCGTCCTTGCCGCACCACCTCGCCGCCCGGGCCGATGACGGTCGCTTCGCCGGCGTCGGTCACGCGGCTGCGACGGCGCACGAACGCAGGCGCGGCCTCAAGTATCTGCTCCGCCAGCGAGCGCAGCTTGCCGCCGTGGTCCCAGTCGGCCATCACGGTGGCGATGCGGCGCTCCATCATCGCGTCGTCGAAGGCCGCCTGGTCCAGCTCGACGCGGCGGGCGACGCGTTTCTGCCAATTGAACCGCAGCGACCATGTCTTCAACGTGCTGACATAAGCCGTCGGCGGCTTCTCCGGTTGCGCACCAGTTGCATCTTGGCCGATATACCGCTCGTGCAGTGCGCGCAACGAGCGCCCCGGCCCCATCGCGTAGTAGTCGTTCAGCGCGATATTCGACCGGCGGCTCTCGCCCGGTCCGCTCATGCCGTCCTCGCCGTTGCCGTTGCGGGTGACGCGGGCCAGCGGGTCGTCGCGGTTCCAAGGGAAGGCGTCGTTAGGCATCACACACCCTTGATCCTTTTACGTGCCAGGAACTCTCTCAGGGGCTCACGACGACTGCCCATCGACGGTATAATCGGATCCCTTGGTGCAGTCTTGCGAAATCTCTCAAGCAGATCGCTATCCGGGTTCTTGCGCATTTCATCTGCCACCCAATGACAGCCATTGCAGAGAACGATGAGGTCACTTGAAAGCTCACAGCCGAGCCGAGTATAATTCAGGTGGTGAACTGCCAACCGTTGGCGGTCACCACACCACTGGCATTTGCGCCTCACTGCCTCTAGCTTCGCCTCTCGCCGTCTGCGCCAAGCAGCTGATTGGATGTAGTCTCGGTATGTCACGCAGTTGTCAAGCATCATACTGTTCCTACCATCCGCGCTTCCAGCCCCATGCCGACCAGCCGCTCGATTGCGACCGCGCAGTATTTCTCCAGCAGCTCGATGCCCAATCCCCGGCGGTCATTCTTGTGAGCAGCCACTAGCACGGTGCCGGAGCCCAAGAACGGGTCCAGCCACACGTCACCGGGATCAGAGTAGGCGCGGATGAAGAAGTCGGGAAGGGTCACAGAAAACACCGCTGGATGCATCCCTTCACCAGCACGCGCCTCAATTACATTTGAAGGCAACACCTGTCCCATAAATCTATCGGTTATACCTCTTATTGCGCTTTTCCCATCGTAGTGTGTCTTTCCATTGGCTTTGAATGTTTCACCTTTCCAGCTTACGTTGCTTGGCCGAAACTTGCATCTACCCAGAGAAAACTGGTAAACCGGCTCAAACCCATTCTTGAAGCGATTGGGTCATTTACCCGGTGTGGTTTGTACAAGGCGACACAGTTCATCAATCAGTCGCCAGTCCCAGCGTCGTTTCATTGCCAGCACCAAGTCGAACACATATAACACACGTTCGCCCTTCTTACAATGCGGCTTAATGTTCACGAAGAAGCTACCATCGTCGGCAAGGTACGTTCTGGCATTGGCCTGCACCATCTCCCACCAGTCCACGTACTCAGGCACCGGCACGCCACTGTACTGCGCCTTGCGCTGCTCGGCGTAGGGTGGTGAGGTGAAAATCCCGTCGACCTTTTCGACGCCAGCAGCGACCAGCAACTGCCGCCACGTCTCAGGCTCCCGGCAGTCCCCACATATCAGCCGGTGCTTGCCAATCTCCCACACCTGACCCAGACGAACATCCCACTTCTCGCATAACTCCTCCGCCTTGTCCACCTGCGCTCCCG
>Ga0114919_10000763_pt1 | contig 25484 bp, 19 predicted proteins | sample BlataG_FD_88682 | JGI IMG/M metagenome (GOLD analysis project Ga0114919, IMG submission 88682) | Deep subsurface microbial communities from Black Sea to uncover new lineages of life (NeLLi) - Black_00105 metaG | ecosystem: Environmental > Aquatic > Marine > Oceanic > Sediment | place: Atlantic... | reverse complement strand
TTGACAAAAGGAATAGGGCCCCAAAATTCAGGTTTCCAAGCATTGATTAACGCTTTCAGACTAAAGTCGGAAAACAAAACCAGTCCTCCCCTTTCCAATACTGTGTTGACTAGTTCCATGACGAGGTTGTTGTCCACAGTTTTGAACCCGTCTGCTGAACCCATAGATCCACAACATTCGAAATTAAGCACAGTGTCTGTCGCCTCAGCAATGTCGTCGAAAAGTTGAGTCTCAATTTTGGACAAATCGTCTTTGCTGCCTCCGAGAAAGACCCGATTAAGGCCCTCAATGGCTCCCTCCTCCAATGGGCACGAATATACGTGTACCTTACCATCTTCGCATATTTGGTGTTTTGGAAGGGGGTCGTAACTAGGCAGTTTGTAAAGCGTTATGGTCACCGCGTGTAATGGTTTTTCCAGTTGGTCCACTGGGGGAGGAAAGAAATTGATGGATCCAGACATGTCGAAGCGTGGGCGATGGAAAAAGTGATGGGTAATCAACTGAAAAAAAAAAAATAGATAAAAAAAAGCGCAGCTGCGCCAATTGGAAAGTAAATTGATTTCATGAAAAAAATTTTTTTTTATATTAATTTTATTCCGCAAAGAGATAACTTGCTTTACAACTTCTTTAAAACACATTTACTTTTTCCTTGATGACACAATTATAGTTTTTTTTTTGAAATAATATGATGGTCTAGGTTTCTATATTATAAAATGAGAAAAACGTACGTTCTTTTCTCGATGAATACAAACGTACGTTTTCTATGAATCCAAATATGTATGGTAATATATATATCAGTACATGCGGAGGTAAGGGAGGGAAAAAATAAACGTTCTCACAGCATCTTTACGTGATCGAGTGTACTATATGCTTTGTATAGAAAGAAATGGGTGAAGTGATCCCACACCCTTCCTCGATCTTTGGGGATTCTTCACCATCTTCGATATCTTCCCTCGTAGCAGACAATAAGGGAGTGATCATCTCTATTGTGACTGGATCATTCCTAGAAATCTTATTTGAGTTTGACCAACCGTATGAAATCTTCTTAGCCGTGGTAATTGCGATGTTTATATGGTATCTTTTGAGTAAAGGAGCGAGGACGGCAGCAGTCATATTATCTGGTAGTAGTGAAGGACACGGTTGGCAGACAGCGATGGTTTCATACGTGGATTTCATTTCACTTGTAATGATCATGTTTTTTTCACAATACGTGACAAGTGTGGCCAAGACGGAATGGAAAAAAGCTGGTTTTGGTAAATTGGATACCATTTTTGTAGGAATCTTTTTCATTTCATATGCTATCAACTTTCTCGTCTTAATTACACGGCATCCTTCTGTAGATAAAGCCGAAGATTATGTTGATAGGGAGAAAATAAAACAATCGTAAACATTTACATCCCCATATGTTCTTTTTTTTGTAAGAAAACAGTATGACTGTAGGGTGGGAAGATTTTTCCATCGATGGTAGAGAAGATGGTGAATGGAAAACAATAGAGGTGAAACTGCCTGAAAATGGACATGTTCATGTAGATTTCAACTCTCCTCCAAAAGTTGTCGTTCCTCATACCATAGGAGAAGATATAGTAGGGAGTATAGGAGGATATATCATATCCATCGTACCAGTCAATTGGATCATTGGAAAGGAACTAGACGAGTTGACACAAAAGGGTGTATCGGTCGTTCTTTTAATGATAGTATGTATCCTAACATTACTAGTACTTACGTTTTACGTCGTACGTGCATGGAGACGAAACCGTACTGGTTATCGAGGAACGTTACGTCGTGTTGCAAAAGGAGAATTTTCAAAGTGTAAGAAATTAGAATGAATGATTTTTGTTTTTTTATTATAAATCAAAGGGATTGTCATGTACCCGTTTTACGTTTGACTCTGTCACTGTAGGAGGTGGAAGATCAGTAACATCAATTTCTTCCTCGACTTTCTCTTCTGGATCTTTTGCGTATGTATATACTTCTGTCGTTTCGTGTTGGTAATTCCATGTAGGTTGTGTATAGGCCGATGCTTGAGTATTTGTCTGTTGCGTCATATACATTCTTTCTCTATAACTCTGTTCTGCAATATATGACCGTACTTCTCCGAACCTCGATATGTATTGTTGATACCCATGGATCAATGAATGACCATACCCGGCTACACTACATACACTAAATATGAAATATGTTATACACAATGCCACTTGCTTGATCCTTTCCTCTCCTTGAGAAGCGTCGCCCACCAATCCTGATTGATCGATGGTCCACATGGATATAAGCAGTAAAAAACACCAATTTGAAAAACACCCCAACCCTGTCCCAGTCACCAAGGGAATATACGCCTTATAATCGGATTCTATGGCCCAATAGAAAAGTGAAGAAGCCAAAACGAGTGTAAATCCTATACCCAAGGATAGGCTATACCAAGTAATCATTCGTGGTCCATTAGGCCATTGCATCGATACACTCGACGCACATAATCCCGCCAATACCAATTGTGATATAAACAAAGCAATGGTAATTGCGGTAATGATCGATGGTCGAATGGATGTAGAAAGGGAAAATGCATTGGAAATATTTCGTCCTCCTTCGATGGGTAGAGAAAAATATTGGGAAAATGGGTCTCCGTCATAGTATCCAAACCCTCCTTCGGAATAATAGGGCGATTTCAAGGTAATCAAATCCACATAGTTTTCTTTATGTTTCAATATAGTCCCTGAATATGCGGCATATGTCTGTGATGGCCCTCCCAGCAAAATATATTGCCATATGGAGAGGGCCTGTGGACCAGACATTTTCTCTCTCTCTCTCTCTATCTCTATATCTCTTTTCTAAAAACGTTCCCATATATTTTTATTGATATCGTTATAATCGTTTTTTTTTTTATGTTACGCACCGGGATCGATGGGACTGGCCATTTGGATCGCTTGGGGTATCAAATGGAGTGTAGGAAGGGTAGGTCGACGGCCTAGGTTGATTTCACGCATTTGGAACGATGGTCCTCGACAACGAAACATATCTTCGGCTAATCGAGGATGTGATTTATACCGTTTGTCTTGCCAAGTCACCAACATCGAAGATGAGAAGGAAGAAAATGGTGTGTCCATCGTTACATTTTCTGGACGTCCAGAAAGAATCCATAATCCTCGAGGTCCCCATTGTTCGGGTTGAATAACAGGTACTTGGCCTATAGTCGTACGTGTATGTACTCCTCCTCCTCCTCCTCTAAAAGAAGGACGTAAATTCAAGTACGAAGCCTTTCTACCCGTTCCGTAAGGGAAAGCTCCGAAACAATCCACACTATCGTGCGGTTCATTCTTCAAAGACCATATTCCTCCCATATCTTCATCCTTATCGATGGTTGAATAACTATTTTTCACATAGACATCCTCTGTACCAAACTCTGTGACAGGACAGTGGATTTTTGTAGAAGAAAAAAGTCCTCCCGATCCTGGACCAAAGAGCATCGATATACCACATAATGGGGATATGGGCACAGGGATTGCTCCTGTAACATCTCTACGTCTAAAACATCCACAGTAATAGGTCGTTTTAGCGTTCTTCTTGTTAAAGTAAAACGTATTGGACGTTACGTGAACGACATTTGGATGGTTATCTACATCCCTTTTCTCTGGATGAATGGTGAAATCGAGGGCCAAGTCATATCCTAGGATACCGGCCAATTTGTTGGCAATCAACCATCGTTTCAAACGAACTTGTCTTTCCATTTCCATCAAGAAGGAAGATTCGTTAACGATATCATTTTCCCAAGAAACGGGTTCGTTTCTAGAGGAAAGAAACTTGGGTCGTTCTATACCTACAGACTCTGGGGTTGCTCCTTCGGGGAGAAACGAAATGGATTGTTTGTAGATTTGATCCAATACGCGGACGTATTTCCACGCCTTTCTCTCATCTTCTTCCAGTAAACATCGTTGTAGACGGTCTTCAACGGGAACCAAATCCGCTTCATCCTCGATATACTCTTCTTCGTCGTCTTCATCGCTTCCATAGGAAGAATCATCGCTTTCTTCGTATTCTTCGTCGGAATAAAATTCTTTTGCTGGTTTACGTGTTCGTTTCCTTCTTTGAGGACGACGTTTCTTGCTTTTCATTTCTTCGATATTCTCCTCCTTTTTCTCTCCATTCACCAAATCAGATGCGGCCCCTTCGTCTTGATTTTCACGGAATCGAGTACGCATATGTTGGTACGTTTCTTCCAATTTTTGTTGAGCGATTATGAAAGGATGATCATCGCCTTTCCTAGATCTTCGTTTCGCGTCATTTAGAGCCGAAGGATTGTACAATCCCTTTAGGAAATACCAAGTGGATCGTGAAATGTCTCTATCTCCCGTTTGAACGACAATCCATACATTGGTTTCGTTGTTCCTATTCGGGTCTATAGAAGTGTAAAAACCTGCAAACGATCCATCCGAAGAAAAATCTGTTTCGTCTGAAAGCACTTTGTTCAACTGTTCCTCTATTTCATGGGGTGTCATCGAAGAAAGAGCGTCTATGGGACTAGTTTCATGGATTTTTGTCATCCTTTTTCTTCTTCTGGAGAACTTTCGAGAGGACCGAACGATATTGGGCAAACGGATACATAGAGTTCCATAGAACATTTTCGTAGCAGGGAACATATCAGGAATCACAGGAGTGGCTCCGAATTTTCCATAACCACGTTTCCCCTCGACCGTTAAGACATATCCTTGAATACGTCCGTCGTTGGCCCACGAAGCGTTAGGCATCCATACGAAATACATATTGTTTCGTTGTAGGGGCAGTCCATCCTTAGGATTCAAATCGTGTGCTTTCATCAATGTACTCCATACATCGATGACAGGTGGTGGAGGATATGCTTCCGTGATACACAACATTCCTGGAGAATCACGAGAAGCGGCTTCACCCTGACTTCTTTTAGCTTTGGCTTTCGATAATGCTTTAGACGTCGCTTCCATCTTCCTTTTTGGAGTACAAATAGAAGTGTTCTCTTTCTTTATATCCTTTCCCTTTTCCCTTGGAGTAGCTTTACTCACTACAGGAGGAGAGGAAATCGATGGGTCCCGGCGCGCCATAGGCGCCGGGGCCCGAGCGTCTCCTCTACCTCTATTGGGACGGGGGGTGATAGGTCGAGGATTACCACGTGTTTTGTAAGGATAATATCCTGGATGAGGAGGATGTCGATTCATATAGGGTGAGAGGGAGAGAGGGAGGGGGGGGGTATTTGAAATGTGTCGAGAATAAAAATGGTAGGAAAGGACATACAGAAATAAATTATTTTTTGAAAATAAAAATTTTATTTGATTTCACGTCATTTTTATTCTCCATATCAATACAGATGAGCAAGTGATAAAACGTACACGGGGATTTCTAAACGAAGAGGAGAACAAACGTATATGTATAGAAAATCACACTATATCTGTATATCGCTGGTTTTCTTCCTCAATATTCATTACGATCATTTGTTATGGTCTTGCGTCATATGTCCAGAGGAAGGAAAAAATTTAGCAATAACAATGAACAAACGAATGTTTATATAAAGGACGAAATTACACGACTGTATGTGTATTTTATTCTTATTGTTGATCATAAATGTGGGATGGTGTGAAGAAAAGTTTTCTCCACAAATGAAACAAGCGATATTAGAGATGATTCAAGTTGTTCGTCGAGAAGAAATGAGTTCTATACACAAGGATATATCGAATTTTCCACAACATATGAATCGAAGGAAGATGATGGATGAACGCAAGTTTAATGGAGAAAAACCTTTGATTTTAGTAACTGGGCCTGAATCGTCTGGGAATAGATATACGGTAAAGATGTTGGTCGAAGCAGGTGGATGTCATGGGAAATCTGGGCATGATCAACCTCTCGATCATAAGAAACGAAACAAACAAAAAGATTGGAGTATCCTCGATACCAACGCCATGAAATCTTCTAGGAAATACCCATGCGCAACGATACATCGTAGTTTTCCACACAACAACAAATGGGTAGACTTGGTTAAGATGGCCAAGATGGCGAGGAATCATAATTTTGAACCACATGTTATTGTTCTTTTCAGAGATCCTGAATCAGTGCATGATTCTCAAGTGAAACGAAAACATGTACCGAATATACATACAGCGAGGGCTAATACACAACGGGCGTATTTGGAGATTTTCCATGGGATTATCGAGGGGGACCTTCCATATACACGTGTAATATACGAACATTTGGAGGATAGAGAATATGTGAAGTGGGTTTTCAATGAGTTAGGTCTAAAATATAGAGAGAATCGAATACCAGATTTTAAAGAATCCAATTTGAAACATCATCGTCCCCACGACAGCGACAAGAATAGTAAATAGTAAAATAATACAAAGAATCCTCCTGTACAGATACATACAGCCATAGAAAATAAGAATACCGCCATGAACTTGGATATTATTTTCATATGACTTCGTTCGACGCATCCTCCAAGCAATAAATAAGATTCAGGTCGATTCCATGATATGTGTAGAAACACTTTTTCCTCTGGAGATCCTCGGTAGGGTCGAGTCACCACTGCATCGTATCCTCTATATTGTAGTTTTGCTTGTAATCCTTGGAGCATCGCATATTCCTGAATTTCGTCTCCTCCAGTCGTTTCTATGAACCATGGAGACCAATCGTGAAATGTATAACTATACGAAAGCTTTCCTTCTTGTGATACCGTGTCTGCTTTTGCAATGATATGTCCAATTTCTTTTCTCCCGCCAAGTGCCAATCTTCTTAGCATCTCACTACGTTTCTTATCCGAGGCTTCTAAAGATTTAGAAAACATGTCGGATGGCGTTGATATTTCCTTTTCTTCGCGTGTTGATTTTGGTGTCGAATCTACTTCCGTATCGGCCTCGTTCCCGCTCTTGCTCATTGTTGTGTAATTAAAGACGAGTATGAATTCTGGGGAAAAAGCAAACTCTATTAATATTATTTTTTTTTACGATCTCTCTCTCTCTCTCTAAAAATTTATTCCATAAAGTATCGACCCGCTGTATCGTTCCTTCCAAAAAGGTATAACATATCCGGTATGAAAGACGATCCACAATGTTCTTCAAACATCTGCCATCCCTTTCCAGGTAGCACTTTAGGAATACTTAAGGTTTCATCAAAATATACAAACTCATATTGTGTTCCCTTCTTTTTCCTTTCGAGAAATGCGGTTTGAATAACGTCCACAGGTATATGGAAAGAATACGGTCCTCCTACAGGCATTGTGAGAATATCGGAATAGCCTATTCCTTCCTCTCCTTCGAGTTTCATGGTCAAACCAATAAACGGGTTGGTACACTCTACCGCCAACATTTCCTCGAATCCACGTTCTTTCGAGATGGCTTCCAATAACGGTAAATCCTCTTTACTTTTTCTTTTCTCTTCACGGGGTAGTTTATGCAAAAGATTCTTTTTCGCAAATTCGTCAAAGGAAATCAAATGGTTTGACAATTCTTCGATAATCGATTGGAACAGTTCTTCATTTGATTTCCATACTTCTCTAGTCAAATGACGTGAAAATAAGGTCCATGTATCGTAGTCAAAGTAAAACCGTGTCCGTATAGGAGTTTGGCCTATAATGGAAAGTTCTTCGTCCTCTTTTTCTCTTTCTTCTTCTTCTTCTTCTTCTTCTTCTATCGATGTTTCTTCTCTTCGACGTCCTAGGAAAGAATTGGGTCCTGATTGGACAATTTCGATGGATTCGATCCCAAGATCCTCGATCATAGTCATAGTATATGGACATTCCATAATACCGTCGATGATTTGTGTCGACGGAGTATGTTTTTTAAGAGAACCTCCTTCTTCCTTGAACACTTCTTGTAATACAGGACAAACGTCGATAGCACGGATAAATCGACGGATGGTTTCTATAGAAAAAGAAGATTTCCACAGAACGGGTACGGCGTACAGGAAAAGCATTCCCATATCGATATCTTTAGGTTGAATATCGAGTGTCGAGAAGTTTTTTGTCAACATTTTGAACACCAAAGCAGCCTCGCTTCGAACAATATGAAGAAAAGGGGAATTCATCTCGTCGATACCTCGAGACTCTCGATAGCACATATCTAATACTTGACCCAAGATAGGGTAGATAGGGCATATGGGTGATAGAGTGGAATGGCTTTGTGTAATGTATCGATGTCTTGATGCCATACGTATCCAAAGTGTGCATAGACGCATTGTATGGATCATCCTCAATGATAATATGTTCATTATATCTTCAGACGTTTTCGATTGAATATTCGTCGTGGCGTCGGGAAAAGGAAATTCAATTCCATTTTCTATTGTATATTCTTCTTCTTCAGATGTAGAGCATGATCCTAGAGATCCGAAAAAGGATGTGATCGATAAAGGATCTTCTTCACCGATTCCTACACTGATGCAAGAGGCATGGTTTCCCTTTGGAAGGATTTGGAAGTAAAATAAAAAAGGATCGAGGTCTTCTAGTTTGGGATTCACCATACGTTCTTCACAATCACTACTATGGTCTCCAATATCTTCGTCTCCATCATCGTGAGTTTGATTATTACACTCACGTTGATGGTCTTCATAGTCATTTTCTCCTGTAAGTGCAGACAAGTATTCTCTAGACGTGTAGACGATCCGATTTCCTCCAAAGGAATGGCGCAGAATGAATTGTACGACATCTAGAAGGAAAAAAGTTTGTGCCATCGAGCATCCGTAAATTGCCAATACTAATTGTGGTTCCGGGATCTTCTGTACAAATGTAAATACATCCGGTCCATAATACTCTATCGATTGGTACTTGGCGTCTTCATAACGTTGGACCAAAGTCATACACGTAAATTCCCACCGTGTTCCAATCGATGCGGAAGACAATTGATCCGTATCATTGTACGGCGGCCAACTCAAAGATTCTGTGCATATGACAGAGGACAAATGACTCATGGCGACAGCTTCCATAAGTGAAGGATCGTTTTCGAGGACTTCTCGAAGGGGATGTCCTTCCTCCGGCATAGGAGAAGAGAAATAATGATGCATGATTTGGTTTAACGTGTACGTTCCTACGGCAATCCTTTCTTTTTCCAATGTAAAAATCTCTGGACGATAGAATTGTACCATCAACGAAGAAAACGCCAGGTGTAAAAACACGTTGGGAGAAAGGTATTGAGATAATAGAGATGTCATCCATGTTCGAATCAAGTAGAGTGTTGATATAGGCGTGTTCATGTCCATAGAGGAAGATGAAGGAGAGTTTCTATACGCCCGTTCGCGTATACTTAATAGACCCATGATACTTTCGTCTTCACTTGCACTGAAAACACGTTTCCTCTTTTTCGGAGAAGAATCCATGGGTTGTATCAAGGAAAGGAATTGATGCCTCGATGCTTCGGAATCGATGAACCAATTAACAGCACAAGAAAGAATCGACATGTTCCGTGAAAACGTCGACGGTTCTTCCATACCCAATATATTGGTGATACGGTGCATCACAAGTGGGAATAGAAATGGATCCCCAAATATCGTCTCTAAAAGCGTATCGCTAAACAATTCCGATTCATATTTTCCTCGTGTAAAATAGACATGGCTTGCAATGGAAAGTTGTGGCCATGGATCCCCCCGTTTCCCTGATTTACGTTCCAGGATTTTCGAATGGAATTTCTTCCGCGGTCTCCTCGTATAAACAAATAACGTATTTGGTAAAAACGAAGAAGAAGAAACGGTATGAACACGTCCCAACATCTTCTTTCCTTTCGATCGCATGCTGACTTTCTTCCAAACTGTTCCTTCGCGTCCTTCGATACGTTTACATACATCGAGGAATCGTGTATGGAATTTATCATCTGGTCCACCTAAGACCAGGGTCCACCTCGATGATCTCCAACAACGAGCGGATTCTCGTAGAACACCTTCATCGATACCTTGGAAAGGTAAACGATAGGATTCACGTTCAATCCAATTTTGACTTGCCCCAACTAAGGAAGCCCACAACGCATTTTTCGTTTCCGCGGAGGACATGTGACACTCACACGTGTGAATAATGAGAGTGTAAGAAAAGAAAAAAAATGTGCACACGGGCTGAAATTTTTCTTTTTTTTTATTAATACTTTATAAAATCCTTGCCCGCCTCTATAAGAAAAGACAGTCCTTCACCAATTTTGTTTCACGTTGCATTTCTCCCGTGTGGATGTATATATGGGAGTCTTTGTATGGATTAAACAAATCTATATTTATTTATTTATACACATCGTTTCTTATGTTCTGGCCATTTAGCCTTTTGGCAATCCCTTGAACAATATCGTTCATTCCTGCATCTTCCACACTTGCGCAATTGAGTTTCCTGGCTAGAAATTCCACAGTTACTGCAAAAAAACACTTCTTCGTATTGCAAAATACGCCCAGGGGGTAATCTCAAACGTATTGGTGCATGTGAAATGTCGCAACCCTTCGAACAATACGACCACGTTTCATCCTCTGAAAATGCATTACCTACATATTTCCCCCTTCTCTTTGGAATACCTTTTCCACAATGGTCACACGTACCCTCCATAGTAGATTGAATTGGGTTTCCAAAAAAAAAAAAAAAAAAATTATTTATTTGCAAACGGTCAAAAGGAATATAGGAAATTCTATAGAGTATTTCTACAAGGTGATGCAGGAAGAGCCATTCGTTGATAAAGAAATCAAACCATATCGAGAAAAATGGAGTTGGCGATCTCTTTGTTGTTATTTCTCTGGAGGATTTGGGATTTCACGTCGAGACACAAGCGGATATCTTTACCAAATTTCGTATGAATATTTCCTAAGGACAGCCAAAACGGGGGATCTCATATTATTTGAGGGAAAAGGATTGTCTTCTTGTTTGATTCAATGTTCGACTCAAGTACGGTACAGTCATATAGGTATGGTTTTAAGGATACGTGACGAAAAGGCTTCGGGACAAGATCATATTTTCATATGGGAATCCACTCGACCTGATCAAACGTACGATTTTCTCACGGGTACAGATAAAGATGGTCCTCGATTGATTTCTGCGCATGAGAGGATCTTTACATATGCTCGAAATAATTATACGGTAACCTATCGACCCATGAAGATATGGGATTCACGGATTATCGAGCAAATGGGGTCTGGGTTGACAGATCTTTACATGTGGGCTACCATTTTGTTGATGAGTCGATTGCCTTACGAATTGAATATGCGAGAACTTGCCAATGCACATCTTCGAATGATTACTGGTATCGATAATCCGAACCAAAAATCTATTTTCTGTTCTGAACTGGTTGCGATTACATATAGAAACGGAATGGGTCTAAGTCTGACCGATATAGAGACGGGTATACAATGGGCCCCACAGGATTTTACACCGGAAGATTTTGCAGAACAAACACAAGGTATTCCCTTTGCCAAAGATTCGTATAGCCGAGACGGAATGCATATGATTCGGCCTGCTCAAACGACGTATTCTGGACAATACGTATTATCCAGTTATTCGCATATCGATTCTGTGCTTGTAAATCTGTATCGAGGGTTCTTGACTTCAGGTAGAGAACGGTTGGATATTATGTTTGGTCGAGGCATGCCTACGGTGAAAAGGGCGTTGATGAAATTTAAAGAGTTTGTCGAAAAGAGCGCGGGAGAAGGAGAAGAGATGCAGAATATTCCTGTCATGGATTTGACTTTTGTATACAGAACAGATGTTTAATAATAATGATATAATCTGTAGAATTTTGTCATGACAACGACAAATGTTATAGCAGACATCAAAACGCCCCATATCTTTGTGACCGTCCCAAAAACCCATATACGTACACATAAAAACAACATACTACCGATTACAAGAAACCATAACCCCTCGATTAATAGCGTAGGGTACATATCTTTGTCTCTTATTCCTCCTCCTAGACCGATACTGGGTGGATGGTCACTTCGCCATGTCGATTCCGTAAAAGAATAAATATGTTTCGATAGTATATTGTCTTTCCCATAGTTCCTAAACCAATCCCATGGCCATGTTATACCTTCCCCTTCTTCTACTTTTGTCACCTCTTTTTCCTCCTCGATGGATTCCATGTACGTATTCAACACTTTAATCGACGCTTCTTCAGCATCATTTTGAAATGCATATACGAATACGACTAGTACGCATAAAAATAACGTCCATCGATGCATGTTTTTAAAAGAGAAGGTAAAAAAAGAAGCATTTGTATAAGAAAAAAAATTTCTTTTTTTGCTAAAAGGATTTTATATTGTATTAAGTAGATAGAGGAGGATAAGTAAATGCCTCGATTTGACGTACAATAGAATCTTTCTCAATAGATGCATGTAATTGTGCAATCTTTCGTGAAATAACCACGGTAATTTCTACAGCGGCTGATTTTTTGGGTTCCGTTTTGCGTATCCAATCTTGCATACCGGTGTCGAAGGTGGGTACAGCGCCACCCACAGAGGCGCTTTCCCCAACCTCGCCCTCCGTGTGTATCACAAACGTATCTCCGAATTTATCATCCATCTTTTGCAACCAATCGAGTGTTTCTTTATATTCTTCCGTACGAAGTACAGTATTCATTCGTTTTCTTTCTTCTTCCACTACCAATGTCTCCCCCGTGTCGAATGTGATTCCCGATAGACATTTTCCTTCCATCACTTCTTTTTCGTCTTCTTCTTCTTTATCCTTTCTTTCTTCTTCTTCTTCTTCTTCTCTATCCTTAGTTCCAAAAATGGGTTTGCCATTGACGATTTTAAACTCTTGACCTCCTTTACGTATACTCGAGTATAATAATCGTTCGTATTTGCATGCCCAATCCGAGTTGGTTACACAACACATGATAGGATCTTTCGGAGTTACCTTGGTGAAAGTCCCATCTTTCTTTTTCCTTCGCTTCCTCTTTGTAGAAGGTACTATATCCCAATAGCATGAAAGAAAGATGTTTTGGGTTTCCCGTAACTTCTGAATCTCCTCGACAAACATCTGTGGAGACAATTCGTCTACCGCCAAATGGAATCGAAGGGAAAATTCGTTATATCGATGGTACAGAGCATGTATGGGAGCATGGAATTTAGGTAAATAGGCCGAATGGTCTTCGTAAAAACAGGTTCTCCATACGATGTACCACAAATATGCTTCTCGATTGACGTAATGTATCGAAGGATCCATCACAATACGTAGAGAATGATTTGTTCTTTTCTTTATGTTAAAATAAAAAAAACTTTTGTTTTTATCATTTATGCACGGTAAGTCATACGCGGAGCGTTAAAAAAAACCTTTTAGACGGTTTTGAATGTAATGTTCAGATGTTGGAAAAATTCGATATGGATGGACCTTTGGATACATTACCCAGAATTAGAGAACCAATCCATTGTCATGTGTTTTAAATAAAATAAAATAAAAATGTATTTTCCATCTATTCTTCAATCCAGAAAAAAAATGTCCCGTCGTTTTGATAGGAAGAGGATCTTGGCTTACCATGTAATCGAGGTAAACAAGCATTTAGGAGAACTGTTCAATTATGGAGAAACCACATGCAAATCTCCTTTCATTCGATACTTGATTTATCAAGAACTGGAACGTCGAGATGTACGAATTACCGAGAAAGAGGTGGAGTATATAAGAAATGTTCGATATGGGAAACAATATGATTTGGTATCACCCGGTATAACAATCGCATATAAATTTCTCAAACAAGGAAAGTATAATCCATACTCATTTGTTGATAGTGAATTTGGGTATGTTGTCAATATAGAGACTACAGGTGTGGATGAAAAGACGCGTATGAGACTATTTGATAAAAAGGTGACAGACGACGAGAAAATTGGAATCCTCACGACGATATACAATACTCAGCAAAACCGTGGCGAAAAATACCCTCTACTTGGATATATATGTAATACCATTAAGAAAATCACCATATCAACTCCTTGGATATCTAGGAGATTATTGTACATAGGGGTATCGGATCCTAACTCTAGCCTGAACATATTACCTATGGAAATTGCAACTTTAATATACAAATTTATTGATTCTTAAACGTTATGAGCAATGACTTCACATGCGTTTCGTACACAAGTCTTGAATTGCTTCATGTCTTTGCAACGAGAACACCTATACCGTACGACTGCACGGTGCATTTGTTCTACCAATTGCCTCATCGTGTTTGTAGTGGCCGAAGAGAGATTTATCGAACGGCACAAAAGAACCATCGATCGTTCCGCCATCGATACGTCTCCATTTCCCAATGACTCGGCTAGCGATTCGACATGCTTACGCATATTTTTTTCTCCACAAAAGGGTTCCAACTCATCCCACAACCCGAAAATCTCTTCATAGACATTACGTACTTCCTCCTCTGATCCACGTTGGACTTTTTTGCATGAAATGTTAAACGTCTTGGGCTCCGCGAGTCCAGATGCATCAAATACAGATCCATTTCCATTCGAAGATGAGATTTTCTCCATTCCACATTCACGTTGAATTCTCTTACTAGCGATGGTCAATGTTCCAGCCACCAACATGGTCAACGCGGCATTGTGAGAAGAAGACAAAGTAAATCGTCCCGTCGTATCGCACATCGAGTAATCCCTAGCCATTCTTTGATAAGTAGAGGGCGAAGCATAGGCGTAAGGATCAGACACTGCACTCGATGAATATCCGTTGTAAACCGTACCAAACCCCTCATCCCATGGATCATAACTTTCCATTCCTGAATGCCATTCCGAAGTATAGGTATTTGGTTCCTCTAATTCTACCTTGGGTGGAATACGTTGTACTTTGTATATAGAAGGATCTTCTTCGTAAGGAGAAGAACGATAAGATTCTTCTTCTTCGTAAGGAGAAGAACGATAAGATTCTTCTTCTTCATCTTCTTCTTTAGTGGATGATTCATTGTGAAATCGAATAGGGATATCGCTATCCACGGGAGAAAGGTATTTAGCTGTCATCGATTCGACGTTATGCACCAAGGATCGATAATGGTTACTGTCACGGGCCCATGAGGAACAGAACCGATCTGCCGAAGCGATAGAATCGAGGCCTCCGGTAACATCGAAAATAGATATAGGCACTTCATTGGCCGAAATCGTAATGGTTGGTTTCTTACGTAAATTTCTATTTGGTGGAAATACGGGACGTTTTCGAATTGTTTTCGAATTCGACTTCGATTTGATCGTAACCACTGGTCTAGGTTTTGTCTTTTTCTTCGTTTTCTGAATTGAATCCGTTGACGACGGTCCTTCTTCGGGGATAGCACTATTCAAGATCGAACTGACAGTCATACCTGCGATCTTATCGCGCGTTTCTTGGGACATATCGTACTCGGGTTTGGATTGTTCCCCTTCCTTGATTTTATCCTTTGCGACAGCTTCATCACCTACGAAATTAATATTCAGCATTTCCAGGGGAAATGGTCCAAGGTTCAATCGTTTCCAAGTTACGACATCCTCCAACGATTGATTAATAAACCGAATGACGGAATGTTGATCTTGGTCGTCTTCAAATCCTTCATGTTTAGCCATTTGATCCAATACGTCTATCAATGCCTTATACATTTCGTCTCCTTTGGTTGCATTCAACGCACGTGCTTCACATTTCTTTAGTTCTTTTTCCAGATATCTTATCTTCTCCATCTGCTCCTCTGTCGGTTGTTCCCCCAAAGGTTCAATGATCTGTTCTTCAGGTTCACTTTGTTTTTCCGGTCCTCCGTAATTTCGATCTTCTTGATTCCACGCATCGAGCCATTCATTCAGAGTGGATAGGGTGGCTGGGTTCCCGCTTAAGCCAGAAAAGTTGAACACTTCGTGTGCAGGTTCGGGTAGACGAGGAGGTGTAGGAGGAGGTGTAGGAGGAGGTGTAGGAGGAGGTGTAGGAGGGGGTGTAGGAAACTCAAAATCTTCTTCGGAAAACTCTGCAATGGCTTGAGCGAGTTGTTGTAATTGTTCTAGATCGAACGATCCTCCTTCCTCAAAGTACGTTTGGGTCGTATCGGATAAGAAATCGGCTTGCAAGACCGCTCCTGGTGGAATACGTACAATCGATGTGGATAGGTCTGTAAGAACCGATGGAGGAGCGGTAGGTGTTTCCATAGGCAAAAGATCTGTAGGAGTATACACATCCCCTGAAGCGATAGGTAGATTTCTCTCGTCCTCTGTGATGGAAAGAGATACTCCACCTACACTTCTTCCGTTTCTAAAGGTAGTGTCTTTTAGATAGCCTTTGTGTCGTTCAGCTTCCTCCGCGGTCGCTGAGAATACGGTGATGGTCGCTTGTACAAACGCGATATACCGTTGTCGGTTGGTAGGTGATCCAGTGTACGGAGGCAAGAAATTTCTAGTGTAGGAAGTACCACGGTCGCTTGTCAGTCCGAGAAATGGGATATCGATACTACCGGTCCTCGTCAAAGCATACTGTTTCATACGATGCAGCAAATTCATCACTTTCGACCCTCGGGCTTTGGTAATCTTTCCTGTACTTTCATCCTCTATGATCTGGAGCACAGTCATGTGCAGTGGGGTAGGGACAGGTCGGAATTGAACGGATGTTTCTTCGTAATCGTTAGGAAAACCATATTGACGAGCTGTACTTGTGTGTTGGTATCGAACGATTTGGACATAGGGTGGATCTTGAGTTCCATCGGAGGGGTATGCCAAGAAGGAAATGTCGATGAACGGCCGTCTACCCAATCGAGCAAGCATCGACATGGCGGAAATGTAGTACAGAACGTACATGTCTTTGAGTACATCTTCTGCTTGAGTAGAGTATTTCGGCCCGTTTTCTTCTTTCGAACTGTCGTACACGTACCGTTTTCCACTCTCTTTCTTTCTATTCATGAACAGCTGGTCGTCGTTGAAGATAAACTTCATCGCTTTGATTACCGACATGGCCAAGAGCATGTTTCCCTTGTTAATGTAACGAGTTCCATTCTCTGCTCTTGGTCCTCTCGTAATCTCGTTGATATCCAACTTTCCACTGAGTAACATATCGTCGATCTTGAGGTCTCTGGAAATACGTTGCAGGTCTTTCGTTTCCGGTAGGAAGTTTTGGGCAGGAAATCCAAAGGGTCTAGGTCTATCCCTTCCTCGACGCATGAAATGGGTCAAGAATCGAGGAGGAGCGCTTCTCCCAATCCCCTCTTTCTTTTCCCATGATTTCCAGGTGTTAGACAGTTTGGTTTCATCGATAATCATCGGAAGGATATCAAACGTCAACTTTGTAGGGTTTGTTGTAGTCGAATTTTTGACTATGTTCTTGAAATTGTATCGAATGAACAATTGCACAAACGTATCACTGAGATTAGCCATCACGACTTTTTCATCGATTCCGGTAAATGTCTTGGATTTTTTGGACGTGCCAGTATATCCAAACTTATTGTTCATCTTTGATAGCTTGCCTCTACGAGCCACTGTTTCGAGGAAAATAGTAACGGCTTTTTGGACCACCACGGAAGCGTCAAAAGTGCGTATCTTATAATCGTCCCCTCGATTTTTGAACTGATTCAATAGATTATCGCCCAATCCCGTTCCTACACCCTTAACATACACAAGATCCTTAAAGAACGTCGTGATCGCATCGGTATTGGGTTTTTCTTCTCTTACAACCTCGTTGAACGAAGTCGCCATAATATCGATATAATCGTTGTCTATAGCATACTGGATGACTTCACTTCGGGAAGGATCCAAGTCTCGTAAAAGGAACGAACGTAATGGTCGACTATCCCATTCTTCTACTTCTTCGCCTCCCCTCTCCATCGTGTATAAAAGGAAAGAATAGTCCTACTACTAGTTTTCGGACAAACACTTTATTTTTTTTTATCCCATAAATAAACCATAATATTCCAGTGGTGGAATCAACGTGAATTCCACTTGAGGATTTTTGCTCGTTTTATCTTCCCACAAATCAATCAATGGAGCATTTCGATGCAGGATAGCACGTACCATGTCGAACCCTCCTCGATTTTCCTTGTACAACTCAAGAATATTCTTCACGTCTTCACTCGTATAGTTTTCCCCCGTAGATTCCGCAGAGAATATACACGCAATCAATAGATATACATCCCAGTCAAATAGATGATCTTCTATCAAACTCTCTGAGATATCGCCTTCCAGAAGCAATTGGTTTCGTGCAGAAAACCGCATTTCTTCCAAAAGATCTTCTTCTCCACCCTCCAAAGGAACCCAATAGATATCGATGGTAGGGTCGGGAGAAATTTCTCCCCACGAAGCAATGGTCGATGCAAAAACCATCGAGGATTCCGAGGTAAAGATGTTCCAAGAAACACTTCTTCGATACGTTCCTTCGTCCTTTATATCCACTCCATTATCTAACATGAAGAGAGGCCGTTCGCTTACGTTATAAATCGTAGGAATCGAGTAAGGGGATTTTGGCCGTGCACATGCAAGTGAGGCCGTCAACCAATCGAGAAACCTCTTTCGAATCTTTATGATTCGAGGTTTCTCCAATCGAGGAATAAGTCCTTTGGCACCACGAACGAGGTAATGTGATGCACCAATGGGCAATTCAAGAGCCTCTTTCATGATATTTTCCGATTCTCTGACATTTTCAAGCACACCGGGGTCAAATCGACCGTATCCTAGCACTTCGATGGGCATCAATCCTCCAGTATCCTTGTACGCGAGGAATTGTGGAGGTATTCCTTCGGATCCCACGTCGTTGATATAATGCTTCATTCTCCCACTTCTTTCGGTAAATACAACACGTGTATTCGTGTGGGACATCGATTGTAATCGACGGGTCGTACTTTCCGCTTCGAATCCTAAAAAAGATACAAAATTGCATCCCGCGAACCAAATGACATCAAACACCATGTGTTCGGGAACGTCTTGTGGAAAATCGCCCGATCCGGCGTGTCGTCCACCGAGAAAGAGTGTGTTTCCCGAATGGAATTGAATGTCGTTCCTCAAGTACTCTTCTACTTGTTGCTTATAATGGAGAAAAGATCTCCATCCCTTTCTTTCATGCGAACAGACCACCAAGAATTTGGAGGTCCCCTTTCCTTCTTCTTCCTCCCAATCTCTTTGTTTTACATCCTCGATCATATCTCCATTTCCACGTATGTATTGATACACATCCCCCGAAGTAGGAAGAAGGTGGTCTGGGAATCCTCGTTGAAACTGTAAGGTCTCTTCTTCTCTGGAAACGATCAAAGGAGGTGTAAGTACGGTAGAATCGAGGGATTGATGAATCCGCATATGTGTATACACGGTCCATTCGCTCGCGTTTATCATCACTGCCGATTTCCCACGTATACTGCGTTTCGCTTCTTCCATACTCTCCATCTCACTCTCTCTCTCTCTCTCTCTTCCTTAAAGGAAACAATCAAAATCCATGACGTGTTGTGCAGAGTCTATACAAAAATATTTTTGTTTTTTTGACCATTTGCAAATTAAAAAAAAGGAGAGAGAAGAAGAAAACGCATCATTGTTTCCCTTCCGCCGCCGTCGCTATGGAAGCACCTATGCCTTCGTGTGGACATACACGCGATCAACATCGATTTATCATGAAAGTCCCACTTTCCTACAAACACCAAGAAGAAGTCAAGAAGAAGTGCGATAAAGAAGACATTGATACCGAAGAGTTGTTCAAGTTTCACTATTTTGCGACGAAAAAAGACGGGAGTTTACTCAAGGGAAAAGACAACATTTTCCTATGCTATGGAGAATGTCTCGATGTGGCTCGACTTCATGTGAGTCGATTTAAAGAAGGAACTATCGTTGCGCGTATTGGAAAAGTTACAGAAGAGATGATGAAGGATTCGAGACACGATTTTCCTCGTGTTACGGAAGTGACGGGTGCACCTGAACAAGTGGTCCTTCGATTGTCCCCGAAAGCCTTTCCACCAAAAGTCGAGGGTGGACCTTTCCCCATAGAAATTCTTTTCAATTTGGACATGGTATTCCCAGGGGATAAGGAAAAGACCCATGCGTTTACGGAACTACGCAATTCAGGCGACATTGGGTATCGTCGAGGAAACATCTCTTGTTATCTCAACATGGAACCTATGCGTTTAGGAATGTATAAATCCTTTGATGATCCGGACCATGAACTTTGTCACATCGTTCGTATTCTGGAAGATTATGTATGTCGAGGGTCTAATTGTGCAGTTCTCGGATGTTCCAACCCTGGTGAAATCATTGATATCTATTGTATACCGAAACCAAATCCAGATGTTCCCAGTGAAGATCAAGATGTCATGATGTTGGTGGCATACCCTGTATGTGGAGTGCCATGTCGAGAAAAGATGAAAGACATATTTTTGAAATCTTTTCGATCGACCGTTTCTCTTACAGGATTAGAACAACATACGATGAAAACGAAAGACGGTTGTGAATCATGTGGTCGGGCCTTCCCTAAACATCGATGTCCGTTGCCATGTGGGAAAAAGTATTGTGGTAGAGAATGTCAAAAGAAAGACTGGAAAGAACATCGCAAAGTGTGCGTTTCCAAAATGGGCAAATAAATAATTCATGGTATTTATTTGCAAACGATGGATACTCCATTTTTTTTACTGTGCATACGCACCGTCATTATTATCATTATGGAGGAGAAAATGACGATTTTTACCGCTTCTGTCAATAAGGACCGTACGGTTGTTTTCGTGGGGTTGGGTTTTGAATATGGACATATGGATCCAGACCGTCTGTACGTGGATTTTGGTTCGTATTACACAGCAGCCCAATTCCCTCGAGGTGGTAGTCGTGAGAGACTGAAAAGTACCTTTAAGAAGAAGGCCAGACATTTTTCCAAGAACATACCTAAACACGATCGAACGATTCTGGAGAAAGCATCCAAAATACTTGGGTATACCATAAGCACCAAGATGTTTTCTCGACCGTTATTATTTATTTGTTTGAATGATATGGCCGATGCGATACGATCGTGTTTCGCAAAGACCTCAGAGTCTATGATATCGGTACACGAGAATATCATAGATATGGAAAAAGTGGTGATACCGGCGTTTGAGTCGATGGGTCCTGCCATTGATTCAGCTTTGATAGAGTTGAACCCCTCTTATGAAAAGAACCCCTCTTCTTCTTCTTCTTCTTCTTCTTTTGCAAAGGATTCGGAATCTCACTTTTATGTGAATGCGACTTTCTCGACCAACATTCCCAATGGATATCGATCCGATGGAATACCACCTTTTCTGGCGTTACAGTTTAGCATGTACAAGGTACCCATCGAACCACAAACAAATACTTCGACCTATTATGTTGATCGATGGAATGCCTATAACTCCAACAAGGAATGCGATGGTTGGACACATCGAGACTTACTTTCCACCCTCTATAGAAGTATAAATGCTCTACCATTGGCGAGATGGAGACGTCTTTTCTACAATACCAAGTTGAAGAAGAGGAAGATGACGGAAGACAATGTTGCCCATATTCTTGCCATTCGATCAGACGATTTGAAACGATCGGGGTTATGTGTTGGAATTGATGAAGCGATGGCAAATGTTGCGTACCGTATATTGAACTCTAGAAGCGTAAATGCGATCAATTACCTTTTCCCCACTATGGTGAAGGATGATGTGGTATACTTGAAGACATATTTCTCCGATAAGAAAGATTTATTACCGGAACGTATTCGTGGGTTCTTACCAAAATCCACCTTTCGAGTGAACAAGGAACACTTTGATACGGAACAACGGCCTTCCGAAGAAGAAGCTATGGAAATGATGGAACATGTGACATATGTTGAGCATTTGCATAGCCTTGACCAAAAGGATCGTAAGGACGTATCGATGGCTATGTTTACTCAAGTGATGAAAGCGAGAGAAAGACGTAAGATTCGAGATGCGTTGAAACGTAGAAAGAAATCCACTATAATCGTGTCAGAAGAAGAAGAAGAAGTAGAGGAAAGCGAAGATGATCCTCCAGTAGATCGAATTCGAGTCTACGGAACTGAATACGCTGAAGTCAGCGAAGGCGATCGAATTTATATGCAAGAAGGTATCAAAGCGATCAAACCTTACCAACGATGCAATCGAAAGATACCACCGTTTGCGGTACGATGTAATCCTATGCATTATTTGGACCCTTACATCGCGGTCGACGCATTGCCAAAGTGTTTGTCGAGAGAGGAAGATGGAGAATACGTCGTCGAGTTGCCTAAAGAAACGTACCGTTTGATTCCCATATGGTTATTTCCTCTATTGATGGATGCTTGTCAAGGAGATCTTCTAATTGATATGATTGCGGATGAGTTTACCATCGTTTCACGTGTTCATGATTCCATCCGAGAAGCCATCAATGAGAAACTAGACGAATTGGGTAAAGTACACGTATCGAGAAGACACACTAACCCTCTTTCCGCGTCACCCATGGAAAACGTGGCTGCACAAGAAGTCATCGTCAAGGGATGTCAAACGCTCCTACGTCATACAATGCAGTTGTATGAAACGTTCCACAAAAGACAATTCGATGATCTTTGGAGAACGTGTATGACATTGAATCAAAGAGTCGGGTTGAACGAAGAGAGGAATCAAGCATTGTATGAAATGATATGTGCTATGAAGAAAACGATGGGTATACATGACGAAGAAGAAATGGAAAGACATTATCTTTCGGGGGAAAATTCACTCTCTTCACTTGGGATGGAATAAATTGTGGTGTAGTGGTAAAGTGCGGGAGAGGGTTTCCCCTGAGTAGTAAGACTCTTCAGTACTTTTAGAATCTATCCGGATGGCTCCTATGTGAAGGAAAAAATTTATTCGCGCTTAAATACTTCCCTATTTTTACACCTTGAATAAAACCATTACAATGCATACCGCTGTAAAAGAAGAACACAGTCTCCGTCGATCATCCGGGGATGGTACCACACGAAGAATTCGTCAATATTCAAATGGGCACAAAAGACGACGACGCCGTCATAATACGCATAGTCATAGACATAGAAAATTAGATGTTCCCAAGATAGAAAAATGTTCTTCTTCTTCGTCTTATCGAAGAAAAAATGATCATCGAGATAAAGAATCTTCACATTACCGAAAAGTAGATACTTCTCGAAGGAAAAAATCCTCTCATCATCATCGAAGACATAGAAAAAAGTCTTCTCATAGAAGACATAAGAAAGAAGAATCACGTATATCGGATTTACTAAAGATTGACTACCCGATTTCTACTCCTTTGGTTCGATCTAATTCTAATGATAACATCGGCATTCGATCATTCAAGAAGGTTCAAAATATAGAAAGGAGAAAATCTGTGGCTTTTTCCCGTTCGATGGTTGATAAACCTCAAAGCGATCGAGGAATAATGCGGAAACCTCTAACACCATTGGAATCTCTGAGCAGTCTGAAAGCGTTTAATGTCAACACAAAGATTCGTACGTTTACGGTAAAGGTCGGGGTGGCATATATCCGAGGATGTTATTCTCGAAAAGAAGGAGACTGCGCATTACTTCGATTGAACGATTTTAAGTTGGTACTCGATAAGAATAAGAAAGAATATTCTTCTTCAGAAGATGATGATGATGAAGAAGCAGAAGAAGAAAAAGAATCACCCGTAGATGAAATACCTTCGATTTTGGAAGGCATTGAAGTTATCTATTATGAAGCATGGTCATTATTCCCAGATGGATCTGTCGATAAAGAATCGATGGTGGTTGCGGAAAAAGCGAAAGAAGTGCATGAAGCCAATACGGGAATACCTATGGTTCGGGTCAAAGATGTGTACGAAAAACTGTTCTTGGACGGAGCAGTACACAAACGACGGGTCATATTTGGATTAGTCGCATGTTTGGAACCTTATGTGAAAGACGAAGACATATGTTCTACCGTTCGAAAGGTACACAAAATGGTTGCAAGATGGTTCATTGCATTAGGTGTATCCTCTCGACGTCCCATGTCACCCATGGGGTGTATGCTTACGGGAAGTGGATGTCGATTCATCGATGATGTGAAAGATATGAAAGAAGAGTTGAACGAATCGAGACATCGAACCATGTTAGCATTCACATCGATGGAACGAATGAGTAATCAAATCGAAACGGTCGGAGAACTTGCCAAGCAACATGCTACACAAAACCAAGAATTGATGTTGATTAACAAAAACCTTTCGAATCGACTCTTGGAAATGACAGATGAAAACACCCGTTTGAAGGAAACCGTCAATCAATTACAAGAGGAGATGAATAGTTTAACGGATGATTACAGAACCGCTGTTGCAACGGTCAAAAAGCTTACATCCAAGTAGGTAAAGGAGGTGTATCGGATCCAGGTGTGGCGGGAGCCAAATACGAGAACTCGTCTTCTCGTGTACCCCAATAATAAACCCAGAATCTACGTGATTCACCCGTGGATTCATCGATCCTCGATATCACGGCATATCCATTGGTACGTTGACCCGAATCGGTTCTTCGAGAGAATTTATGTACTAGGTCTTTCGATCCTTCGTCCATTCTGTCGAGTCCTGGCATCCTTTTAACGAATATATATAGAGGGATAGGAAAAAAAATTAAAAATGTAAAACTTTCTACTCTTTTTTTTCCCTATCTACTATTTAAGAAAGCATGGGAGGTGACAAAGATCCACAATGGAAATTGAAATTTTGGTGCCCTGACACTATGTGGGGTAAAAAAAGAGAAGTCATTGTATCGTCGACGATTTTATGGGAAGATTTAATTGTCATATTAGACGTACTCTTTGGACTTAAGGAAGAAGGGAAACGTGTACAAGCCCTTAATCGATTAGGTTTCCTGATGCATAACGAGACGCATTGGAAGAATTTCGTTAATGATTATGTATTTGATGATGAAGTATTAATGCTAGGCGTTAAAGTGGAACCTATTCCAGAGGAGGAAGAAGCGACTATGCCCCCGCCGCCTGAAGAGGCGGCTGGGGATACAGTCGATTATTCTCAGTATTATAACGTAGAAGAAATACTCTATGATTATTCTTCAGAAGAAGTAGAAGAGGAAGAGGAAGAGGAAGACGTAAAGTGGGTAATACCAGAGGATGTATGTACAAATTTCAGAAAGGAACGGGATCCTATTGAGGATAAACCATCGACGAAAGAAGAAGAAGTATGTGATCGCGAGACTCCTCAATATGTATACCTTTGGAAATCACTAGAATATGAACAACAAATCGATCTTGAACTTCAAATCAATACACTGATAATGCGATTGGATCAAATGGAACGAAAGTTGAACCGATTTGTAGAAGAGTTGGTTTATATGAAATCAAAACCAAAGCCAAAATAAAAGTCTAAGAAAACATCTAAACAAGAAAATGTTCGTTCTGTCACACGTTCTGTGTACGATGATATGATCGGTAGAAAATTCAACACAAATCCTGATTGGTACACGAAAGAATGGATACGGTCTTCGGCCAAAAGGTACCTACAAAAAAAATATCTTGGACGAGTACGTCTTCCCTTCGGATATGTCGATCAAGTCATTGAGTATGGGATGAACGAAGGATACTTTGTTCGTAAATATTGTCGAGGTACCTATATGTACCAAAAAGCTGAGCGGTATTAAACCATTTCTTTTTTTTTTTTTTTTTTTT
>Ga0114919_10000762_pt1 | contig 25502 bp, 40 predicted proteins | sample BlataG_FD_88682 | JGI IMG/M metagenome (GOLD analysis project Ga0114919, IMG submission 88682) | Deep subsurface microbial communities from Black Sea to uncover new lineages of life (NeLLi) - Black_00105 metaG | ecosystem: Environmental > Aquatic > Marine > Oceanic > Sediment | place: Atlantic... | reverse complement strand
TATGCATACGGTTATTTTTCCCTCGAAGAAATAAAGAAACATAGTAAGGAAAAAACCGTAAAAGAATTACCTTCAAAAGGTCAGTACCAAATTTAAAGTGGTATAAAGATGCAAAGAAAGTATTTTTTTACTTTAACAAAAGACCACCTCAAGCTTGCGCGCAAGATGTATGTTGAGTGGGATGATTGCGAGACAGGCGCGCCTGCAATCAATCCGAAGAGACCTTACGGAAATAGTTCTGTAGCCCAAGATGTTGCTGAAATTATAGATACAGAATTTTCAGAGGAAAAAGAAGATGAGCTTTTGCAACTTCATTATGAAATGCAAAGTGTTCTTCAAATCATTTTAAGCCGAGCAGGTCAAGAAACTCTACCGGGAAAATATCAAGATGTTTCGAAGCAATACCACAAGCCTGACTGGAGGAGAATCGATGACTAGCTCAGAGAAAATTAAATTCGTAAGCATAATGACTCTTTATGCTTTACTTTTTATCACGCTGATATGTTTTTTGATATGGGGTTCAATCCTGGCGTACAGAGATAATCAATGCAAATTTGAGGAAAAGAATATTTGCCTTGAGGTTTGCGATCCTTACAGGTATCAGCTGATTGGCGATGAATGTTATTGCGCAAAAGATAAAGATCATTATGAGAAGAAAATTACGAGTGAGGATCTCGAGGAACTTGTAAATAAGTGATCAAGGAAGCAAAGTACTTAGACTTTACGTTACAAAAAAGGATCTGCGAGTGTTGCAAAGATCCTAAAACAAGGTATTTTGTGTTCCGCCAAGGCCGAGTTCAGGTTATGGCGGACACGCTTCGTTCAGCGACAAAGGCAATTGAAAAAATGACCCGTTTAAATATCGACGATGAAGATTAAGAAAAAGATCGCCCACAAATGTAAAAACGACTGGGGGCTGGAGCTTACTGATGATGAAGTGAAGATGTGTATTTATGAGATGGAGGAGACGGGTCTTTCAATCTTTTTTGATCAGATTTGGCCAAACAGGCGCAAGCTTTGGAACAAAGATAAAAGAGAGGAAGAAGTTCGTCTCACTTGGGATAAGACGATCGACGGCTATCGAACGATCGCTGAGCGAAGCGGAACGTATGCGGGTATTGGAAAGCCGGAATACGAGACGGACAGCGAAGGCAACTTAGTATCCTCGACGATCGAAGTGTACAAGTTTGTTCAAGGACAAAAGTGTGCATTTGCGGGGCAAGCTTTTTATTCTGAGTTTGTTCAAAAAGCTTACGATAAAAAGACGAAAGAGCTTGTCGTAAATCGTCAGTGGTCAAATTCACCGTATCACCAACTCAGCATCGCGGCAGAGCGTCAAGCTTTACGCAAGGCATTTCAGGAGATCAATGCGGATTTAAGCAAGTCTGAAAACGTTTTAATTGATAGTGAAACGGAGAAGATGGAAGACGATGAAGGCGAGCAAGAGGTAGAGGCTGTTGCTTCGAAGCCCTCGAAAAAGGAAGCTCCAGAAAAAAAGCCTGAGCCGAAGGTAGAGCAAGCGCCTGCGGCTGCGCCTGCGCCTGCGCCGGAAGTCGCGGATAAGCCTGCTCCCAAAAAGCAAGGGCCTTCCTCGCCCTTCATGGAAGACAAGCCGAAGGATAAAACTTACGCAGAGTCTGTTGAATTTGGTAAGTATTACTTGGAAGGTCAACGTGTAGTATTCAGCGTAGACAAGTCGAGAACGGAAAAGGCTATTGCTTTAGATAACGGTGACGCCGTACTTGTCCGACTGACCGATCACGGCTGGGAGGAAGTCTCTCGCAAGCAGAGAAAAAAGCCAGAAATGGGAGGCTTCTCGTGGGACATGGGAATGGAGTATTACGATGGTTCAATGATCACGATTACTCGACCAGACAAAAAGCGAGAGAACCATCTTTGGCTAGGACTCGATAATGGGTATAAAGTTTTATTGAACCAATGGGGCAAAGAGGTTGAACGATCGGAGCGTAAGAAGGCTTCTGCGAATGATGAGGATAGCAAGCGAGCAAAGGCTATGAAGATGTGTATGCCTTTGATTAAAAAGTTTAATGTGAAAGAAAGAAAGGCGTACACACCTCGGCAAGTGTACGGAAAACTCTTCGAAAAAGAAGTTGAGAATTTAACCGCGGAGCATTATGAGCAACTTTATCAAGAACTTTCGAAGAGCGCTTAAGCCTCAAGATGTTCCTTATTGGGTTAATGCTAAACATGGGAAGGTTTTAATCTCCCCTTACAACCCAGAGCTTCTCACGGAAATCAAAGAGCTTGTCCCAGGTGAACATCGATACTGGGACCGTGAGAACAATGGTTTTTTCATCAATGACATGCATGTATACGACGTGGAAGTGCTCTTGAAAAAGCACTACCCCTTATATCAGGAGCTTTGATGAAAAACTATCGAGAACGGACATTGTGGTTTTTCTTTTTAAGCTCAGTGGTATTCTTGTGGCCTTCAATGCCGCAGCCTTTGGGGTTTTTATCTGCTCTAGGTTTTTTAATTGCATTCCAGTGGGACGTTTGATCGGATGACTTTTCTTTTCTCTTTAATAGCCATTGCTTGCTTAGCTACCGTGCTAGGCATCACAACGAGAAGAAAAATAAATAGATATGAAGAAAAGATAAAAAGAATTAAAGAAAAAAATGAAGAAGTAAAATATAAATTAACTGAAGAAAATAAAAAGTTAAGGTCTCAGTTGTCGCTGTCTCCTCATCGAAGAGAGATGGTGGATGCGACTCCAGTTCAGCAAAAGTATTGTGTTAGCCAAGCATCTAAGAAGAGGCCTCCAGTTTCTGCATCTCTACCACTTGCACTACTTGTAGGCACAGCATTTTTGATGGAAAAAGGAAAAAAGAGATAAGGAAGAAGAGATGAGAGTTGAACATACTGAAAACTTTGTACGAATTCAGCATCCCAATCACGAACTTGTGAACGCAACGATGAGCTTTATGAAGACTGCTGAAAGCAAGAATATGCTTTACGTTAACAACGACGATTTCCAGCAAGTCGTATATGAAAAATTTGGAGATGATATTGTGGTAATTTTCTCTTATGAAAAAAGTAAAGATAAAAAAGTCCTAACTTTTAGGAAGCGCTAACATATGGCAGACCCCATCGACTTTCCGTTCTTTTTACGCCAGTGGCAAAACTCGTTTGAGCTTTTATTTCAAAAAAAGCCAAAGATTGCCCTTGTACACCCCGAAAAAACTGAAAAGCCTGTAGGTAAAGGTGAGCTGGAAGAAGTCGAAGCGCTTCCGGCTCACTTTGACAATGTTACAGGATATTTGGCGACAAAATACCGGAAAAGTTTCTACAAGCATTCTTCAGGAAAGATGCTTCCTTTCAAGGGGCGCCCGAAACCTCTCTCCATTGAGACTCGCACACATATTGGCTGTCATATTACAGCTATTGAGTTTGGCGTTTCTTCGCGTCGAGTTTCTTTTTGGAAAAAAGAGATTTTGGGTGAGAAGATCCCCATCGATGTTGTAGACCTTTACACGCATGCTAAAAACGGAATTACTTCGCTTGACGATTTGCTTGAGGCAGACATTGAGGAGGCGGCGAGTCGGATGGCGTTGCACGAGCGCTTTTGGAAGGTGCCTTATCATGTTGTGGGCTTGGTCAACGGAGATATCTTACTCAATAACCTGTTGACCTCGTATACCTATCATGGTAACGGTCTCAACGACGAAGCGATTGGCCTTTCGGCAGAAGCGAACTTGCCAGGGCTTATCTCAGGGCAAAAGCCCAAGCATACCAAGGTGACTGAACACTGGATTGAGACGCAGAGGCATGCTTTTAGGGTAGCTTACGAGAGAGCGATGACGATGGGTGCTCCCTTGGTTGGGGTTCGCTGCCATCGACAGTCTTCGGACTCGAGGACCGGGGACCCCGGAGAAGCATATTACCGTTACATAGCCACTCCGATGTCCGAAAAATACAATCTCAAGCTGGATGTATTTTTCTCCGATAAAAGAGGCGGAAAAGAAATCTGTGTTGAATGGGACAAAAAAGGAAGGGTAAATTACTTTGGAAAAAAAATTAAATGACAGATTAGAAATGAGCGGAACTGAGACTGCATTTAAATTAACCATTTTATTATTCAGCGCACCGCTTCAAATGATAGCTAATGCATATGCTATTCAGTACGGATTTAATTCTTTTGTATCAGCTTCATTTGGAATTGAAAGCATGAGCCTTGTAAATGCCTTTGGAGTTATGGCGATGTTTTACTTACTAAATTATGGACCAGTTTATTCTCAAATGAGGATAAGTAAGCTTTATGAAAAAAGCACCACGTCCACAGAGCGGTTTAACGATATTTTTTATTCCCATTTAGGCTTAACGCTTAGACCTTTGGTTGCAATTTTATTCATGTACATTTGCAACCTTTACATGTAAGTGATTTGCTATGATGTCCGACTACCGCAAGTCTCCACCTCCCTTGAAAAATCCTTTTCCAGAAAACACAGGCATTTACCGTACAGGAAGAGCAAAAGACGGGATCACGATGGTGTATTTAGTATCAAAGACTCAATTTGAAAACAATGAACGACGATGGCTTCAAAAAGCTTTGTACAATCAGTGTGAAATTAAAGTCATTGATGAGCACAGCGAGTGCATTCGACACATTCAATACACAAATGGAAAGCTTATGGAGGTTTTAACGCCGTGAGAAAGGCAAAGGAAAATTCTAAATCTTGCACCTTAAGTGTGAAGGTAAATAAAGCATTTGAAACTGAAGTGGATAAGTACGCAGAAGAAATGGGACTTTCACGCAGTAAGTTAATCCGCGTGGCCCTGGAAAATTACTTTGGCGAAGCGAAAAAAAGCGTATAGCTCAACTCAAGTCACGATCAACAAGAGCCGTGATGACATCGAAGAGGTTCTTCGAAACTGGGGTGTTCAAGGTATCCAGTGGGAAGATGACTTCAAAAACGATCGCTCAATTTTAAGATTTCGTTGGCTGAGAGAGGAGGATGAAAAGATCTACGTGGCTCGCTTCATTTTAGATTTTGAACCTCTCGAGGATATTAAAAAAAGAGCCATCGACCAACGAAACAACAAGTTCTCAAAATTAAAATTTGAGCGCTTGATTAAATATAGAGGGAAAAGAGAACATCGGTTGTTGTACATGTTTTTGAAAAACACGTTCGAAGCAGTGTCTCAAGGTATCATTCAAGCCGAAGCAGTATTTTTGCCCTGGCTGGAAGATGGCGAAGGTGTTACATTATTTGAGAGAATTGCTCCGGTGATGGGCTCTCTGGGAGCTGCAACGTTACCGAAAGCTTTAATGGAAAGCAAAAAAGAAGATGAAAAAAGAGAACCTGACACCGACTGAGTACATCGAAATGGCCATTCGCTGCGTGCATGAAAAACATGAATTGCTGCATAATGTTCAATTAAAAATGAACGACCCTATTTTAGCTGGAGGCGTTGCCGTAACTATCTTAATGGATTTAGGCTCTTCAGATTATCCAGAATCAGACAAGCTCGATTATTTAAAAGCTTCGTACATCTATCTAAAAAACCTTCGCCAAGGTTACCTTTCAGAAATGAAAGAAGATGCTCGAGAAAGCGTTGAGACGCTTTCAGATGACCTCGATAAGAAAATTGTAAGTAGAGCTTACGATAAAATTAAAGAAAAAAGGAATGAAAAAAATGAAGACTAAAGTCCTACCTTTTATCTTGCTAGCTCTTTCGGGCTGCGCCTCGCTTCAACTAAAAGAAGTCTCGGCAGAGCATGAGATCGTTTTGCAAGTCATTCTTGAAAGGTGTAACATTCAAGCTTACGAAAAGCCCTGCGACCCCTTTTTGGTTGAAGATCTAGAAGCAGCTGCAAAGCAAGCGGAGGCTTTGCGGATTGCGGCAGACCCCCGATCGACTAGAGTTCAATGACACCAAATCAAAAATTTTCCCATATCCAAAGAGAGATATCGAAGACCGACTCACTTGAGGCTCAAGCAAGGCGTGAGGCTCAGCAGTGGTGGCTCTACCACGGTCATGACGTAGCCTCTTTGGCGGATGGGGAGATTCGTGCTTTGGCGACGGACATGAGGCTCAAAGGCCCACAGAAAGCCCAGGTACGCATGCTGGCCCGCGCTCCTCGGGCCATCTGGGTAGCCTATCGCAACTCGGTAACCCGCCGAGCTTTGGCCTTGGCAAGCCGTCGTGTGCGTGTTATGCAAGCTCTTGAGCGCCTTGGTTTCGCGGCTGCGAGGATCTTGGCATCGGCGCTTTTGGGGTTATGAAGGCATTTCATCTTTGGTGGGTTGCGGAGGTCGGTTGTCCTCCTACATTGGAAAATGCACACATATTTAAAATGTGTGAAAAAGCGTACTCTCTAGGCAAGAAAAATCCTAGATACAAACTCGAGCAATCGACTTTAAAATCATTTTTTGTAAGGGATTTAATATCCGGCTCTCGGGTAACTCCTGATTGCTCGTTCCAAGAGGCACAAGATTTTATTACCTCTTTTAATGAGGGTGAAGATGGCGATTAAAGAAGTTGAAGGCCGAGCTTGCGACCCGTGTATACCAGAAGGTACACGGGTCATTTTGCATATTGTCAATGATGCAAATGCCTGGGGCGATCCTTGCTGTTCGGCAATTTCAAAGAAGTGGCCTCAAGTTGAAAACGTTTATCGAAAAGAATTTACCAGAAAGCATTCGACTGTCTGGGGGTTAGGTAAAGTTATTTGGGAGTTTATTGGCCTTGATATTGCCGTCGCAAATCTTATGTGTCAAAAAGGGGTGTATGGTCAGTTCAACCCGAAGCCTCTTTCCAAAAGAGCACTAAGCGATTCGCTAGACTTTCTTGTTGAAGGATTAATAGGTCTTCGGGGAGATATTAATCGAGTCCACCAGTCTTTAGAAAAGGTATCTTTGCACGTAGCCCCTTGCGAAAGAGATTGGGATACGGTGCGTAGAGGCTACGAATATAAACTTAAAGACTTTGATCTTTACCTTTACAAGTCGTATTAGTGCCAATCAAATTCCAAAAAACGATCCTGGACGTTCCTTGCCATCTGCAAGACGGGACTCGTAACTTTACTGTAACCATAACTTCGAGATCTGGTTACGAAAAAGACAAGACGTATCGTGCGAAAGCAGATTTTAGAATTTATTCGAACGGGGATACTCAGACGATGGCGCTAATCAACCTTCGAGATAAGCTTTCTGAATTAAGCGACATCGTCAAGGCGTACATCATGAGCGATGAATTTTTAGATTACGAAGTTGAGCCAAAGGCTGAAGAGGGGGAAGAGGATGCCTCTGAGATTTGAAAAACAAATTCTCTCGATACCTTGTGATCTTAAAGATGGTACAAAAGAAGTCGAAGTCTCTCTTTCAAAAAAGCATGACGACGACATTCCAAAACGAGTATCTGCTCAAGCAACACTCGAACTTGGATTCGAAGCCATGGGAAGCTCTCCGCAAGCTGCCATGCTCGACTTAAGCAAGCGACTTAAAGAGCTTCACCATGTACTAGATAAACACATCAAAGAACAAAAATGATAACCAAAAACCGGGCTAAGCTCGGTTTTTTTTATGGCCCTTCGGCCTGATCGTACTGATCAGGAGGGCTTGCGCTATTTGCTTCTTCAAAGACTTTATCATCCGGAGCTTCCATGGCTTCCGCTTCAGAAACGGGAGTTGGAAAAATAGTCGGGACTACCGGGTGTCTTGGATTATTGTAGGCTCCAGGGACGCACGTTGAAGCGAAGGCTTTGCCTTCTTTTTTGTAAGCTCTTTGTTTAGCTAAAAGTAAATAATAAGTCGGATTTAAAAGTCGGGAACCTTTGGGGTCGCCTCCGTAAAAACGCTCATTTCGAGTGGTACCAGGAATGTAAGTTTCGAAGTGAAGCATCGAACTTACATTCATTTTACCTACGAAAGCAATGTGCTGGCCTTTTTTGACTCGATCACCAATTTTAAGTTTGAGCTGTTTTAATGAATTTTTATCGACTTCTCCATAATTAATGACAAGCCCAGAATCGCATTGAACTAAAAGGCAGTAAGCCCCGTGAAAAAAGTGGTAAAAGTTAACAATCTTACCACTTTCACAAGCGATAATGGGGTCACCGTAATTGCCGTAAAGGTCAATTCCAGCATGGTACCTGCCTGAGCGATTTGCCATAAACCTGCGAGCACCATTGCCAAGCATCTTTTTATTCGCATCAAGATAAGATAATTTGTACTGACTTCGATTCTTTGTTTTAGGTATTGGCCAAAGCGGAGAAGAGGAGCCGGCTGCAAAATCAAAGCCCTGAGTTTTGTAAGGGTATTGATCGGGGGAAAGACCTAGCTTTTTAAAATGTTTCTCCGGATTGATAAGACGATTATCTTTGGTTCTAGAGGTTCCTCCACCCTTTGAAGAACCTGCCATCACCATGGCCCCAGCAGCCAAAGCTCCAACTAAAAGTAATTTGTTGGCCATTGTATTTGCTAGGATACCATATCCTTTGAGCTAAAAAAATGTTAAAATCGAATCAGATTAGGCATGAATGTGCAGACGCACTCGTTCGCTTAGCACTTAGAGAGGTTTTTTGTGGCCATACAACAGCAAGAACAACAATGGGCCCAGCAGTGGCGCGCTCGATTTGATGGTTTATCCAAAGCCTTAAAGCAAAAAGGTCCAAGAGGTAAAGAAGAGCTTTCACAAATTCAATCAGGAAAAGCTATCCTGGATGATGGTTCAGATATTGTACCTCTGAGAGATCTTTTTAAATTACCCTTTGAAAACCGTAAAAAAGAAGGCGCCAAGATCCTTCGGGCCATGCGAGAGGCTCAGCGAGGTCTGGCCGAAGAGGAATTGGCTTCTTCCAAAGAAACTCAGCGCATTCGACGCCTCGAAGAAGCCAGAGAAGAATCAAAGAAAACTTCTAAAAAAAGAAGAAAAGCAAAAAAACAATCTACTCAGCAACAAAAGTCTTTAGAAAAACAATTAGAAGATGATAAAAATCAAGGCAAAATTAGCCTTGTTGATTATCGCCGAGCTTTAATTAAGCACAAAAAGCCGATTAAAGTTCATCCAGGGATTATGAAAATCGAAATCCCTGGGACAAACGAGAAGCTTCCGATTGAGTGGAAAGTTGAAGAGTACGCTTCATCCGTAGATGATTCGGGACAAGGTCGTGATTCAAGCTTCATTGTTGTCATTCGAGAGCCGTTCTCAAGAGACTTTGGCGATCCTTCACTTCCAGGCCACCCCTTGATTAAAGAAAAGGTCTGGAAAAATCTTGAAGGAGCAAATGAAGCCGCTCGCGAGGCCATCAAGACGACCATGCGGGCGTATCGGCTTTCAGGGAAAACCCCGAAAAAGATTGGCCGTAGAACCAAAGAAAAGATTGCTGAAGATAGAGAAAACTTAGATCGCTGGAAGACCGCTCGTCCTAAAAACGAAGCGCTGCAGAAGATTTATGGTGTAAAGAAATCGAGCTTCAAGGAAATTGAAGACGCAGCCAATGAGCAATCGATTCACCCCGATGTGCGCACTCTTTTAGAGTATCGCTCTAAACTCGAGAACGAAATCAAAGCAGGCATTCGTCGAAGTGATATTACGACTCGAGAAGTCGCTGAAGAAATGATGCAAGTACATCAATACCTCGGTGAGATCTTCCCAGACGTACGCGTTCGAAAAGCAACGGGCGTAAGAGATAAGGCAGGCAAGCGTAAGATTATTCCAACGCGGTTGCTTGCAGATAGGCTTAATCAGCTAGCTCAAGCCTACAAAAAGCTTTCAGGAAGACCAAAAGAACTTGCGAAGCAGCGCCTTGAGTCGTTGCAAAAGCAAGGTGTCGCCGGCCTTAACCTTGGGGCTCGAGCGGCGATGGAGACCGTTTCAGGATGGCGCTCGCTTCAACCTTCGAAGATCGAGCTTTTACTCGATAGCGAGATCAATCAAGCCGTCTTTGAAAAAATTGAGCGCGATGCTTTCGATTTGAAGTTTGGGGAAAACCACCCGGGATATAAAAAGCTTGTTCGCTACCGCAATCGCCTTAAGGGTTACATTCGAGATAATCGAATCCCCCGAGGGTATACAAAAAACGATTTGATTTCGGATATTCGAGCTACCGACAAATACCTTTCGGAAGTTGAAGCGGATACCGAGAAATTTAAAGAAGCTAAAAAGCGAGACACTCGTTCTTCGAAAAAGCCAAGCAAGGGTCGCATCTCCTTGGAAAAAACGCTTCGCCGAGGCGGGGCAAAGCAATTAAAGAGCGGAAGAATTCAGCTTGACTTGAAAAGACGAGACGATAACCCTTCGAAGCCTCCAGAAGACTTTTCTGAAAGGTTGGGCCGTGGCTTTGCTCGTATGACAAAGCGCATGCAAGGCAAAGGGCAATCTGCAAAACTTTCGAAACAACAACAAAAAGATTTAGAGTTCTTCCAAGAAGAGGTAGGCCGAGGTGCGGCTAAGGTTGTCAAGTCAATTCGAGGCCAAAAATCTTCCGGTTTTTATATGAAGGAAGGTGAGAGAATCGAAAGAGAAGCAAGTCGAGATTTCAAAAGATTTGTGGACTTTGTTGGCCAGGGTAACGCTGACATGGCATTAGGCATGCATGCTCTTGAGAGGCTTTATCTTGCGTATTGCAATTACAAAATCGAAGCATCTCGAGGGAATCGCCAGGCTAAAAATAGAGCATCTGAGGTCTATCAAAAGATTCAATATTCCCGTAACTTCATCGGTGCGATTGGACAAATCTCGTCTTCACTTATACGGAAAATCTACTACTCAGTTGATCGTTATGCACTAACCCAACTGTTTGGAGGCTCTCCAGGTTTTGATGATACTTCAGGCGAAGTGACAGACTGGTACAAGTTTTACGGTGTTAAATCGAGAAAACAAAATCCAGGCTCCAAAGATCCAATACCGCTGGAAAATCCTCCAAAACAAACGCACGAGAAAAACGGCAACAAGTTTGAAAAAGAGGGCATGGAAGCACTTGGGAAGTATAAGAAGTCAAACAACATTCGCTCTTTGATTCGCGCACACCAATACCTGTCGCTCGCAGATCAAGAGTTCACCTACACAGGGGACAAAAAGCAGCTCGAACGAGTGGCAAAAAACTTAACCTTTGTGGATGAAGAGCTTCGCGCTCGGTGCAAAAGGTAAGGTAATCTTATGGACAATGACTTAGGAAACATTTTACTTTTGCTTCGCGGACCTGTCAGCGACGAGCGCGGCATTGGTCAGCGTATGCTAAGACTCGCTCAGTACGAAGCGACTGAAAAAGAAATTGAAAAGCTTCTCAATGAAGGCTTTATCAAACGATACAAAGGCACCTTCCAAGTCACAAAGAAAGGCGCTGACGCGACGCCAAGTCGTATGGCAAATACTGCTCGTGCTCAAAAATACATTACCTTAAAGCGAAAGCAGCGAAGAGAGCAGCTTGAAGCTCGCAAGAAGATGTCACAAAAGACAAAGTCGTCTTTAGAAAATAGACTTCTCGAAACTTCTGAACCCAAAGATATCGAAGAAGAAACTCAACTTGCAAAGCAAGAATTGAAAGTTACCCGAGAGCGAAGAGCCCAACAAAAGGGGCGAGTCGCTCTTAAGAAATCTTCTGGAGAGACTTCAAAATCTGCAGGTGGGGTCGAAGGCTTGACCGAGGAAATCGATCGAGCACTTGAATTGGAACTTGCAAAAGCAAAAGATCCAGCTTCCTTGCAAGCTTTGAAAACTTTACGTGGAAGCGTTTCGCGTAAAGGGAAAACTCCTTCCAAAAAAAGTTCAAAGCCCTCCTCCGTCAAAGAAATGACAAGCATCGCTTTGGCCGCTGAAGATCTAAGCGATGAAATTCGAGATTTGCTTGAGACTATCTCCAACATTGAAGTCCTCGAAAGAGAGGTAGGTCCGAGCAACATCAGCGAGGAAACCAAAGCTAAAAAGAGAGCAGTGAAGTCATTATTAAATAAAAAATTAAATGAAAGAAAAAAACTAGAAAGCGAGCTTGCAAAAAGTCAAATAAGCCTTTATTCGTTTTATGAAACACGAATGAAAGAGGCAGTGAACTCAGGAAACCAAACTCCTGAGTTCCGTAGAGTGTTAGATAGAGCGCGTCGTAATTTATTCCAAATCTCCAACCGAATGAAGCGAGAAGGTTTCGATTCGATGGTTGGGGCAAGAACGGATATTCGAAAAGCTTTCCGAGAGCTTAAAAAGGAAGTTGAAAATCTCGAAAAGCTTGCGGCTCAATCCAACGCTGTTAAGCACCTGCAATCTGCAGTTCGCGGTGCTGAAAACCTCATTGCAGAGATTCAGCCTAAATCTCCAGGCGAGCATCTTGAAGCTTTGAAAAAGCGTATTCGTGCAATCGAAGATGAATACGTTCGCAAAGAGCTTTTAGATCTAGCAAACAAGGCCGATCGAATCCGTCGAGAAGGTAAGCCGATCACGGATAAGTTAAGAGTTCTCGAGCGCCGAGTCTTGGCAGAAAACAGAGACGACCTTTACTACGAGCAGTCGATCTGGCGAGACTACGATGCGCTCGTTAGGGATTCAAGATCTCAAAGCTTTAAAGGTGAGCTTTCGAGCATTTCCAAAAGCATGGTCGACATTCAACGCGAAAAGCAGCAAGGTAAAAGTGTTACAAGCAAGCTTAAGCAGTTGAGTCGTCGTATCATTGAGCTTCGAGACCGACTTCAAATTGAAGAAGGTTCGGTCATCAAAGATCCGAGCGATGTAGTGCGTCGCATGGAAAGCGACATCTCGAAACTTCGTCGTTCTCAAATGCCTTTTGCTGATAAGCAAAGTCGAAAGTTTATGCTTGCGAAGGGTATCGATTGGTACGAAAAGATGTGGAGAGCGGAGATGAATGCTGCAACAAGCATGAATGTAAAAAGAGTATACGCTAGGGCGTTAGATCGTTTAAAGAACGTAAAATCAAATCTTGTAAGCGCGTAGGAGAAAGCAGACATGGCGAAGAAAAATCCAGCCCGAGCCTTCAAGCTTAGCACTGAAGTTAAACGTCAAAGACAAAGAAAGGCGAAAAAAGCTGCAGATAATTATATGAAAATGTCGAGGTATTTAAATCCCTCAAGTATGCCTTCGGAGACAGCTTTCAAAAAAGAAGTCATCAAGAAAAATGAAAGTGAACTTCAAAGCCTTCTTGATAAGATGAATGAGGCCCAAGAAAAGATTGAGGGCAAAAAGCAGCTTACTACAAGTGATTATGAAAACTTAAATAAATTAACTCGCCTTAAAATTGTACTGCTCAATGAATTAACAAGACAGCAACAAGCCAAAGGCGTGAAGTTAAACCCGGGTAAAACCATCAAATTGACATCAACGATGTCGATGATGATGCAGCCTTACAAGAAGTTTTCGAGGGACCTTAAGTCCGTTGCAGAGCTTTCTGATGCGGGCGAGCCGATACCTGTCGAACTTCTTGTCAAAGCCCGCAGGGATCTCCTGCGAGGCGCTTACATGGTTCGAAGTATGGATGATAAAGAGCAGATCGAGGAGATGGCGGATGCCCTTCAGCGGCTTTTGATCAAACACGGCGCTTCGGTGTCCAATCCTAAAAAGCGCAAGAGCAAAAAAAGCACTTCCAAAGTCAAGGTTAAGCCGGCTAAATCAAAAATCGATGAGTGTCGACGATTATGGAATGCATATTGTAAATCTCCTGGTAAGATGAAGCTTCGAGCAGTAGAAAAGTGCTGCGAAGAAATGAAAAGCTATCCGCAAAAGTCTGTTAAAGAAGAACGCAGACGTTGCATGAATGCAATAGCTATCGAAAAACGCCATCTTAAAAAGAAAGGATAACTAAACGATGAGCGATTGGTGGAGAAAAAAATGGCTAGGTAAAAGCCGTAATGACGAATTTGAAGAGGATGATTTTGAGATTGATGATTCCCCTCGAGTCCGTCGAGGTTTTACACCTCGTGAGCCTCGAAAGATTAGCTATCGTAACATCTACGAAATGGAGGATGAGCTTGATGATGAGTACGATGCCGAAGTTCGAGCCCAAAAAGAAGATGAGTGGGAAGATAAGGCCGAGAAAATTAAAAAGGGCACTTATAAACCTCGCCGAAATGACCCTTGGACCTTGCATGTTTTGTATCAAAATGTGCAAGAAAACAGTAGAAAACGTAAGTGAGAGTAAGACCTCAATATCTGCTTGGCGTTGGCGCAGGCGTCTTGCTTGCGCAAGCGCTTATGGCTCCTAAGAAAAAAAAGAAAGTTGATAGTAAGTAAGACAGCTGCTGAGAAGTTTCTAAGGAAGAAACTCAAGTCTCTTGGAGATAAAAATAAACGTCTCAAAGGGAAGCGATCTTACTATGTACTTTCATCGGATGGCTCCAAAAACTTAGGAGGACCATACTCGCTCGAAGATGCAAAAAAGCGTCTTCGAGCGGTTGAATATTTTAAAAGAAACCCAAGTAAGCCGAAGGCGAAACCGGATAATCCTCTACTTTATGCCGAGGTAAAAGCACAAGCTCGAGAAAAGTTCGATGTCTATCCGTCGATCTACGCCAACAGTTGGGTTGTCAAAGAATACAAGCGACGAGGTGGAACTTACTCAGGCGTGGGTACAGGCTTGACTGAATGGTACGCAGAAAAGTGGGTCGACTTAGCCAGATCGACAGACAGTGAAGGCAAAGTTGTTAAATGGGTCGAATGCGGCAGGCCTAAAGCGGGCAAGCGAGCTTATCCGAAGTGTGTACCACTTGCAAAAGCAAAAGCGATGAGTCCGAGTCAAAGACTTTCAGCGATTCGAAGAAAGCGTAAAGTCGAACGCAAAGCTCCAGTTCGCGGTAAAAAAGGTGAAGCACGAACGCCTGAGTTTGTAAAAACCTTTAAAGATAAAAAGAAAACAAAAAAACAAAAAAGCATTGATGCAAGGATCGAAGCGTACCGAAAAAAAGTAAGAACAGCTAAAATAGCTGCAGCTGCTGCGCGTAGAAATCCAGATCCAATGCCTTCAAAGTTTTCGCAAAGACCTCACGATTGGAGTGAGATTTTAATTCAAAGAGGTAATAAAAAACTTTCTCGAAGAGATATTTTAAATTACTACAAAAAGGCAGAGAAGAATATTTGGCCCTTTTTAAAAAATCAAACAGTGATGGTGATTTTTGCCCCGAAGAAAAATGTCTTTGTTCGTCGAAGAAACGATCCTGAAGGTCGTTACATTAAGCTGACAAAGCTCAAAGGTATCGACGATCCAAGAAGCTTTGAATACTGGATTTGCAGAAGAACCATTGAGTTTCATCCAGTTCTAACAAAGCAAGTTACTCCGATTGCTTGGCTTGATATTGATGTACACCAAAAAGCCTCTCCAAAAGAACTTCGAAGATTAGATAAGCACATCAAGAAAAACCTTCCGAAAATTAAAAAGGTGATGCGAGATACGCTTGGCATGCGTACACTTTATGTGTATGAGTCGGGTAGTGATTTAGGCTACCACATTGAAGGTAATTTACCTAAAAAGATGAAGGCAGAAAAGCTTCGCATAAAGCTTCGTAAAGCGCTCGATGAGGCTTTCAAAGACGATTTAGTTTTCACGACAGGCATTGCAAAGAAGGGTCAAGTTCGACTTGATACTTCAACGCTTCACATCTTAGGCTCACTAAGAGCGCCTTATTCCATGACCATTTACGGAAAACCAAAAAAGAAGGTATAACCATGGCCATGAGAGTGCAAGAAGCTTTAAAAGAGCTAGGTCTTTCTCCAGGGGCTAGCTCAAAAGAAGTGAAAGCGGCTTTCCGCAACGTAGTGCTTTCTCGCCATCCGGACAGGGGTGGCTCTTTGGAAGCGATGAAGCGTGTCAATGAAGCCAAAGAAATTTTGGATCATTTTGGTACAGGTCAAAAGGCTTACGAAACTCTCGAAGCCGATTGGACTAAAGTTTCGTATAAACCTTCAGAAGTTTTTGTTCCTCAGGTAGGAATGAACGCTCAAGAGGTCATCCATTTTGTTGAAACCTTCAACTTCAAAGTTTTTGCTCAGGTTGGAGAACTTTATTACATCGGCCCGATGGACCGAGACGATTATGGAGAGCTTTTAAGACTTTCTAAAACCAGCGTCAGTCACATTCAAAGATCTCAAAACTTTCCAGATCGACAGGTGACCGAAGAATTTGAGTTGGGAAGTCTTACTCGAATCCAGCTTATATCGTTAGTTCGAAGCGTACAATTCAAAAGCGGCTCGAGAAATGAGTATTGGCCCTTAAAATCTTTGATCGATTACTTTGCGCAATCGGAGATGGTTTCCGATAAAGAGGTATATAAAATTACCATGCGCAACATCACCGGGCAGCGTAACTATCCAAGCGAAAAGGTTGTCGCTCGATTCTTAAAATTCATCTTTGAAAAATATGTAGGAGGAGCTTTGAGAATGGAAGTTTTCAAAAGATCCTGTGCTTCACCTACACAGCTTCAACATTCGTACAATAGCTATCAACAATGCATCAATGAACTTCAAAAGTGCATCGACGAAGGAGATCGTTATCGTTCTACTAAAACTTTTGCTATTTTCCCAAACGTTCACTTTAATTTCAGATCCATAGGTTTTGGTACACCTCAAGATTTTGCTTGGATCTTAACTTTGCAAGGTGCTTCTGAGGGTTTGATTCGAGTGATTTTAGGAAGGCAAAAAGATTACAATGCAGCAAACCTTTATAAGATGATTATGAATGCGAGTCCCTTTACAAAATCAAATCAGTACGAAGACTTTGAAGCGTTTCAGGTGTTCACTGAAGCCGAAGGTCGCAGGTTAGCTGCATGAGACCCATTGCTTTTATGCGGCTTCGAGAAGGAGCTTCTTACGAAGAAGCGCTAAATAAAATCAAGCGCCATCCTTCGAAAGTTATCGTACAATTCAAATATGACGGTTTTAAAGTTTTAGCAACCAACGTCAAAGGTAAAATTATTATTTTTTCTAGGCGAGGGACAGATATCACAAATCGAGCGCCAGAAATCGCGAAGGCCTTGCAGCGATTTTTAAAGCCCGGTGACTCTGTTTTAGGCGAAATGGTGTACCATCTTAAAAATAAGCAAAGCCTTCAAAAGCTTCAAAGCATCTTGCATTCCAAGAAAAAAGAAGATGCCCTTCGTAAAACGAAAGAACACGGAGGTAATTTAATCTTTCATGTTTATGATATTTTAGAGCTTCAGGGAAGAGACGTTTCAAAAAAACCTCTGGAAGAGCGGCTAAAGATTATCTCTTCCGTTTTTCCCTCCAAAGGCAATGTGCGATTGGTCCAAAGTTATCCCTTAAAAGATTCTGGAAAAGCTTTAAGGGCTTCTTTGAAATGCGGAGGGGAAGGGCTTGTGATTAAGCCTTTGGACTCAAGATATAAATACAGGGCCTTTGGCAAAAATGAACCCTTCGGTGATTGGTGGAAGTATAAGCCAAAAGGCAAGACTTCAAACAAAGCCGATGTTATCTTATCTTCATATACAAAAGGTAAAGAAAAATACATTTTCGAAGCCTATCAAAAGCTTGATGGAAAATGGGTGCCTGTAGGTAAACTTTCAGGACTGGACAAGAAAACCGAAAAATTTGTCAAAAACGAGATTGATAAAGGCAATGAAGTAGTTGTCGAGGTTTCGTACCAAACGCGCCTAGCCTCCGGCAAGCTTCGCCATATGGGCTGGTCAAGGCTTCGTCCAGATAAGCCTGTACAAAGCGCGACGGTTCGAACAAATCCTGCTAGAATAAATAAGATGGCACCTAAATATGTTGCATACCTCGTCATGGAGGAACCTTCGAAAGTAGTATTCCAAGAATACTCTTCAGAAGAGTTTGTTGTACCTTATCAGCAAGCTTACATGCAATCTCTCCAAGCTGCGGGGGAAGGTCAATCATCTGTAAAGGTTATGGATGAAAAACAGTTCAAAAAGTTTGCTAAAAAAAGCAAGAAAAAAGTCAGTAAGAAAAAATCGGGAAGAAAGAAAAACCCTCGTCGGTCACTAGTTAAAGATGCTTTGAAGTTTGAAGCTCTTCGTTACGTAAAATTCGAAGACTTTGCCAATCGATACTGGAACTCTTGTGCCCGCGGCATTTATTGGTACCCAACCAATGAATCGAAGTTTTACATTGGTAAGTCGCAAGAAAAGCTAGCTCGAGAAAAAAAGTTTGCTGTGTTTTGCAACCCCGGCTTAGCTTTGCGCGGGCTTCATGAAAACGCCAAATATCTGGCAGAGCTAAATGTAAATAAGCTAAGCCCTTCCGACATGAAGATTCGAAGAGGAGATTCAGGCTCGGAGGTTTTACTTGTCAATAATCTCGATATGATTGAGGTGATGCGCGTTATTGATGCAGAATCTGCGAAGCGAGCCTTTAGGTATCAGCAAAGCCTCTTACCTTCAAGCAAAGACCAGCTGATGCTTTTTTGGGCCAACGCTTGGCGTGATTATGAAAATCGCAAAAAAGAGCAGCAAGAAAAGCTGATCCGCGCCCGAGAGCGTGAAGCTCGACGACTTGAAAAGCTTGAAGCAGAGCGTGAGCAAGCAGAAAAGAAATATAAAAAGAAAAAAGCAAAAAAGGCAAAAAAGGCAAAAAGGAAAAACCCTTCACACTGGAAAGGTAAGCGTAAAGGGTTTACGTATGAGATGAGTCGAGATGGTTATAAGCTTTTAATACCTAAGGGTGAGGATGCGACTCTTTTTAAAGACGACCGTTCCATCGGGAAGTTTCCTGTAGATAAAAAAACTTCGCTTCAAGACATTATGGATTGGGCGGACAGCAAAGTGGCTATTTCAAACCCCTCTCCCTTGAAAAAGGTTCCGAAGTTTTATAACTAATGGATCTAAAAGTACCATACATTGATGCAGATAAAATTGCGTCTTTAACGAAGAACATGCTTTCGATTTCGGACGATGAGCGAGTTGTTCGGTCGATCTTATTTGCCCTGACCATTGTTGAGCGATACATTCGCTTTAAAAGCTTTAGATTGCAAAACGAAGAGCTTTTAACTCGAATTGAAAAATACGAAGAATTTTTAGAGTCGCCAGAAGCTGATTTTGAAGTTGTTACTGCAGTAAAAAAAGGCTTCGCACTATTTAATGATCTGACAAAAGCCTTCATTGAAGCGAAAAAAGATCAAAAGTTTTTCGATCAGCTAAAGATTGAGTACAGCAACCAAGTCGCAGATTATTTTGACATTATTTCGGAAATTGTTATGGAAGAAAATGAGTTTTCAAAAATTCAATTGAGCAACATGTCCCCTGGGATTGAAGGTGATTCTCCAACCCTTTGGCAGCAAATTTCAGGGTATGCAAAAGAAAAGTCAGATGAAGCTGAAAATTATGTCGCTGAAAAGACGGCAAAATATTTTTCAGAGCAGATCTCACAAGAAGTCAAAAAGATCAAAACCAAGGCCAAGTACGCCGCCATTGGCGTAGGCTTGGGCCTTGCGTTTGCGCTAGCTGCGACGTACCGCATCCGCTATTGACATCGCTAGCGCGAGTCGGTACAACCCAGCCTCATGAGTTTCGCGAAGTACCGTCGCGTGCCGTACGCGGAGCGCCCTCTTGCTTTTTTGGATGTGGAAGGCAACGGCATTATCCCTGGTTATCACGAGCTAACAGAGATTGGCATTAAGCACACGGAGCTTGGGCAGTTTCACCGAATGATCCACCCTAAGCATATGGATCGTTCTCAAGAAAAGGCACTTGTTGTTTCTAGATATTCGAAAGCAGATTGGGCGAACGCTCAGCCTTTCGAGGAAGTTTTTCAAGAGTTAAAGCCTTACCTGATGGATTGCACCATTGTAGGTCACAACATCTGGAACTACGATATTCCGATGATTCGAGGGAACCTTGAGATGATCGGCGTTAGAGATCATGAAGAATGGCTCTCTCGAGATATTATAGATACGATGGTTTTAGCTCGAACGCTTTTAGTCCCTGAAGGTTTAAAAAACATCAGCATGCGAGCCTGTCGTAAATTTTTTGGTCGTGAATACGACGGGGCTCATAACGCTCTTGAAGACTGTTTTTTCAACGAAGAACTGTATAACGACATCATGTCTCGTGTTTCATTTAAACCCTTACAACCAAAACAAGTATCTCTTTTTTAAAAATGTCTAAAGAAATTGAAAAGCTAAAGAAAACAATCAAGCTGCAAACCCAAGAATTGCAAGCTTGCGATAATTTACTCTTTGAAAGAAAAGACTCGATGATCGATCAGATGTATTATATCTCCAAGCGGTTAAGGGAAATTGCAGAGCGCAGGCACCGTTCTTTGGAATTTTCTGAGTACAAAGAAATTATCAGCATCTGCGATGAAGCTGAAGACATCGTTTTAAAAGTTTCCTCCGACTCTTTAAGAAAGGCCATCCATGCCCATCAATGACACTTTTGTAATCGCCTTTGAAGGCCCAGATAAAGTTGGCAAGCAAACCCAAAGCCAACTTTTATTTAAAGCCTTGAAGGAGAAGTTTTCAACGCTTGACGTAAAACCTCAAATCGAACTCTTTGAAGTCCCCGTCCAAGACAAAGTCGGGTATGAGCAAATTTATAAAATGCTCAAGAAAAAAGACAGCGAAGATGAAGGTCTTGCTATCAAGTACCCAGAGGCGTTCCAGGCCTTCCAGGTAAGCAACCGTCTTGCGCTACAAGACGAGCTTGAAAATGAAGCAGATCGTTGGAAGTGTGATTTTCAATCAGGCTCTCGATATCGCGTGCCGAAGATTGTAATTTTTGACCGATGGACGCTTTCCTCTCTAGCTTACGGGCTCGCCTCGGGTTTGGAGAAAGATTTCATTTTAGCTCTAAACGAAGAGCTGTGGAACCCTGATGTGTGGCTTTTGTTTGTTAATGAATCTTTCAAAAGACCTGAAAAGAAAGATGATGCATACGAAAGCGCTTCTTCATTTCAAAACAAGGTTCGCCAAAATTACTTGCAGTGGGCTGAAGATGAGATGAACACGCAAACGCGTCATGTATTTTCATCCCCAGATAGCATTGAAAATACTCATAACAAAGTAATGAACATCGTTGAAAAATACATCGAAGACTATTTGGGTTCACGTTGAAAGACGAAAAGAAAAAAGACAACCGAGAAACAAGGCAACGAAAGACAAGGATTGCCTGGGCTCGATCACTATCCAACACTGAAGTTTGCTCGATCTTACAAAATAAACTTCTAGAGGTTCGATCGACTTCTCCGCGTAAGCATGAAGTTTCGATGATCGAAGAGCTTGTTCATGAAATCAAGCATCGCATCAGTGAGTACACAAAGCTTTCAGGCGAACTTCCTAAAAAAGAGGTAGAAGACGATGAAGAATCCGAAAACTAAATTATACATTTTTGATTTTGATGAAACACTTTTCAAGTCACCAAGGGCTCCAAAAGGATATAAAGGCGCTTATTGGGATGATATTCGCTCGCTTGTACCTCCAGTTTTGCCGGAAAAAGTTCCAATAAGCTTTTATAAGAAAGTAGTTTTGAAAAAAGCTTTTGCAGTTTGTGAAAGCAAAGATTCAATCTGCGCGGTGGTTACAGGTAGAGGTGAGCACTTCGAAGATCGTTTAAAACAAATGTTTCGCCAAATTAAATTTTCTCCAGATTATCTTTACACTCGCCCTGTCGAAGAGGCTGTTTTAAGCTACAAACTTCGTGTTGTCGAAGGACTTTTAAAAGAACATGAAAATGTATATAAGCTCGTCGTGTACGAAGATAACGAAGATCAGCTTTATGTTTTTCGAGCGCTAGCTAAAGAGCAAGGACTGGAGTACGAGCCTCACCATGTTACTTCATAAAGAAAATGAAACTGAATTTGAATACGAGGTTACTTTACCGATTAAGGTAAAACTCAAGATCAACTACGACTTAGAAGACGGTCATCCGATCATCCAACAAGCCGAAATTGCAGATCCTAAATTAAAGCCTCGAGAAGTATTGCTTGCCTTGCATGAGTCTAGCGATCTTCAGCTTTTTGACACAAGAGCCTGGCACGCTTTAACTGCAAATGCTCGTAATACTTACATTGAAAGATCAAAAACCAAGCAAATGACTCGGACATTGCCGATGACCATCGATTCATTTGCCCAGACCATCTCAGACGGGGACATTCAGTTTCCAGTAAAAAGTGAAACCCTGCGGAAGTTTTTCCGGGACAGGGATGTACTTCTCGAGCCGGCCATTGAAGCGAACATATCGTTTTACGTCTGGCCGGACATGTACGAATCATCACTTCTTAAGATTAAAGAAGAAGATATTGCTTCCAATTTGAATGGAGCTAAGCTACAACAAACTTCCACCGGAGAACTCCGGGTGTATTGGCAGATCAAGCCCTAAGGAGAAAAAATGGCAGGCGTAAACAAAGCAATTGTAATCGGCAATTTAGGCCGAGACCCTGAGACTCGACAGACTCAAAATGGTACGGCAGTTTGCCGTTTAAATGTAGCGACGACACGGACCTACATGAACAAGTCAACCAACGAGCGCGTTGAAGAGACGGAGTGGCACCGTATCTCGGTTTGGGGTAAGGCTGCAGAGTCTTGTGAGAAGTACCTCACTAAGGGTCGTCAGGTGTATGTAGAAGGTCGCTTGAAGACCAACAAGTACACCGACAAGGATGGAATCGACCGCTACAGTACGGAGATTGTTGCTGACACGGTGCAGTTCATCGGTGGTCGCTCTCAAGATGTCGACCGTGCAGCCTCTGAGCCTTCGGGTGGTTACGACGAAGGTAAATACGACGCTCCGGACGACGACGACATTCCCTTCTAAGAAGTATGCTGGAAAAGATTCAAGAACTTAAAGATTCCTTAACTTCTGAACAAGAAGAAGAGGCTCAGAAGATCTTAGGTTCTCTTTACAGTGACTTCGTAGAGCTGATCAACGCAAGCACCCTTGAAGAGGCCCAGGATGTTTTGGATGATTTCCGAATTCGGCTTCGCAGAGCGCCACTGAAAGCTGTAAGGCTTTTCGGCACCCTTACAGAAGACCAAAAAGAACTTGTGAGAAATTTCCTCAAAGAAGAAGAATCTGAGGAAATTTCTGAAGAAAAAGAAGACTAAAATTAATAAATAGCCAAACAAGGCCGTCTTTGGTATGCTAGTACTAAAGACGGCCTTAGTCATTTTGGAGAAACCGTGCAGTTTAAACTTCCGCCACTTCCGTACAAGTACAACGCGTTAAAGCCGTATATCGGGACTGAAACGGTAAAAATTCATTATCAAAAGCATCACCGTAACTATTTACGCAAACTTAACGCATTTGAGGAGATTCAAGATCTGCCTGACCATGTTGCGCTTGAAGCCATCATTTTAGATGGTGCAAAGAATCTGCAGAGGCAAAGGGATTTCTTACCTCCAGAATACGAAGAAAATCCCATCTTCGAGCAAGCCTGTCAGGTTTACAACCATACTTTTTATTGGAATAGCCTCATGCCAAAAGGTGGCGGGCAGCCTGAAGGTGAGATTGCCGATCTTATTGAAGATTCTTTCCAAACTTTGGAAAAATACAAGCTACGTGTAAAAGATGCAGGAAATCGTCTTTTTGGTAGTGGTTGGATCTGGACTTGTCTCAACATGACAACGGACAAGCTTGAGATTATTCGAGGTAAGGATAATTACCCCCCTTTCATCTACACAGAGTATGTACCCTTGCTGGTTATTGATGTTTGGGAGCATGCGTATTATCTCGATTATCAAAATCGCAGAGAAGAATACATGGATGCGGTTTTAGACCATTTGATGAACTGGCAGTTTGCCAATAAAAACCTGGAGAACGTTGAATAGATGCGCCTTTCGGATAGAGACCTTAACCGAGCCCTTAAACTACTTAACTGCATCGACAAACAAATGCTTTTAGAAAATCAAGTATTATCAGAATTGGTTCAACGAATTTTAAAGTTAGAAGAAAAAATCCAGGAACTTGAAGAAACAAATAATTTACCAGAAAGACTCCCTAGGGCAGTATGAAAAAAGAACTACTTCGCCTTCGAATTGAATTTTACGAAACCCCTGAAGGTAAAACTCGAGGTGAAGTAGTTACGGTAAGCGATCCTTCTTCGATGATCAACCATCGGAAAGAGTACAATTCTCCGCAAGAGGCCATTCAAGAGGCGATCGATCTTCTAGAAGTATTTTATGGGATATTCCAAAGTCAACGTGAGGGAAAGAGTGAAGAGGAGATTATCCTCCAAATCAAAAATTCCAAAAGAAGCTGAAAAAGAAAATGTAGATCCTCTTTATAGTTGCAATCAATGCGGATCTAAGTTTCGAGCTTCAAATGCAGGGCCTGTTTCTTGTATACATTGCTCATCTCACTATTTGACTTGGGAAAATTACGATTTATGGTACGCTTCTCTGGATGAAGACAATTTGCTTTTACGTGCCGGGCATTCCTAGAGGGTATACAACGACAACCTATAAGGGTAAGTTTATCCGCGGAGGGAAAGATAAAAGTTATGAGAATTATGTGGAGTACTGCAAAGAAGTACGAGATTACGCACGTAAAGCTGGCGTAAACCTACCTCTGATCACGGCCAAAAAAGATGAATATTGTGTAAGCACGATTGCCTATTTCAAAGATGGCCGGCATCCAGATCCGGAAAACATCCGTAAGGGAGTGGCCGATGCTTTATGTTACAAAGAAGATAAGATCAAAGGATCGAAAAAAGGTAACGATAAATATTGTGGAGGTTCTTTTTTACCTCCAAGATATGATAAAGAAAATCCCAGAGTCTTCGTCATTGTAGAGAAATACGACGAAGCAGATGAAGACCAGGCTACAGCTTCTCTAAGGAAAATTGAAAAACAATTTCTAGAAGAAAGGTAAAGAAAATGGAAATCGTAGGAGTAGATGGAAAGAAACTTAGTGCAAAAGACTTCATCAAGAAGTTTACAACCTATAAGGTTGGAGATCTCGAATTTAAGAGCGAAGACAAGCCTGAAGACATCTTGATGCAGGCGCTTCAGATGGCTCAACAGTCCATCCAGATGCAAGTCTTTCATGCTCACAAGCACAACAATGCTTCGGACGAAGATGCGAAGATCAAGGCGATGACGGCTGCGTCTTCATGCCAAAACCCTTGGCAGCTCGAGCCTTGTGCTTGGGCACTCTTTATGATGCTTGCGCAGCAGATCAACGAGAAAGATCAGCTGATCGAACAACTTGCGACCCGACTTGAAAAGCTCGATGGTCAAAAAATGGAAGAGGTAAATCCACTTCCAGTTGAAGAAAAAAAGTAAAGTAAAGTTACTAAAAGTACACACAATTAAGCACGCTGGAACTAGTATACCTACACCAGTAGAGTATACAATTTCAGCGTGCTTAACTTTGAATATCTAAAAAGATTGCCGAGGCACGGTTGTCGAAAGTGCAAAGGCACTGGGCAGATCTTTGAAAAATTCCGAATTTTAGGCTGGAAAGTTGTTGAGTGCCCGAAATGTCGAGGGAAGATTATCAAAGGCGACCCGCTTAGGTATGACTCCTCGATGATTAATCCTGAGATTTGCCCAAATGAAGTGATTCGAGGTAAAATATGTATTGATGGATCCTCGACATTTGCCAATCATGCGAAAGGTTCGATACTTTCAGAT